>Ga0114959_10002097_pt1 | contig 16707 bp, 17 predicted proteins | sample C_130625_EF_Meta_FD_87317 | JGI IMG/M metagenome (GOLD analysis project Ga0114959, IMG submission 87317) | Freshwater microbial communities from Lake Croche, Canada to study carbon cycling - C_130625_EF_MetaG | ecosystem: Environmental > Aquatic > Freshwater > Lake | place: Lake Croche, Canada...
CACCACCACCGCCTCCGCCACCCACAATCCAATATGTGATAGGGCTTTGGCATGTAGCAGGTGCCGTCCATGTAGTTGATCCCGTTGTTGTAAAACTTACATAATAGGTCGTGAAAGTTGGACCATCGCTTGTCGAAATACAGCAATCTTTTCGACCAACGACAACCTCTGTGTGTACCCCTGCACTCATATCTGAAGAACGTCCAGGACGCAACACGGGATTTCCTAAAAGAATATTGTTCGTTCGTGATTGTTGATGAGCGGCTAGCGTTTTTGCCTTGATATGTTGCGTAAATTGGGAAGCACTGCGGTTTGTATTCATTCTATGCTAATATTGCTATTATTTAGTTTGCGAATATTCCGGGAAAGACGCTTGGGTGCCAGAATACGAGTGAAAAGGAGGCGCTCGTGATGGCACGGTGGTTGAAAAATTTTTTTTGTTTTTGATGTTTTTTATTTTTTTATTTTCTTTTATGAGTTTGGTTTTTGAATACAATGAGTCTTCTACGCAGTGGCCTGTAGCTTCGTACGGAGTTCCATCAGAAGCTTACCCGTCCAGTTCTCGCCAGTACCGTCGGCGCCAATGCCCCAGTAGGCATCATCGACCGACTCCTGCTCCAGCAACGCCGTACCGGTACCGAGCAGAACCGCTGCGAAGGCCGGCATTGCAAACTTCGTCTCGAGGCCCTTCCGCATCACATTGAGACGAACATCGTCCCAGTCGCCGCGAGCCGTATGAGCCTTTGACTTCGCCATGCCGCGAAGTAGCGCAGAATTCCGCTGCTCGCGGATCTTCTGCGCGTAGTCCGGATCCGTACTAGAGTACTTCTCGGACTGGAGATACGCTTCCAGCGTACGGTATGTGACACCGTCTAGGACGAACTCGGACGTGAAGTAGTTGGAGAGTTCCTTGAGCGGAGCATCGCCGGCCGACTTGTTGAAGCGGAGAACGCCCTCGGCACTGGCAGGACACATTGCCTTAGGCTTCTTCTCCTTCTTGGGAGTCTCATCCGTGGTAGAGTCGGCTACGGTTTCTAGCGAAGTCATAGGCTCTACCTTCTTCGCGCGAGGCTTCCGAGGCTTCTTCTCCTTCTTGGGAGCGCCAGGAGCGCCAGGAGCGCCAGGAGCGCCAGGAGCGCCAGGAGCGCCAGGAGCGCCATCCGGTGTAGAAGAAAGAGTTGCCGTCTCTGTCTTCTTGGACTTCGGCAAAGAAGCCAGCGCGGCATCTACGCGCGCCGTCAGTTGAGCGACCGTCGTAGAAAGTTCCTCGACTTGGAGCGCGAGGCTCGCGATATCGGAAGTGGAAAGAACGGACATTGTTGGAAAGTTAGGAAGGATAGGAGGAAAGAAAGGTTGGAAAGAAAAGAAAGGAAGTATGTCAGAAATCGTGCGCCCACATTCTGTCATCAACATTCGAAAGCCTTCAATTTTTCCCAACAACTGTATTGATGTAGGTTCTGGATGGATAGTGATTTGCGACGGCCAATAACGAAACGGCGTAGCCGTAGAAGTGGATTTTTCCGAATGTAGGAGATTCAGAAGCGCACGAAGTTTTCCGGCCAGTCCGACAAGACCGCGTCCGTGACGTTTCCACGACCATTCAAATTGTAACGTCGCTGTCCAATCTGGAAAACCACCGACGTAAAGAGCGCGTTGCCATACAAATCCCTTTGTACGTCTCGCACCGCCGGTTAATTCTTGATTATGTTGTCGCAACCGCCGATTCGGATCTACCGTTGCGCCAATGTACGTTTGTCTGAGATTTTCCGTAAATAGAAGATAGCAAAAAAAAGTATCACTCATAGTCGTCTTGTCATTCTACGACGATATTCTTTATTACGTCGCGTTGCTCCTCCTTTTTTCTTGGATTTTTCGTCCTTGGGCTTAGCTTCTGCGTCCTTGGGCTTAGCTTCCGCGTTCTTGGATTTTTCCTCTGCGTCCTTGGGCTTAGCTTCCGCGTTCTTGGGTTTTTCTTCCGCGTTCTTGGGTTTTTCCTCTGCGTTCTTGGGTTTTTCTTCTGCGTTCTTGGACTTTGTGTTGGATTGTAAGGTCGATTGAACCGCGTTCTTGGCAAGCGCATTTGGACTCGGAATCTTTGCTAAAGTATCCGATACTCCCGTTTCTTCGAGTACAAATCCCGCAACATCTTTCTTTACGACGTTGTAACTGAGAGGCGGCGGAGACTTCAGATGGATATTTGTATCCGGAACGTAGTAATTTAAATTATCGTAGAGCGTCGGACTGATACGGTCGACCGGTTTGAGAAGTTTATTGCGATTTTGTAAGTACCGTTCGGCACCCGTTTCCACACTTTGCGCGGCGTCCATGAGCATATCACCAAAAACAGGAATCGCTTCCAGACTGACTTTGAACGCGGAGCCGAAATGCATACGACCAATATTCAGCGTTACCGCGAACAGAATGAATATTAAACTCACAATGTATCCGAGAATCTCGCCAGCGAATCCGGCATAGGGAATCGGAGCGAGCGATACGAGTTTCTCAAATCCTTCGGACGCTAATTCGGCCATCACGGGTAACGATAGGGTAATGGTATCCATAGCCGTCGCAATAAACGGTCCGATAAATTCCGTTTGTTCCAAATTGTAGAGTATAAAAACATACCATAAGATTCCGTCCCACGAGGGCGGAATACGTGAAGTAATAGGATAGGTGATTTTCCGAATCATTTTATCGAAAAATTTACTTCGGGAGGGATCGGAGTCTAGAGGACTTCCACCCGTCTGCTTACCTGTCACGCGTCGGAAATAAGATGTATTTTTCTGCCGTTCTAAAATACTTTGTATTTCTTGAATATCGCTTTTGGTAAAGAGAGGTTTTCCGTTTTCGCCCAGAACCGTACGCGCGAGTTCGTCCGCGGATTCGTGACGATGGTTGGCAAGAAAGCCGTAGAGACTCAGAGCCTTGGTAACATTTTCATTGATGTGCGCAAATCGTTGTCCGAAAATCTCACGGACGAGACGTTCGAGCCGAATATCTTTGGGAGAAGTTACAGGGTCTGCGAGTCTCCAATTCTGAGACATCCTTACATTGCGGTATCAAAAAATTTTATGGGTTTTATGGTTTTTTTTGGTTTTTGTGGTTTTTTTGGTTTTATGATTGGCTTACTCGTAGTCGCGGAAGGCGATACCGACAGGAAAGCGCGGAATACCGTCTGTCGTGAGTTCCTGGTACCGCACGGTCAGTTGCTTACCGATGTACGTGGCGCCAGCCTTGAACGCCTCAATACGCTCTTCGTGCGTTCCGCGGGGCCGTACGGCGAAGTCCTGTCCCTTAGCAGTACGGCAAACCCAGATGACGCAGCCCTTCTCGACACCGTCGCCCTCCTTGAACGACGTGACGACGTACTCAGAATCCTGGAACTCCTTGTACTTCATCAGATCCGTCGAGCGGTGCCCGACCTTGTACAGGCCCGCAGAGTTGCGCAGGATGAGTCCCTCGTAGCCCTCCGCTACGTACTGCGCGTGTAGGGTCTTGACCTCATCAAGAGACGCGCAACTCACCGTCGGCAGCAGACGGAGCGCCGAGAAGGTGTTGGAAGCAAAGAGACTCTGAAGCCACGTATTCCGCTCGGCATTCGTACCGTCGCGAATCGTATCATAGACGCACAGATGAATCTTGGCCATCTTCTCGGCATCGCCGGCCTTGAGCGTATTCTTCTTGACGAGACCGACAATCTCCTGGAAGGTCAGATCATCCGAGTACAATTCGCCATCCAGAATCGTACCTGAGGGCAGAGAGTTTATCTCTGCTACAATGTGCGTCAGATGCGGACTCGACGCCTTACCGTTACGCGAGAAGAGACCGCGACCAGTGATGGCTACGCAACGGACGCCGTCGAGCTTCCGCTGCGCGTAGCAGGGAAACGCCATACTCTTCGCGCGCTTATTGTAATCCTGCGCGAGCATCGGCAGCGGTACTGAAGAAGGAGAGACGGCAGTGGTCTTGGTCTCAGGAATGGCAGTCGCAGGAATGGGAACAGTCGCAGGAGTAACAGTCGCAACAGTCGCAGGAATAGCAGGAGTCACAGTCGTCGCAACCGTCGCAGGAATGGCAGTCGCGAAGCCCGCATCGCGCTTCTTGTTCCAGAGCGACTCGGCTTCTGAGATGGCCTGCGTCACCGGCGTAGTTGCATTCTTCTTGCCGATGTTTTTACCGACGGAGACGATGCGCTCATTGACGACCATCTTGCCACCCTCGTAGCCATGCGTAGCCGTAATCACTCCGCAGGCATCGCGCTCGCTGACGCTTACGGACCACATCTTACGCTTGCCATGCGAAGACTCGCCGTAAAGAATATCGAAAGTTGGAAAGGACATTTGGTAGGAAAGGAAAGAAAGGAAGGAAAGGAAGGAAGGAAGGTATAAGGAAAGGAAGTGGGAAGACTTTAAGACAGGAACCCGCAAACTATTTTCCCAAAAGCCTGCGTTCAATTTTTTCCGAATCGCATAAAGAGATGAAGTTCATAAATATTTATGAACGGTATATCTTTTATCATACGCGCCCGCAATGAAGAGGCCACGCTAGAAGAATCGATACGATCATTGTTGGAAGTTACAGTACCGAAAGAGATTATAGTCATTCTTCATTTATGTACTGATGCGTCGCAAGAGATTGCGACGAGACTAGCATCCGAGAATTCTTGTATTCGCGTATATACATACGATGTAGAAATTAGTCGCGCAGGATATGAAACTCTTGCGACTGATACAAATTCTCCACATAGTATTATGACCTATTTTAATTGGTGTTTTGCGAAAGCCAAATACATGTGGAAATGTAAATGGGACGCAGATTTTACCTTCACACCGGAATTACTGAACTATATTAATACAAATGATTGGTCTCAACATAGTCAAATCATCGATATCGGCGCGAAGAATTCGACGGCGATTGAACATAATAGTTATTTCTTCTCATGCGAGGTAACATTTGTTAAACATGTTTTCTGGGAAACCCCATACTTTCAGTATTATCCTGATAAATATAAGAAGCGAAAATTAACCGATATATTTATTAACCATAATTCAGAATTATCGTTAGTAAAGAGTTATTGGAAATCCGAACCCTGGTATAAAAAAGACAGCACAGAAGCACGTATTGTACGCGAACGAATAGAACGTCTTACAGCTGACTTTGGAATTGAGCCGGTTGGTTTAGCACGTAGTATGAATCCTGCTTGTGAGACTCTTGGCAGACGCATTCTAAATAGTAAGCCGGTATATGTGAATTTTTATACCTAATTAAGAAAGTAATGTACGAATCATAGTATGGCAATTTTCCGTCAATTCCGTAATAATTTCCTGTCGTCGTTCGGTAGAAAGTCCAAACAATCCTCGGTAGCGATCATTCTTCGGTGATACACAATCAACATCTCCCACACGATAGGGCTGATTATATGTATTGACCAGATGTACATTCGCATTATTACAAAGTAAAGGTAGCCAAACATGTAATCGTCGCGTCGTCACCGCGTAAGCATCGAGCAGATTATAGGTATGTTGAAGAGCATGATAAATCCACATGGGATCTTTATGAAATTTTCCTTCCTGCGTGTGAAACGCATAATAGTTTCGGGTATCCGCTTTCGTATTTACAGGTACATCGACAAAGACATGCGTATCGGAATAATCGAAGGTTTTCGACATTCCTAGTCGCGGATCACGTAAATTTAAAACCATACTTAAGCATCCGCTAAACGTCGTTTTGATACCTAACGCTTCTAAATGTTCTTGAGTCGAGATGTCACGGCAACCAATCGGCGCATAGTGTTTGAGATGTTCAATCGCTTGCTCGGATAAAATGCGATTATCACCGAGGTGAAAACTCGTATAGATAGGAACAATGTTGGAAGACGGAGGAAAATCATAAAATCCTTTTATATCAGACATCCACCAGCCATTCATCAGCGCAATAATTTTCGTACCATTCAATTTCGAATGAGATAAATTGTCCCTCAGAAGCCACGTAATTGGATACGAATTCATAGTACCGGTGCGAATACATGTCTGAATGAATTCCGCAAATGTATCTTTCGAGTCAAAATACTTCCACCAAATATACATTGCCGCGACAGTTTGATACCAATCGCCGATATTGTTTCTACCACCCTGATTGATGATTTCATAGCATAAAATGCCAATGCTGATCATGATTATTCAGTACATACTGTTTTATGTTTAGACCGGCTTCTTCTGTTTCATATATTCAATTTCCTTTTCTTGTGTAATTATAGACCCGCGAACATTTCAAACCGGCACTAAAGTGCCGGTTTGAAATCGGTACGCACGGTCTTAAGACCGACAGAATCATTTGAAACGGGCATCCGAGATGCCCGTTTCAAATGTTCGTCGGTCTAATATTGGATAGAAAGTTGTTAAGTAGTGGCGATTTACGTTCAAGTAATTTTTTACTCATAAGAACAGCCATTGAATGATGCGGAATCATTCCCAAAATATATTGCTCACTCGTTACCATAAATTGTGTTCTTATACACCAAATATTTATAACTACTAAACATAAGCCTAAGCACAAGATAGAAGTTTCGTTATAATATATTCCCATGAATAAAAACATCCAACCCGTCATCAACAACGTCATATACACATCATTTATGCTGAATCGAATATCGTCCAATTTATCAACCCATACATTCATAGTTGATAATAAGCCTGAAAAAATCATTATAAAAAACATTACAATATAATGATTGTAATGTTTCATCTAATATTTGTGTATATTTTTAACCCTCTAGCGCAGCAATATGCGTCTCGGTATTATACCATCCGTTCGTGCGAACGACATCTAAAATTGTTTTGAATGCGTATTCGTACTGTCGTGCGACATTGAACATATCGTAAAGCGTTACCGCGCGCTGGCGAATATACTCGCGATCGAATTTTCCGTCAATCGCCATCTGAATACCGTAACAGTAATCGGCGAGTGTATGACACCGCAAACCCGTTTTAAAGTTCTCGACCGTTTCGGTCTGCGCTCCGTAATCCTTGGTAATCACCGGAGTACCACATAGTTGTGCTTCCACTGCGACACCGCAGAACGGTTCCACAAACATCGTAGGCGCAACGCACGCGACGAGCGATCCTAAATATTCTGCGCGTTCTTTCCCGTGAATCGGAGATTTGTAGAAAATATTGGGGGCCTTCAAATAATGTTCAGGTTTGCCTTGCCCGCATAGGATAAATCGCACGGTCGGCATACGAATCGCCATTTCCACAATCTCATGACATCCCTTTCCATCGTAGATACGTCCTAGGAAGCCGACGGTATCGACTTTCGGCGTGAGACTCAGAGGCCAGTCGCGCGAATCAAAATAGTTGGGAACTACGAACCAGTAATTGTTACCATTGCCTTTACCAAGATGCGCGTGTAACCACGCGTAACTCTCAAAAATTCGGAAATTTTGCGACGAATTCGGATATCCGATTCCGCTTTCGACCGCCGTAACATTTAGACCTTCAATAGCTTTGTAGGGGTTCATAGGAATACAGAAGATATCGGTTTTCGGACTGCGGTACGTTGTTTTGAGGGCTTCGCGAAGACGTTTCTGAAATTCAATCCATAGCGGAGTATCAAAATTCGCAAGATCGCCGACCATACTTTTCGGATCACTGAGTTTTTCAACTACGGCTTCATTGGTCATTTCAGGATGTAACATTTTGTAACTCTTTACGCGCAGATCCGACCATTCTGCTTTCGTCATGAGTTGGATATCTACGTCGGCACCAGATTCGGAAGTTTCTACACCGTAGTGATAGACTTCGAAGCCACGACTCCGCATCATAGGCGCAAACCGTAGAACTTTACCAGTAAAGGCACAGTGGCTGAATTCTTCACGCGTAATCGTGTGACATACGGCGGGAATGTGTAAGCGAATCGCCATTGTTATTTTTTTCATAAGAGTTTGGGTTTAGACCAGAAAACACAAAAAAATTGAAGACTGTGTTTTCCGCTCTCAGATATGCGGGGTTCTAAAGTATTCTTTCCTTCAACTTTTCTTTCCCTTTCTTTTCTTTCCTTTCTTTCCTTTCCTTTCTGTCCTTTCTTTCCTTTCTTTCCTTTCCTTTCTGTCCTTTCCTTTCTTTCCTTTCTTTCCTTTCTTTCCTTTCAATATGAATACTATACGCGACCGAGCCTATAACGTCTTTCTTGACCGCGCGAGTGAGTTTGTCCATTCGTTTCGAACTCGCAGTCGCGCCGCAGGCGATAGTGACAGCGACGGCGAAATGGATACGAATTACTTTTCCGATATGGCGTTCCGAATCCGCGACAAACTTACGCGCAACATCGATCTTCCCCACGACGATCCGCTCAGCCCGCTGTCTCGCTACGGACGCATCAACGATCAGGAAGGCGACGAGGGCAATATGCGACGATTGGCCCGAGATTTGATGTTGGAAATCCAGGAACAACGACAGCGCAGTACTCTACGTGCTTTCTTCCACTCAAGAGGCGTAGCGCGCGAAGATCTGGAAGAAATTCTGGATGAATTCTGGGTCTTCTCGGCGGCCTGCCGTGGATACGTAGTGGAGGATAACGATGAGGACGATGAGGACGATGAGGACGAGTCAGTACAATCCGAGAACACGCAGCAAGAAGACGTGTTGGAAGTGCAAGAACAAGAGCAAGAGCAAGAGCAAGAGCAATCAGACGATTCGTCAAGCGTCTTGAATTAAGTAAAAAAAACATATAAAAAAACATTAAAATTTTTTGGTCGCCAAAATCTCGGCACAGAAAGTCTAAACATTACGCTGAACTATATTGAATAAGGATGAATCAAACTAGATATATAGATGCGAATTTTCACGATCGGCGTACTATACTTTTTTCAGAATTATGTAGAATATCGTCAGAAAAACCAATTATTTTAAAACACTGCGCAATTCATAGCACAATCCGACACTCTATAACGATTGTCGCGTGTTACAAGGGCAATCCGATTGATACGATTCCGATGGCACTTACGCCTGGAATAAATCCGATTCCGTTTTCTGATGTTACAAGAATTTTTTTAACACGAAATTGGTCGTCGATTGAACTTATTTCCGATGTAACACGCAGAAATTCGGAAGAACCCTATACGCTTCGTCTCGAATTCTCATTATGTAATCCAATTCATTCCTTAGACGCTATCCAAGCTTTTGCGCAACGTGTTCAGGATAATAGTTCTTTAAAGAATAATTTTATTGCGTATTTGCTACAAGATTTATAAGAAAGCGTGGAAAAAATTGACCCGTGTGGCGGGCTGCTGAGAGTGGTTGGGCCCCTTTCTTTCCATCTAAACCTTTCTTTCCTCTTTCTTTCTTATAGATATGTCTTCCATTCCTTCCATTCCTTCCACTTCTTCCATTCCTTCGGCTTCTGCTGTTGCTGGTGCTGGCTCTGGTGCTAACGCTAGCGCCAGCGTAGGCAGCACTACACCTCCGTACGCACCGGACCAGACGGCTGCGGTGACCGCTACGGCTTCCGCAGGCGTCTTGAAGGAGTACATCTCGTTCGACGATATGGGTCTCAACGAGCAGGTGCTCCGCGGTGTGTATTCCTTCGGCTTTGAGAAGCCAAGTCCGATTCAGCAGCGGGCTATTGTTCCGATGATGCAGGGTCGCGATCTACTCGCGCAGGCGCAGTCTGGTACCGGTAAGACCGGTACCTTCATCATCGGCGGCATTTCCAACATCAATACGGAACTCAACGAGGTCCAGATGGTGGTCATTGTGCCTACGCGCGAACTCGCCGACCAGATTACGAAGGTCGCGCTAGGCATCGGCTCGTTTGTAGGTCTGCGCGTCCATACGGCTACTGGTGGTCCGCCGGTACAGGAGGATCTCGCGGTACTCCACCAGAGCCGTTCTAAGGCGGCGCACGTTCCGCATCTCCTCGTCGTGACTCCTGGACGTTTCTACGATCTTCTGAATCGGAAGGCCGTCAGTCCGGCGACGATTCGCGTACTCGTGATGGACGAGGCGGACCAGATGTTGGAGGCACGGTTCCGCGAGCAGATTCACTGTATTCTGGCGCTCGGCTGGCCGACGACGACGCAGGTTGCGCTTCTGAGCGCGACGATGATTCCTGAGCTCGCGGCGGTCGCCAAGTCGCTACTTCGCGACCCGGTTGAGATTCTGCTCGAGGCGGAGCAGGTCAGCCTAGAGGGCATCCGTCAGTACTACGTCGAGATGGAGCGCGAGGATATGAAGCTGGAGACGCTGTGCGATCTCTACGATCATCTGAGCATCCAGCAGGCGAACATCTTCGTCAATACGCGCGCGAAGGCCGAGTGGCTCGCCGAGAATATGCGGAAGCGCGGATTCGATCTCAACTACATCCACGGCGAGATGGATGTAGAGGAGCGCCGTCGTCGTATGGACGACTTCCGTCTCGGCAAGTGCCGCGTGCTCATTTCGACGGATTTGCTGGCGCGCGGCATCGACGTACATCAGGTGAGCCTCGTCATCAACTACGAGTTGCCTATTCAGCGGGAGAACTACATTCACCGTATCGGGCGTTCGGGTCGGTACGGCCGTAAGGGCGCGAGCATCAATCTCATCACGGAGCGCGAGCGCCGCGCGCAGTTGGAGATTGAGTCGTTTTACGGCAAGAAGATTCTGGACCTGCCGGCGGACCTACACATTATGTAAATAGTGAAAGACAATAAAAAACATAATAAAAATAAAAAAAAACAAAAAGAAACATAAAAATTTTTTGTATTTCTACGCCGTAGAAATATAAGAAATAGATTTTTTGAATTTAGTGTTTGCGACGACTGTTACGATTCTTACGACTGTTACGATTCTTACGACTGTTAAGACTGTTACGATTCTTACGACTGTTGCGATTCTTCCGACTACGACTGTCACGATGACGACGAAGCGCACGTTTTATATAACCACCCACAACTCCGCGTTGGTTATCCGTATTGAAGAGATCAGCCGTAGGATCTACACCGCCGGGCCACGTAGTGTACGCATCGTGGGTAGATAGTGACGGAGGCTGGGGAGGGGATCGGATAAGCGAATTCATCTTCTACAAGAAGGAATTTATAAAAATTAGCAAAAACAGCACCACCGTTTCCGTGAATTGTCTTTTTTATCTTTCTTGTCTTTCCTATCCTTTTCGGGCGTTTCGGGAACTGTACTCACCGTTAGTGTCACGGTACGAATTGTATCCAATGTCACGGGGGCTGGAGGCGAATGAGTCGTGATAGCTACGGATTCCATCTGTATTGGAGTCATAAAGTCGCTACATACAGAATTACGCGGAGAAGGCGGTAACGCAGGCAATTCGGGAATGAGCCGTTCCTTCAACGCCATACAGGATGTGTAGGTATTTTTTTTGAGCCTCCAGTTCTCCATATACGCCGTACAGGTTCGTACATATCAAGCATAGATGTTGGAATCACAGTGGAAATACCGAACAGAATAACGTATGTTCCTCTTCCATTGTGGCTCTTTATAGGCGTCTCCGTACTTTGCGTGTTTTTTGTGCGCCAAAGGAGAGTTTGCCATTCCTCCTATTTATACGTGAATATTTCGCGGAGCCAAGAAAAGTACGAATCGCTTTGTGAAAGAGTTGCTCCTCTTCCGCCATCACGGACATTTCCTGCGGTTCCATAATATAGCCATTGTCTTTGATTTCTTGCCGTTGAGAAAGAACTGCCGATTCAACGAGCGCGTCCCAATCGTCGTAGGATAAAGGACGCAATACGTCGGCAAGAATACTTACATCGGTATGATTCAAATAGGCTGACACTTGTACATAGTGGAGAATTTGCGATTGTAAGACGTGCGACATATCGTCGAAAAATAGTAGATGTTCTGGCGACGAACACGGCGGAAGATCGTGAGTCGCTAGGCAATGTTGGACCGCCTCGTAACTTTTTTCGCTTCCGAATTCGCGACGACACGGAGCAGATAGGTGAATCGCCATTTGGAATAGATCGGCGACAGGAACATTCATCATACGCTGGATAAAATAATTGAGTTGTGCGGCGACGTAGCGCACGAGACGGGCTGAACCATTGTTGGAAAATAGGAAGGCGCCTTGGATTTTCTTGGCGGTTTTGGCCAACCATAACGTTCGTAATGTTTTAAAGATAGCGGGACGAAATAGCCAAGTACGTCCTGTGATTTCCGATTCGTAAATTAAATCCAGCATAGGTTCAAATACATCATCCCGAACTTCGTGTAAAAAATCAAACAGAGGCATCACGGAGCCTACGCATTCATCCATATCGAATCCCACCCATCGTACGTCTGATTTCATGTCTGCTACTCTCTGTACGAGAAAAAAGCCCGTCGCACTAAAATAGTCGCATTCGTTAAGGATGAAGACGGAGTTCGTTTTGATTGTTGTATTGCTGCTCGCGGTATTCGCGCTGGCTATCTTTCGTCGAAAGCCAGAATTACCGGTTGAAAACTTTTTATCGTTCCGAAAACCTACGCTATGGTGGTTTGTAGATACAGAAATCAATGCGCGTAGCGATACGAGCCAAAATACTGAGCAACCGAATCGCGGATATTTACAAGTCGCGTTACAAGCTCTCAAGCGTACGCAGAGTGCCGATTTTGCGATCGCGACACTGATCGGACGGGATGCGGTTCTGAATCATTTACCTGAGGCTCCCGCGTACGCTAAACAATTACCACCGGCGCTCTGGCGCCATTGGGTGATAGCGAATATGTTGGAAAAATACGGCGGTCTAGTGATGGACGGAAATTCGACGTTGTGCGTCGGACCCTCGCTGCTACCTCACGTAGAGGCGCAGAAAGCAGCGATGTTCGGTACATATTCGGATGAACCGGTAGTGAATCCTGAAACAGCCTCGGCCCCGGGTCCCGCTCCGTACGCCGGCTGGGCTTCGTCGCCGAATCATCCTGCTTGGACCTACGCGGCTAGTGTATGGAATGCGCTAGTCGCTCGTGGTCCGCAGGCGTGGTCGTCGGCCGTCGCACGTCGTACCGATATGAGTGTATGGGCGACGCAAAAACCGTACGGCGCAGTGGTACTACGAGTTGTCGATGGAGGACGTCTTCCGAACGGAAAAGCCCGACAACTCGAGGACTTATTTGGACGTGTTGGAAATCCAGCGGACCCTCGTACATCATTAGTGAATGGTACAGTCTATGTAAGTTATGATGGCGATGAGTTGAGTCGCCGACATGAATTTAACTGGTTCTTACGTTTATCGCCGTCGCAGATTCATGAATCGGATTTAGTATGGGCGAGACTCGCCGGATATTGAAAAATTTTTATTTTCTTTTAGGTTTTTTTATTTTTTATTTTTTACAGCATCGTCACTACGCAGATATCGCCCTTACGGGTCGCCGCAGAAACGACGCAGTCGTCGCAGTGGCTGAGCTCCTCCATGAGATCGAAGGTGATATCGTTTGGCGTAAGGCCAAGATCGCGGAGCTTCTTCATATGCGGCTTAACGAAGTGAATCTTGCCGTCGCGGTCCCAGCTGACTGGAGCGGACTTCAGTACATCGAGCGCCTTCTTACCGCGGCTGCGACTGCTGCTGGCGACTGTTACGACTGCCGCAGTCACAGTCGTCGCAGGAGCCCCAGTAGTCACAGTCGTCGCAGGAATCACGGTCGCGCGAGCCACGACGGGAGCCACAGTAGCCACAGTCGTCGCAGGAGTAGGAGCAGTCGCAGGAGTCGCAATCGTATCCGAATGGACCATTGCGATAACGCAGATCTGCCGATGACCGTGCGCGGGCTCTACGCGGTACTTGTGCCCGTGAGCCTCGAGAGCACGTAGCAGACGAGCGCGGCAGAACTCCTCGTAGCACTCATGCTCGTCCATCGACTGGCAACGAGTCGTACGCCAATCACGTAGATTCTTCTCGTGCCAAACGACGGAATAGCGGTCCGTGCCGTCCGTATCGGGAAGCTGAATGAGGGAGACAGGAAAGTTCTCCCAGATATTCTTCCGCAACTTGAGATCGGGCATATCCCAGTTGTGGAAGAGATCCCACTCGTCGATGTAGTAGAAGCCGTCCTCGGCCGGACCGACAGGTACAGAATCGCTCTCTTCGCCTGCGGCGTCTGCCTCGACTGCGACCACTGCCTCGACTGTAGTCGGGGTCATCGTCGTCTTCGCAGCAGTCGCCGGAATGCATAGGTCAGCTATGTCGCCCCATAGCATTTCGCCAGAGGCGAGGAGGTTGAATACACGATCGTTCGAAAGAGCGATCGCGAGAGACATTTGGAAAGGAAGGAAGGAAGGAAGGAAGGAAGGAAGGAAGGAAGGAAGGAAGGAAGGATTGGTGTATTGGAAAGCAAGCCACGCAATCTCCTCATCAGGGGATTGCGTGGTCAATTTTTTCCGATTCTCTATTTGGACTGTAGGCACCGGATTCGGAAAATCTATAGTACGAAGTCGTCTAGGTCTTTTAAGAACATATTGTTCTTACCACGAAGAGACATATTTTGTATGCGACGTAAGTCGCGCTCCATATTCGGACTGACGCTACACGGTAGTGACGGTGATTTCTTCTCTTTTTTTAAATGTGGTACAAAACGACTTATCAAACGCAATATTTCGTCAGGGAGGATGGCCTCAATTTCCGGTGGTAATTGAGGTTTCATTTTCCTACATCGGATAAAGGTTTTTTGTAGAACTAGAATGGTCGTGATATAAAAAACATCGGTGTATTGTAAAGCAGAGTATGGACTCCAACGCCGGAACCATAACGCTAGAAAATGGTGAGTTGTTCAACGCACCAGGTATTGGCACACCTTATATTGAATTAAAGGCGACTCCAGATATTTCTGGGTTTCTTATTTTCGATTATCACGGTGTTCTATCCGTACGTGATAAATATGGAAATATTGTTCCATTTGGAGGAGTGGGAGCCACTGGATTACAAGGTCCTACGGGATTACGTGGTCTTCAGGGCGCTATAGGTCCATCAGGTTTAGCAGGGTCTTCCGGTTCTAGTGGTGCTACTGGAGTACAAGGCAGTACAGGTGCTACAGGATTGAGAGGTGCGTCAGGATTAGTAGGAGCTACAGGATTAGCAGGCGCGACTGGATTACGAGGTGCGTCTGGACTTGTCGGACCAAGCGGTGCGACAGGATTACGAGGAGCAAGCGGTTTAGAGGGAGCCACTGGCCTACAAGGCTCCACAGGCGCAACTGGCCTACAAGGCTCTACAGGCGCGACTGGTGCGACTGGTGCGACTGGCGCCACAGGCTTACAAGGATCCACAGGCGCAACTGGCGCGACAGGCGCAACAGGCTCTACGGGCGCAACTGGTGCCACAGGCTTAAAAGGCTCCACGGGCGCAACTGGCGCCATAGGCTTACAAGGCTCCACAGGTACGACTGGTGCCACAGGCTTACAAGGCGCAACGGGCGCAACGGGCTTACAAGGCCCCACAGGCGCATCGGGTGCCATGGGAGCGAGCGGATTACAAGGTACGGTTATAAAAGGTAGTGTGGCGGATTGCGCCGAACTTGCGCTCATCGATAGAGCAACTTTGACGTTAGGTGACGGCTACATTAAGCAAGATACGGGACATTTGATGGTCTATAACCTTGTAGGAAGTCAAGGAAGTATTGCATTCAATGCGCTCTACAACGAGCGTCTTACAATCATTCCTGGCGTCGATATGAATATTGGCGCAGATATCACTGGGAATAATTTAACGGTGGAAACGTGGTTGAACTGGGACGGAACGTATCCATTAATGATACCGATTGTAGGAAGTGTAGGAGGATCGAATGGATTCAATATCAATCTAGTAAATACTTCAGGAGCACAAGTTATAGTTTCAGGACCTGGATCGCTGACGTTTAATTTTACTGATCCATTACCAATTGATACTTGGTTCAATATAGTTGTATCATGTGTAGCCAACGTCTTTAGCGTTTGGATCAACGGATCACCGTCGAACGGACAGAGTCAGGTTATGGGCGGTTCAATTTCGGGTGTATTAGATACAGTTGGAGGAATTTTTCAGATAGTTCCAACACCAGAATATGATTTATCGGGTTTTATAACAAATTTACGTATCAGTGATATTGGTCGTTATAATCCTTCTGAATCAACTATATCCGTCCCCACGGCACCTTATACGTCTGACGAACATACGTTATTTTTACTCAGTGTAACTACTGAATTATCGTATTTACAGGATTCCAGCAGTTATCAAAGATATATTACTGGAACAAGTGGTAATATACCATCATATAATGCATCCAATCCTTTCGGATCTACTTGCGTTCCGTGGTTTACAGATGTAGGAAAGATTACAGGCGATACTGGTTCGACTGGCGCATCTGGCTTACAAGGATCAATGGGTGCGACTGGCTCCACAGGTGCAACTGGCTTACAAGGATCAACGGGTGCGATTGGCTCTACGGGTGCGATTGGCTCTACGGGTGCGACTGGCTCGACAGGCGCAACAGGTGCTACAGGCTTAAAAGGTTCTACAGGCGCAACAGGCTTACAAGGATCAACGGGTGCGACTGGCGCAACTGGCTTACAAGGATCAACGGGTGCGACTGGCTCGACAGGTGCTACGGGCGCAACTGGCTTACAAGGCTCAACGGGTGCGACTGGCTCGACAGGGGCAACAGGTGCTACAGGCTTAAAAGGTTCTACGGGCGCAACAGGCTCGACTGGCGCAACTGGCTTACAAGGTTCAACGGGTGCGACTGGCTC
>Ga0114959_10002099_pt1 | contig 16698 bp, 17 predicted proteins | sample C_130625_EF_Meta_FD_87317 | JGI IMG/M metagenome (GOLD analysis project Ga0114959, IMG submission 87317) | Freshwater microbial communities from Lake Croche, Canada to study carbon cycling - C_130625_EF_MetaG | ecosystem: Environmental > Aquatic > Freshwater > Lake | place: Lake Croche, Canada...
AATGCGTGGGAATATTATTTTATTAATCCATACAGAGCAGCTCAAGGAGTTACTGTTGGAGATTATACTAACTTATCTTTGTTTGAAAGCTATAACTTTAGACAAACTATGCATTTTTTGTTAACAAATTATATAAAATTAAACCATCAAACAAAACAAATTATTAATGACAATTTATTTGATCTTAATATATCCAAAAGAACGCTAGGAGTTCATATAAGAAAAACCGACAAACATTTGTTGTCTACTTTTGGAGAACCTCCAAGTGCAAAGCCGCTTGATACAAACATATATTTAAATTTTATTGATCATTTATTACCAAATTATGATCAATTGTTTTTAGCAACTGATGACATAAACGAATGGTCAGCTGTATTAGCTCACGTTGATGCCAAACATAAAAAACCAGTCAAATATATTGACACATTCAAATCTTCAGGTACAATCTCTATACATAATAATCATTCTAATGTATCGGGGTATAAAAAAGGCTTAGATGTGTTAACCGATTGTTATATGTTGGCTTATTGTGGACATATAATTCGCTCAACCTCTAATGTCGGCACAACTGCTCAATTTTTAAATTTAAATTTAACACACACTAACGTAAATGAAATTTTACTAGGAGATACAAGAGAACAAGAATACAACTTAATAAGCCAAACAATATGAAACTTTATGTAGAAGCAGGAGCATTAGACGGAGTATATCAAAGTTGTACTCAACATCTCGAACATACTAATGAATGGATTGGTATTTTAGTAGAACCCAATCCAATTAGTTATAACGATCTATTAAACAACAGATCTGCTTCTACAAATAAATTTTTTAATTGTGCTTTAGTTTCATTTGAACACAAAGACTCTTATATTAATTTTCATACACATTATCACGGAGCAATGGGAGGAGTTTTGAAACGAGAAGATACTTCATACAATGAAACAATACAAGTATCATGCAGAACACTTCAATCTATTTTTGACGAAACAACTACTACATTTGTTGACAAAATGTTTTTAGATGTAGAGGGATACGAACTTGAAGTACTTAAAGGTATAGATTTTACTAAAACAACTATAGAAGAATTAGAAGTGGAGGTACACGCTAAGTCTATACAACACTATCTTGACAATATTTCTGAAAAAGAAGCTATCTTACATTATATGAAATCTCAAAACTACGTTTGTTCAGAAGAAAAAAATGATAATAGTATGAACGCTAAACTTGTATTCAAACCTGCTTGATTTAATAAATGAAGGTAGTATACTTCTTTTATACATGCGTTTTATAACTTTTCAAACAATCGAAATAAAAAACTTTTTATCGTTCGGAGACAAATCTACAGTTATTAATTTTAAGCCAGGAGTTAATACAATTACTGGTACAAATTTAGATAAAGAAGATTCTAAAAATGGTTGTGGTAAAAGCTCTATTTGCGATGCTCTTTATTATGCATTGTATGGTACTACTTTAAGAGAAGTAGGTAAAGAATTTATTTCAAACGCTTTAACAAAAAAGCAATGTGAGGTTTCTTTAGTATTTGATGTAGATACAAATAACAATATCGAAAGATATAAAGTTACTCGCAAACTCAATCCAACAAAATGTTCATTGTTTAAAAACGACGAAGACATTACTCGTTCTACACTCGCAAAAACAAATGCATTTTTGCAAAATTTAATTCATACTCCAGCAACAGTATTTCAAAATTCTGTTATTATGTCAGTGAATAACGCTTTACCATTTATGGCTTTGCCTAAAACTGATAGGAGAAAGTTTATTGAAAGTGTACTTGGACTCGAAGTGTTTACTTCAATGGTTTTAAAAGCTAGAGACGATCATAGCATTCTTAAAAAAGATTATGAGGTTGCTTATACTCAATACGATGATATTAATAAGCAGCTAGAGTTTAATAACTCCCAGTTAACCAATTACGAAGAGTTGAAAGCAGAAAGAATTTCTAAACAAGAAGTTAAAAAAACAGATCTTATTAGAGACATAGAAATATTAAAAGAAAGAATAAACAATCTTGTTATCGAAGATGCAACAGAAATTGTAAATCAAATTGAGTTAAAAGAAATTGAAGTAACCGACCTTCAAAACAAATTAACTGAGTTAAACAGTAAGTTAATAAACATTCAAGCTGAAATTAATTCTGAAAATAAACAGATTAAACAATTATCTGATACTAAAGATTCTTGTCCTACTTGTAACAGAGATTACTCCGATGAACATGTTTTACACGTAAAAGGGTTAATTGCAGCTCACGAAGAAAATATATCAAAGTATAAAAAAGCCGAATCGAAAGTAGACAAAGCAATAAAAAAACTCGTTACAGAACAATCAAACGTTCAAGCCGAACTTAAAGTTCTTAAGCAATCTAAAAGAGATAATGATGATAGAATATCAGATAAGAGGTCTTTATCCATTAGCTTAGATCATCTTGAAAAGAATCTTACAGACGTAGAGTTAGAAATTACAAATATTCAAAGAGAGCACAACAACGAACTAAAAGGAAAGATATCAACTCTTAATGAATCAGTCGTTAATCAAAACGATAAAGTACAAAAACTTAACAACGAATTAAATGTGTTAGAGACAGTTAAGTTTGTAATATCAGAAGAAGGAATTAAATCATTCTTAGTAAAGAAAATTCTTAAGGTTCTCAATTCGAGGCTTGCTTATTATCTTAAAAAGCTTGAGACTAATTGCTTGTGTCAATTCAACGAGTTTTTTGATGAAGTCATTATTGATGAAAACTCTCAACCTAAATCGTATTTTAATTTTTCTGGAGGAGAAAGAAAGAGAATAGATTTAGCTTGTTTGTTTGCATTTGCTGATATTAGACGATTACAAGGAGATGTAAATTTTAGCACTGTGTTCTACGACGAATTGCTTGATTCATCACTTGACGATAAAGGGGTTCACTTGACATTAAAAATTTTAAGAGATCGTTTTCAAGAAAACAACGAATCATGCTATATTGTTACTCATCGTGGTACTCATATTATTACAAAGGCTGAGCACACAATTCATGTAACAAAAAGGAATGGCATATCGTCAATTTCGTGCTAGACAAAACTCATATATCATTTTAAATATTCTCAATGTCTGCTGTAATAAATCAAAGTTTAAATAACGTATACGGAGCTCCTCATGGCATTCCGTTTGGTATACCTCAACAGTTGTTTGTTCAGCCTCAAGCTCAAGCTCCATCAGTTCCTCCTCCAGAAGTTCCTGGACAAGGTCTAAAAAGAGGAATGTGCTTTTTGGCTGATTATGGTGGATGTGGATTCTATAGAGCAATTGGACCAAATTTACTTCTTAATTTGAGACAAAAAGCTGTCATTATGGAATCTACTACAATGATTCTTGATCCTAATTTTTATAAAACTGTTGAAGCAGTTAAAGTTCAACGTCAAGCTACTCCTCATCAAAAAATGTTTTTAGAACATTTAAAGTCAATAACAAAAGACAAGAAAACTAAGTTTATTTACGAAGTTGATGACGTAGTGTTTTCGGAAGATATTCCAATGTATAATAGGAATAGAGATGCTTTTACAGATCCAGTAATCAGACAAACCATTATTGATATTATGATGGAAATGGATGAAATCACTGTAACGTGTGATTACTTTAGAGATTATCTTAAAGATAAGCTTGGTAAAAAGGAAGTTTCTACATTGCCAAACTATCTCATGAAGTGGTGGTTTGATAGATATTACAACCTTGGAGATCTTGGTAAGAAATTTGAAAAAAATAAAAAGAAGCCAATTATAGCTATATTCGCTTCAGGTACACATTGTGATGTCTTAAATCGAGTTAATCAGCAAGATGATTTTGCAACAGTAGTACCTGAAATTATTAAAACCCGTACTGAGTTTCAGTGGCATTTTTATGGATCTTATCCTCTGACGTTAAAACCATTTATTGATAGAGGAGATATGAAATTCTTTGGTTGGGCAGATCTTCCTGACTTTCCTGAAACGATGGCAAATTCTGGTGCTCAGGTAACGTTTGCTGCATTGCAAGATAATATCTTTAATAATTGTAAATCTAACATTAAATTAATAGAAGCTGGAGCTCTTGGTCTTCCTTGTGTATGTCCTGACATGGCTACATATAAAGACGCAACATTAAAATATACAACAGGTAGTGAATTTATTGATTGTATTAAGGCAGTAACAAAAAACCAAACTGTATACCTTGATGCTTGTAAAAAAGCTAGAGCGTATGCAGAAAACTTTTGGCTGGATGATGAACAAAATATGATGAAGCACTATGAATCATATTTTACAGACTACGGATCTCCTGAAAGAAAATTTTTAGTTTGATTGTCCTGTTGGTTTGTGATACAATGTCTTCATGTATCGTTGTGTAACTTATAATCCCTTTGAGGAATGCGTTTATCTTAGGACTTGGACCGAAGATGGACAACGCATTGATACTGAAGTTCCTTTTAGGCCTTATTTGTATTTAGAGAAGGATGGAGCCACAGATGCTACATCTATTTTTAAGACTTCTCTAACTAAAAAGACATTTAAAAATAGTATTGATAGAAAGCGTTATACAGATAATTCTTCTAATAAGCGATTCTTTCATAATCTAAGTCCTGATCAACAATTTCTTATTGAAATGTACAAGGACCATAATAGCAATCCTGAGTTTTCAAAGTTTGAGCTCAAGACGTTTTTTATTGATATTGAAACATATTCGATTGGAGAATTTCCTACTCCAGACAAAGCAAAAGATACAATTAATCTCATTACTGTTTTTGATACATTTTCAAAAGTAACTCACACGTGGGGACTTAAAGAAAAATACGAACCATCTCTTCCAGACTGTGTATATTATCGATGCAAAGACGAAGAGGACTTGTTACTAAGGTTTGTAGATTTTTGGAAGAACGACTATCCAGATATTGTTAGTGGTTGGAACTCAGCAGGCTTTGACCTTCCGTACATTCTCAATCGTTGCATTAATTTGTTTGGAGAAGAATTTATTCAACAATTTTCTCCAGTCAATAGAGTAACAAGCAGAAGGATCTTTACTAGCGATATGGGTAAAGAAATGACCAAGTGGACAATTGGTGGAGTTAACTGTATTGATTATTTAGAAATTTACAAAACGTTTTCTATTGGAGAAAGAGAGAGCTATTCATTAAATTATATTTCTGAATTAGAATTGCAAGAAGGGAAGATTTCTTTTAACGCAACTAGTCTTGGAGAGTTAGCTACAAATGATTGGAAGACGTTTGTTGATTACAACATTCAGGACGTTCATCTATTAGTTAAGCTAGAAGAAAAACTAAAATATCTCCGAGTTGTAAGAATGCTTGCATACAAAGGTTGTACTAACTTTGAAGCAGCTTTGGGTAAAGTATCAATTGTAACTGGGGCTGTTGCCATTCAAGCTTATAAGCAGGGCTACATTATCCCTACGTTCGGATCAACAGTAGATAGAGAGTCATACGAAGGAGGTTATGTTAAAGAACCAGTAAAAGGTTTGCAAACCAGCGTAGTAAGTTTTGACGTCAATTCTCTATACCCTAATACAATCATCACATTAAACATTTCTCCTGAGACAAAGATAGGAAAGATTGTGACAGGAGATTTTGATACATCAGAAGAGGTAACAATTAGATTGGTTAGTGGAAAACTACATACAACTAAGGTTGAACAGTTTAAGAAATTTTTAGTTCAAGAAAAGATTGCTATGTCTAAAGCTGGGGTTTTGTATTCTCAAAAAACAAAAGGAGTTATTCCTAATTTGATTAACGAGATTTATAGAGAACGTGTAAGCATCCAAAAGCAACTTCACGAGATCGACAAGAGTAAAAACTCTTCTAAACAGGATAACGATAAAGCTGTGTATTTGGATATTCTTCAATATACATTAAAGATTTTCCTCAACTCAATCTACGGTACATTTGCAAACAAGCACTCTTCGTTAATGGATATTGATAATGCAATGTCTATTACTGTTACTGGTCAAAACGTTGCGAAGGCTGGTTCTGCTATTGTGGATCAGTTTATTGAACAACGATATGGTTACAGCGGTAAATCTATTACAGTGTATCAAGATACAGATTCAATCTATGTTACTATTCAACCACTTTTAGATAAGCTCGATGTACCTCTACTCATCGACGGAAAGATTAATAACAAAGTCAATGAGATTGTTGACGAAATTGACAAGCAAGTAAACAGTAGTATCTTAGACTGGGCTAGAACAGAACTATTTTCTATTGATCCTCGTTACGTTTTTAAGCGAGAAGTTATTGCTGACGTTGGAGTATTCTTGCAGAAAAAGCGTTATATCCTTCGCGTTCTTAACAACAAAGGTATTGATACAGATAAGTTTAAGTTTGTTGGTGTTGAGTTAGTTAGATCTACTACTCCTAAGAAGGTTAAAAAGATTATCGAACACATTACAAAGACAGCATTACTATCAAGAAGTTCTAAAGATACTAATGATACATATAGATCAGCATACGAAGAGTTTTGTTCATTAGTTCCTGACGACATTGCGTTGAGATCTTCGATCAATAATTTAGAAAAATATGCTGAGGGAGCTTCTTTATACAAGTTTAAAGACTCTACACCATCTCATGTTAAAGGAGCTATTGCCTACAACATTTTAATCAAAGAATTAAAACTAGGAGATAAAAGAGAAAGAATTCAAACTGGACAAAAGGTAAAAAAGCTTTATTGCAAAAAGAATAAATATGGTTTGGATGCAATTTCCTATGTAGCGGAATATCCAGTAGAGTTTAACCTTCCTGTAGATAGTGATCGTATGTTTAACAAGCTCGTAACAAAACCAATTAGTAGCTTATATGAAGCAATTGGTTGGAATATACCTCAACTAAACAAAGAACCTCAAACTGATTTGTTTGAGCTATTTGGATTATACCGTGTCATACAAAATTAACAAAAGAGTCATTTATAAGTTTCTCGAAAGTATTAGAGATAACGATTATCTGACTGAAAATTTTGATGACAAAGAGATAGAAAATGAAATGTTGTTTGCGTTTTGTTATAACGGCTTGATATGGTTGTCGTCTGATGGAAGGATTCTAATAACCCCGGAAGGAGAAAAAGTTTTATTTGAATGGAAATTGTCTGTTGATTCTGAAAAAAGATAGGGTAAATTAAAGTAGTAATATGAGTAATAAAACATCCAAAAACCAACTAGTTGTTTTTCTTGACACAATCGGAAGAACAATCCTCGGCAATGTAACAAGTGAAAACGATGAGGTTCTTTCGATTTCGAATCCCGCAATCGTTGTAGTTCAGCCTAATCCACAAAGCGGTCAGATTCAGCTTCAGATCCTTCCTCTGTTTTTCAGAGAGTTTCTTGCTAATCGGAACGACTCGACGGTTTGGCACTTCAAGAAGTCATCCCTCACGCTTAGTGATGACATTGAGTTTGTTACTCAGTTCTCAGCTCAGTATGAGCAGCTATTTGCTCCAGCTACGGAAGCAGCTGCAACAAGTGAGCCAGAGGTTGTTAAGCTTTTTGACGACGAGAAGAAGTAATTTAGTGTAGTCATTAAAAGCTCCTTAGAAGGTTTTCTTTCTAAGGAGCTTTTTTTGTGTTGAAATTATCTACATTTAATGGAGAATATATTATATGGCTAAATCAAAAGACGAAAACAAAATATCCGGATCTATTGCAGATGCATTTAAGATTTTAGAAGATTTAAATCCTTCCGCTGCTTCTCTTAACGACAATAGTTTGTCATCAGTTAATGAGTGGATTGATACTGGTTCATATGCTCTTAATGCAATTATTTCTGGTTCTCTTTATGGAGGAGTTCCAATGGGACGTTTAACTGGATTTGTTGGTCCTGAGTCTTGTGGTAAAACTCTTATGTGCAATAAGGTTATGGCTAATGCTCAAAAGAAAGGAATGTATATTGCTTATTTTGATACTGAGGGAGCATTAGATGAGGCTACTGCAAAGAGACTTGGTTGTGATACTTCTAAGATCAAACACGTTCCTTCCGAGATTACAGAACAATGTAGAAATGAAATTGTTCAATTCTTAAGTTCAATTATTGCTAATAATTTGCAAGGACAAGTTCTTCTTGTAATTGATTCTCTTGGCAATCTTATTACAACTCAAGAAAAGAAGAAGATTGATGAAGGTTCTGATACTTTAGATATGGGTAATAGAGCAAAAGCTCTTAAGAGTCTGATGAGAGCAATTACTCATTCCGCTGCTAAGGCTAATTGTCCTGTGATCTTTACTAATCATATCTATGATGATCCTTCTCAGCTTCATCCTTCGGCTATTAAAAAGCAAGCTGGCGGTTCCGGTCCTCTTTATATGGCTTCTGTAATTGTTCAAATGGCCAAGAAGACAGAGAAGACAGACGATAGCAAGAACAAAGATTCTAATACAGAAACAACATTCCTTTCTAAGGGAATTAATGGTATGACATTGAGAACTCTTACTACTAAGAATCGTTTTGTTGCTCCATTTCTAGAAACAGAATTATATTTAAATTTTAAGACCGGATTGAACAAATACTCTGGCCTCCTTGAAATGGCCGAAGGATACGGAGTTCTAGAAAAGGCTGGTCATCGTTATGTGCTTAATGGAGAGACACTTGGCTTTTTTAAAGACTGGAAAGATGATGAAACAGTCTGGGCTAAGATTCTTCCAACTCTTGAAGCAAAGCTCAAAACCGAACTTTCATTTAAGAACGAAACTAGCGTTGATGTTGAATTAGATTCAGACGATACTGAAGTAGATGAGTAAACCTCCAGTACAGCCTAAGCTTGACTTAGACTATTTTGAAAGCATATTGTTGCTTAATGCTCTTTCTGATCAAGAGTATCTAAGTTCGATTGTAAGTCATTTAGATTCGTCTTTGTTTGTTGATAAGAATATTAGCAAAATTGTCAGTAAGATAACCGAGTTTTTTAATCAGAGAGGAGCAGTTCCATCTACTACTGAGATTAAAGCTAGGATGACATCTGAAGAAGATAGAAAAGCTTTAGACGATGTCAAATCGAAATTATCTCAGCTACAAACTAACTTCAACAAAGAAGAGTTAATTGCCAACACCGAACGGTTTCTCAAAGAACGTTTCATATACAAAACTATCCTTAATGTAGCTGATAAGTTTTCTGATGATTCGTTTCGTATTGAAGAAGCTTTAGTTGAGTTTGAGCAAGCATACAACATTAACCTAACCGAGAATTTAGGTCATTGGTATTTTGAGGATATTGAGCGACACATTAAAGAGCTTGTACAAACATATAATCCTATTCCTACTGGATGGAAATTCTTTGATGATAAGTGTGAGGGAGGACTCTTTCCTAAAACACTTACTGTATTTGCAGGACAAGTTAATGTAGGTAAGTCAATCGTACTTGGTAATGTTGCTACAAATATGCTTCTTGCAGATAAGAATGTGTTGTTAGTAACACTCGAGATGTCTGAGTTTATGTACGCCAAGCGTATTAGTACTCAGCTTACTCAGATTCCTCACAACGATCTAAAGACTTTTACAACCGAACTGAAAGATCAACTGGAACATATTAAAAAGAGTCTTAGTAGTCGTTTAGTTATCAAAGAGTATCCTCCAAAGACTGTTACAGTTAGACAAATTGACTCGTTTGTAACAAAGCTCAAACACAAAGGATTTGTTCCTGATATTATTGTTGTAGATTATGTCAATCTTATTCATCCGATTGCTAAAAATCTTAACTCATACGAATCTGTAAAAGAAATATGTGAACACCTCAGAGGCTTATCCTTTAAGCATGGTTTGCCGATTGTATCAGCAACTCAACTTAATAGAGGTTCTTTCAATACAGCTTCTCCTGGCATGGAAGGCATCTCTGAGAGTATTGGTCTTGCAGCAACTTGTGATGTAATTTGCTCTTTGTGGCAAGAGCCAGAAGATAAAGAGCTTGGGATTATTAATATGGGCATGCAAAAGAATCGTTTTGGACCAAATTATGGATCCGGAGCCTTTAAGTGCAATTATAATACGTTGACTTTAAAGGAAACTAATCCAGACTACTTTGAGGAGGACACTCCTTCTACAGATAATCTTGTTAGAGGAGTAGATCAAGCCTTAGATAAACTTTCAAATGAATAAAGAACCTATAGTAGTTAGTCATACTGATTTGGATGGTGTCGTTTCATATATAGTCCTCTGTTGGGCACGTAAACAAAAACTTAAACTTGTTGGTACAACTCCAAAGAAACTTCAAAATGATATACCAAAGCTTCTTGCTTTAGTTGGAGAAGACACTCCTTTATATATTTTAGATTTAGATGTATCAAAAGTAGGACAACTTATTGATAGAAAAAATGTTGTTATCTTTGATCACCATAAGACTAATATCTATCCGTACAAATATGCTTCTGTAGAAGTTACTGAATATACATCTTGTGCTAAACTTATTTACGATCGTTTAATCAAGAATAATTCTGACGTTGAGCTTACAAAAGCTCAAAAGACTCTAATTGCTTTAACTGATGATTGGGATTCAGCAACAAAAGCTACTTCACTATCTGAAGATCTTAATATTGTGTATCACAATACAAAAAATAAAATTGATTCTTTTATCGCAGATTACTATGATGGGTTCAAACCTTTTGATAAGTTTAAAACTAACATAATTGCTTTGTATAAAAAGCATCGAGCAGAATATATTAAAACCCTAAGTCCTTTTTTTGGTAATGTTGTGTTTGAAGATGAACCCGTAAAAGTTGGAGCTGTGTTTTGTAATGAATATGTCGCAGAGTGTTGTGACTACCTTTTTGAAAAATACAACGTAGATGTATCTATTGCTGTCATGGTTGAACAGCAACGAATTGCTGTTCGTAGAAACGCTAACAACGATAAGGTAGACGTTTCTAAGTTTGTTCAACGTATTGCAAATGGAGGAGGACATGCCGCTGCAGCTGGTGGATCTTTAACAGAAGAGTTTATTGAATTTACTAAAATGTTGAAACCTTTAGACTAAACACTAAATAGTCTATCATGTTTATAGATGATTTTGAATTAGATACATCAAAAGCTAATCCGCTCGATAGAATAAGATCTAGAGAGTTTATTGACGGAGTTTTAAAAGCTGGATCATTTATATCAATGATCGAAAATAAAAAAATAAACGTAACTACTTTATTTGTATTGCTTTTAGAAACTAAAAAGTATCAAGATTTTTTTACTGAAATTACTGCTTCTGATTCGTTCAAAGAATCTATTTTATCCCTGTTGTATTTGCACCCAGCTCTAGTAAAATCAAAGTTCACCAAATCAATTATTAAGAAACTACATGGCAAGCGACCAACTAACAGAACTAGAAAAGTTACTATACAACAAGCACCTAGCGGTATCTCGTGCAACAAGGAACAAGCCATTCAAGTTAAAAAAGTCGTTCGACGATCTCGCGCAAACCAACAAGCATAAGTTTTTACGAAGAATCTCTACGTTGGTTAAAAAGCATCCTGAGATAAATTTAGACACTTTCTTTGAAGCTCCATACAAACTATATCCAGATGTAGAGTATTTTGACCTTGAGTACTTCTCTTCAATGAGAGCTATAAAGGCTTATACGACATACAAAAAGTTAATCTTTATACAAGATCCTGATTCTCAGATCAAAAGTGTCGAAGAGTCTTTAAGGTTTATTGCCAAATTTTGTTTGGAACAAAAGATACATCTTCGCCAATACTCTACACATAGAACAACGGACACATTTACGTGGATGGCTCATTATAAGCAAAACAAGATTAATCCATACTGTATGATGGAGTTTCCTGACGTTTTTTCATCTGTACAAACGCTAGCTGAGGATGTCCGTCGTTTTTATGTGGACGAATTTGTTGAACAATTTGCAAAACTAAAGCTTCAGTACAACAACTCTAGAAAGTTGAAACCTTTTTTAAAGAACGCTTTACACGTAATTAATGAATTTATATATACAGAGTTGACAAATGAACAAAAGCCTGTAGGATATTAATCAATATGAGTACACCCATTAACACTAAGTCAATGTTCGAAGCAATCAAGCAATCCCTTTCCTCTTCGGAGAAGGGCAACGGAGGTAACGGTCTCTACAAAGAGATTCTAAAGTTCACGGCTGGCAATACATACCTTGTCCGTATTGTTCCTAATCCAAAGGCTCCAGCTCAGTCTATCTTTAAGTATTTTAACCACGCTTGGACGTCTAACTCGACTGGTAAGTTTGTGACGTCACGTTGCCCTGGTACATTTGGGGAGACTTGTCCAATCGATGCTTATTATCTCAAGACGTATCGTACCGGTACTGAGTCCGAGAAGAAGTCTTCTGCAGATCTTTCTCGTAAGACCTCTTGGATGGCGAATGTTTATGTCATTGAGGACCCTACTAATAAGGCTAACGAGGGACAGGTTAAGATCCTCCGTTACGGTAAAGAGCTTGCTAAGATTATTGATAGCGCTCTTGAGGGAGATGATGCTTCTGAGTTTGGTGTAGAGAAGGTCTTTGATGTAGAGGGTGGTTCCACTCTTCGCATTAAGTGCGAGCAGCGGGCAGGAGCTGGTAAGGGTTCGAAGATGATGGTTACATATGCTTCGTCAAAGTTCCTTTCTCCATCTAAGATTGATGTAGATGTCGCTAAGGTATATGAGTCAATTCATGACCTTACTGCAGTAGACAAGAGTACTACGACTGCTGATATGCAACGTATGCTTGACGAGCATTTCTTTAATCTTACGACTGGTTCTGAGCCAGAGGATGACAACGACGAAGATTCTACAAGCGATGTAGTTATTACTACTCCAGCTGCTAAGCAAGCAGTTTCCGAATCCGATGAGACGACTGATGAAAAGCTTAAGAAGCTTCTTGAAGATCTCTAAGATTTGTTGTAAGATATTTGTATGGCAATAAATCATAACGATTACTCAGCTCATATGCCTCATCTCAAGTTTGAGTATGATGGGGCATATTATCCTGAAGATTCAGATCTTCCAGATCCTCAAGTTGATCCTGTAATTCCTGGCTCACGTGTACCAATTAATAAGGTCGGTGTGTCAGGAGTTGACCTTCCAGTTAACTTTATCCGTAGAGATGGCTCTGTAGAAAAGATTGCAGCATCTGTCTCATTGTATGGCTCTCTGGACAATCCCAACGCTAAGGGTTTAAATCTTAGTCGTTTCCCTATAGTCATGCATGAGCAGATTGCTAATCATGTTTCTATTGATGGCATTACTCATATTCTCGACGAGCTTCAGAAGAAGCAAGGTTCAAGAGATGTATACTGCAAGATGAAGTTCAAATATCCTTGGACTCAGAAAGCTCTACGTACTCGTAAGGAGCTTCCAGCTGATGCTCCTGACCATGAAGTATTCAAGGTTGTTGATGGAGTTAAGCTTAGCCACGAGAAGGCTGAAGGTTACATTTATTACAATTGTGTACTTGAAGGTCAGAAGCACAATACTGATTACAAGTTTTATTTGACTGTCGATTACATCTATAGCTCAACTTGCCCTTGCTCGTTTGAACTTGCTCAAGATGCTACTTTAAAGAGAGGTCAAGCAGCCAATGGACACAGTCAGCGCTCTATTGCTAAGATTACTATTCAATTCAATCCAAACAACGTAGTCTTTATTGAAGACATTGTTGAGATGGCTCGTAAGAAGGTTCCAACAGAAGTTGTTATTATTTGTAAGCGTAGAGACGAACAAGCTTTTGCTGAGCTCAATGGATCTAATCTTCTTTTTACAGAGGATGCTATTAGACTTCTATATGAAGGTTTAGATGATCTTTATAACAACGGAAAGATTTCTGATTTTAGTGTTGTTACTGATCATTTAGAAAGTCTCCATCCTTGGTCAGCAACAGCAGTAATCAACAAAGGAATCCCTCACGGACTAAGATAATATGATAACAGAAGATAAAATGGCAGCAGCTCAATTGGCTAAAATATTTGGAAGTGAACTTATGCGAGTTGATGAGTTTACTACTCAACAAGCTTCTATGTCTGGTCCAGCTGTTCGTTTGGATCCTAAGCAAATATTACTTGGCAATAGCCCTCAACGACATATGGCTGAACAAGAGCGTAGGATTATGGAAGCTGTACAGAGGGAAGCAGAAATGTCTTATCCAACAGAGCCTAGTCAACAATACCAAGAACCTCAACCCCCACCACTTCCTATACCAGCAGCTCAACAGCCTCCTCCGCTTCCTGTACAAGTTGCTCCACAAGTTGGAACAATTCAATTTGCTCCTCAAATTGTACCACAGCAAATTGATGTATGGAGTAGCATTGCTTACTCTTTAGAGCGTATTGCTAATAGACTAGAAGAAGTTGACATTTCCGTTGCTAGACGTAAAGTTAGAAGGAAGAAATGAAATTCACTTTAAACAGGAGAGTATTTGCTGATAACATTTTGTTGCCAGCAAGTAAGTTGTCTGACAATATTTGTCTTGAACTTTTGGATAAAGAGCTCAAGACATTAGTTACGTCTAATGATAACTCTGTCATGCTTTTAGCTCGCTTGACTTGTTCTCATACTAGTAAAAATACCAAAGTCATTATTCCTGATACAAAAACTTTCTTACGACTTTTTTCTGGAGTTACCGATGAAGAGGTCACTCTTATTTTTGACGATAATGTAGTTACTTTTGTTTCTCCTACTTTTTCTTTCAAGTATCATTTGCTCGACGAAAGCTACATTAATAACAAGAGAGCAATCAGTGAAGAGAAGATACGATCTATTAGTTACGATACTAATTTTTATATTTCTAGAGCAAAATTATCCGACATTATAAAGTACAACTCAATTATTCCTGATGCAGAGAAATTATATTTTTATACTAAAGATGGCAAAGTATATTCAAAGATTGGAGATGAACAAAAAGCAAATACTAATGAGATCAATATTGAAGTATCTTCAGAGTTTGATGGTCAATCACTAGAAGAAAAGATTCCACTTAACATTCAAAGCATTTTACTAACTAGCTTTACTGAGGACAAGATTAAGATAGCTATTAATCATTCGTTGAAATTATTTAAGATTTCTACTGCTCACACTCAATATATTATTTCTGGACTTGTAAAATAGTAAGAGTTAATTACACGTATATGTCAAACAAACTTACTACTCTTGGATACATGCTTAAGAGACTCCGTGATAGCGGATACATTGCACATAAAGTTTTTACAGGTTATGGTACAGCTGATCCAAGAGCTTGGACTATTGTTATTGAACCAGGAACTGCATCTGTTTTTATGACGTGTTGGATAAATGAGCCTTGTCTTGGAGAATCTTATTTTGAACTATATGACGGAGGAATATACATTCCATCAAAACTTAAATTAAAAACCAGTTCATTGGAAGTAGTTATTGAATATCTTGTAAGATACAATATTACTGGCTCTTCTACACCTCGTCCTTTTATAAGATAACTTGATCTGTTAGGGTTATTCGTTAAATAACTTTAATGAAAGAGAAAAAGCCTTTCAAATCAAAGGCTACTAAAAAAATAAAACAGCTTATTGTAGCTGATGTACAGCCAACTCCAACTCCTAGTCTAACATTAGGTGTTGTGTTGGCTACTCCTTCTCCTACTAACAATCTCGATCCTATTTCTACGTTTGAAAAAGTTAATATCAGTAACATCATTGCTGATTGTTTGAAAGAATACAAACAAGAGCTCGACGAGCACAAGAAAGTTACATACAAGGAAATGAACCACCTTAATTTGTTTGCTCAAGAATATCTTAGTTCGTATGCAATTATTGGATTTACTTTAAACGATGAAAAAGTTTGCATTATTAATATGCCAACACCTAAAGATGAAGGAGCTTTAGTAGATTTGCTACGTTCGACGTTTATAGATATAGCAAATAATAGAGGATAGTATGGACCTTGAAAATACGCCAAAAAAAGGTAGACCAAAAGGAAGTACTAATAAACCAAAAAGAGGTAGACCTAAAAAGCAAAAAGAAAAACGTCCTCGCGGACGTCCTCGAATAGAGCAAGAAGTTACTTCTACCGAAACTACTTCTAAATCAGAAGATGCGTTATTGGATTCTTTGTTAGATGATAATAAGCTAACTGAAAAGGGGTACAACAACAATACCGAACGGATTATTAACGAAAATCCAATTGATGATGGATATTATTATCGAGGTTCTAAACACGTTCCAGTAGCAGGAGCTGAGTATGGTTGGACTCCAGACATGGTTCTCAATCTAAAAAAATGTAAAGAAGATATTGTATTTTTTGCTGAAAGCTTCTTTCAAGTTGTTACCCTAGATAAAGGTAAGCGAACAATTGAACTCTATCCTGCTCAAAAAGAAATATTACGATCTCTTGTAGACAATCGCTTTGTAGCTCTCTTGGCTGCTAGACAGACAGGTAAAAGTACACTCCTTACAATTTTTGTATTATGGATGGCGTTATTTCACAACGATCATAGAGCTGCTATCGTAGCTAATAAAGAAACTACGGCTATTAATATTTTTAAGCGTATTCGTATGGCTTATGAACAACTTCCAAATTATATTAAAGCCGGTGTTAAAGAATATGGTAAAACGGGAATGACACTTGATAATGATTCGAGCATTATTGTTTCTACTACAACAGCCACTTCTATTCGTGGTGATACTCTTAACTGTCTTGCTATTGATGAGGCTGCGTTTATTGAAGCTCATTTGTTAGAAGAATTTTGGGCTTCT
>Ga0114959_10002100_pt1 | contig 16695 bp, 16 predicted proteins | sample C_130625_EF_Meta_FD_87317 | JGI IMG/M metagenome (GOLD analysis project Ga0114959, IMG submission 87317) | Freshwater microbial communities from Lake Croche, Canada to study carbon cycling - C_130625_EF_MetaG | ecosystem: Environmental > Aquatic > Freshwater > Lake | place: Lake Croche, Canada...
AATAGATAAAATAAAAAAAAAATGAATACCACTTTTATTACATCATATTATCACTTTGAAAATGGTATAAATAAAAAAGATTATTTTGAAAGTGGTAAAAGGACATTATCTATTCAACAGAAAATGATTATTTATGTAGGTGACAATGAGATTGAAAAAATGGTATACGATTTCAGAAAAGAAAAAGGGTTAGAACAGTTTACAAAAGTCATAATCATCTCATTGGAAGAGTTATTATTTTATACTTACAAAGAAAAAATTAAATGTGAAACTATCATTCTTTTATCTAAATTTATGTTTGTATTAGACACTCTTGAACAAAACTACTTTAATACAAATTATTTTTCGTGGATTGATTTTAGTCTATTATCTAGAAAGCCTTGGAATAGTGATCAGTACACGAATGATTTAGTATACGAAAAAATAAATAAAATTGCTGAGTTTCCAAGACATAAATTTACAATAACTATATTAAGTTTTTGGGATCCTTCTATATACGATAATTTAAGAGAATTTTATCAAAGATATCAGTATATCTGTTCCGGAGGATTTACTACTATGGATCTCCAAACAGGTAAAAAAATAATGAATGCTATCATTCAATACGCTAAAATTACACTAGAAAGTTACGGACATGGCGACGAGAACTTATACGGACATATGATTGATTTATATCGAAAAGATTTTAATTTGAATTTAGGAGATTATCAAGATATGATTGACAACTACTATAAACTAACGACGAATCATAATTACGTATATAAAATCTATCAAAACAGTCCTCAAATTTATATATGCGTGTATGCTTGTCCTACTATTGATTATTATAAACAAGAAATTTTAGATATCGAAGAAAGTTGGGGGAAAGATCCAAGAATAAAAGTATTATATTTTTTTGGCGAAGAACAAACTGAATTTATAGGCGATAGATTTATTTATTTAAAGGGTATATCAAATGACTATTTATCGGCATCTTATAAACAAAACTTAGGGTTAAAATATGTTTATGAACGTTTTGATCCTAAGTTTGTGTATTGCTGTGGTACTGATACTTATATTTTTATCGATCGTTTACTTGAATATATCAAAAAACTGAATTACAATGACATGTTGTACATAGGAGGAGATGGCGATTATCGATATGTTTCAAATAAACATTTATATTATCATTCGGGTGGACCGGGTTTCATTTTATCTAATCAATTATTATCCAAACTTTATCCAAAGTTAGAAAATATGGTAGAAGAATGGGCTAAAATATGTCCAGAATATTTACGTGTTGCATGTGATGTGTGTATCTCTTATTATATACAAGAATGGATTGACGAAAAAGAGATAGTTAAAGAAAATGAATTGTTTTATGCTTGTGATTATAACGGAATGGTTAATTATCGAAATGGTAATACCATCATATGTTGTGGTGAAAAAATAGATAAAAACAAAATAATTGCGTGTCATTATATGCACGATTTAAAAAAATATTGTATTAAAGAATTATAATTTAGATAAAATGGAAGAAGTAAAACGTAAATTTTCATTATTATGCAATCAGTATAGTGATATCAACGAACATTTACCTACATTATATAAATATGCAACGAAATCAGAAAGTATCATTGAATTAGGAGTTAGAGGGTGTGTATCAAGTTGGGCTTTTTTGTACGGCTTATTAAATAATAATAAATCTACCAAAACTTTGTTATTAAATGACCTTAATCCCTGTGATATAAACGAATTATTAAATAAATCAAAAGATTTAAATGTTAATGTTTCATATGAATTGAAGAATGATCTTGATTTAGAAGTGAAAGAAAACGTCGATTTGGTTTTTATTGACACGTGGCATATATACGGACAATTAAAAAGAGAATTAGCTAAATTCAGTAAAGTAACAAATAAATATATTCTGATGCATGATACAACTGTTGATAAAGTACATGGAGAGACAATAAGAAATGATTGGGATGCAAAACAACAAAGTCTAGACTCCGGTATTCCAGAAGAAGAAATATTATGTGGTTTGCAAAAAGCGATCGATGAGTTTTTATTAGAAAATAAAGATTGGGTGTTAAGAGAAGAATATACGAATAATCATGGACTAACTGTTTTAGAAAAAATTTAACTGTTAGGATTCCAACTAAATCCATGACCGCTCTGGTAAACAGCTAACGATTTGAATTTTTTAATACAATCAATCCCTTCACAAGGATTTTCAACTCCTTTTCTATAAGAAGAATCGTGGGTCATAAAAGGATATATTAATTCAGATTGAATGATATGAGCATCTCTTTTAACTATCCCTTTTCTAAAAAAATAAGGACCCGTTTCCCTGTTAATATAATCATTTTTAAAATTAATTTGTTCTAACGAATCTCGATGTAATAGGTTTTGTAAAGAAGGACATCCTGATACTGTTGCAAAAAAACCATTTGATAAGTATTTTTTATCAGATTTACAGTTTAAATCACAAGGATCTTCATTTGCCACAATGATCGAAAAAGAAGAATGTTTTTTGATATAATCACAAAACTTTGAGCTGATTTCAAATAAGGAATCTAGATAAACTCCGCCATAACGATTAACGAGTTCGTAACGACATAAATCAGCAATTTGAGCATATCTCTTTTTACCGTATTTCTTTGCAATTGTGATATATTTCCAAGTAATAGGAAAATTCTCTTCTGTCAAATCATCATTTGTCCATAATTTATATCCGAAATTGTTTTCTTTTGCTACGTGTTTGACTTTTTTAAGTAAAATGGAACGAATATTCTTTTTATCTAATTCATCTCCAAACCATATTTGATGAATAAAAAGCGGAATTCTCTTCTTAGGATAAACAAATAATTTTTCGTAATAAAAATCTCTATTAATATACTTACCTTCATATATCATTTCACATATATTCTGTGTGTCTTTATAATACTGCATCAATTGTCTCTTTTGATCTAACAATTTTACTTTACGATCTCTTGTAAATACCTTAACATTTTTAAAATATCTCTTTACTAATTCATTCACTTTTTGGCGATGTAAATTACCATATTCTCCTTTTTCATTATGAGTTAATACTAGTTTCCATTTATACTTTGATAATTTTTTCAGTTTATATTCGAACTCAGACTGATCAAAATTTTTATTTTCAATATCTTTTACGTTAAACATTTCATATTTTGTTATGCCTGTATAAGACATTGTTTTATTAAACTCTTTTGAACGTACTCTATCATTTTTATGGGTTAAACAAATAACATACCAACCACTTTGTGATAAAAGATTAAAACCACCCCATAATACTTCATCGCCTGGATGGGCAACAATTAGTAGTTTATCTGTAATAAAATTTGTATATTCTCCAGATAAAATTGGAAGAAGATGGGGTTCTGTATGAATGAGACATTTTTTCGAAAAATTTTTATTATGCGATTCAACATCTTCTTCTTCATTATCTTCGTTTACATCTTCTTCATTATCTTCGTTATCTTCTTTTATGAAATCGGTCATATAGTATATATATAATATTAATAAAATAAACCAAAAAATAGTTAGTTTCATTTATTAAATAAATTTTAATTTATTCAAAGAAAAATAAGTGATACAAACATTGAATCGTGTTATTTTTCTTTGCAAGTAAAAAGAGAGAATAGAAGAAGTGATATACAGCGGATAATCTATACGAAATAATAGATAGTATCCAGTTCATTTCAAACGGAACTAGAGTGTGAAATCTTCTACCGAATACTTTTATCCAGAATAATATTTTTCAGATAGTTAACACAAATTCAACTATAAAATAGAATCTAATAAAATTTATTTATTTAATATAAAATGATATTAAATAAAAATACTCCATTGTATGCATCTAAATTTCATACTGCAACTGATATTATCGCATATAACAATAAAAATGTTAAAGAGTCGGCAGATAAATGTGATGCGAGAAATATTAGTTGGTTTGGTAAATATAAGGTAGCTAAATCTTATGAAACTAGCAGTCGTCCAATACGTCAATGGAAAACCGTAAAATCTATCCATTTAATAGAAATAAATGCTAAAAATGAAGAATTCTTTCGCAATGCGTTTTTAGATACAAAAGAAAAGCTAATCCCAATGTCAACTCTCGTTTTATCCAAAGATATATACTATCATCCTTATATCAATGATATGACTATAAACGAAAGGTGTTTATACGAATTTAAGTTTGCGTTTGGATATATCACTATAAAAGAACAATACGAATTCGTAAAACTGTTTTCTTACTTGATAGATAAAAATCATATTTGTCAAATATCTAGAGATAAAGATACAATTCCTTCTTATAAATTAAAAATGTATTATTACAGTATTTCATTATCAGATAAAAATAAAAGGTATCAAAGGTTTAGTATTTATCATATTGATAAAATCGTGATAAGAAATTTATGTAAAACATCTCGGTGTGATGGAGTCTACCAACAAAATTCAATTAATTTTTGGAATCCTAACTTTTTAGTATTTGAAAGATTTCGTAAAAATATCGAAGAATATATTCTATTTCGACCCCAAGATGTTCTTGAACCAGTTGAAAATGTAGAAGAGTATGTCACCACGTTATTCATCGATTTTTTTAAAAAAGAATTAAAACAAAATGCAGTTATTAACGGTGGCTATGGCATTAAAAAAGTGTTGGAATATAGATACGGAATAAATCTAAACGATACAAAAGATATCGATGTTATGGTAGGAGAACATAGTGACGAAATCGTTCAAAAATGGGATAAAAGAATAGATGAATTTTTGGAAATGATAGATAATCCTCTTATAGTAAAAAAATATACAAATTTCAAAGGGAAATTTGTGCCACAATTTAATTATAATACATATAAAGTAATTAATCTTTCATATCTAGGAACTGATTTAGTTGACATTATGTTCACTAACTATCTTGTTCAAGATGAGATACTTGATAAAAAATCAAGCGAACAAAGTCATCTTCCTCTTAAAAAAATGAAATATTATTTAGAAGATATGTTAAAGCTTATTTATCAGACGAATATAGAAGGTGTTAATAAAGATGTATATAAAAAACGTAACCCTATAGGACAAAAAATAATCGATCGAACTAAATTGATCTGTAAAGTATTGGTAGATGATAAAGATGAATATATCAAATATAAAAAAGCTTGTTCTCTTGTAAAACATATAGAAAGCAGTTTAACAAAATCAAATGAAGATAAGAAAAAAATATTCCAAGATTTATTAATTTTATTTCAAACCTGATACCGGATTCCAACTAAACCCGTAACCACTTTGATACACTGCCAACGATTTGAATTTTTTAACACAGTCGATTTCTTTGCACGGATTTTCAATCCCTTCTCTGTAATCCGAATCATGTGTCATAAAAGGATAAATCAGTTCAGTGTCAATAACATGAACATCCTTTTTAACGATCCCTTTTCTAAAAAAATAAGGACCTGTTTCCTTGTTAATATAATCATTTTTAAAATTAATTTTTTTTAAAGACTCTCTATGAAGAAGATTTTGTAAAGAAGGACATCCTGAAACAGATGCAAAAAACCCGTTTGATAAATATTTATCGCCTGATTTACAGTTTAATTGACAAGGATCTTCATTTGCTACAATCATTGAAAAAGAAGAATATTTTTTGATATAACGACAGAACTTTGGACTGATTTCAAAGAGAGAATCGAGATAGACTCCACCGTAACGATTCAAGATTTCGTATCGACATAAATCGGATATCTGTGCATACCTCTTTTTTCCATACTTCTTAGCAATTTGGATATATTCCCAAGTGATTGGGAAATTTTCTTCTGTCAGATCATCATTTGTCCACAATTTATAGCCAAACTGGTTATCTTTAGCAACCTTTTTTACTTTCTTCAGTAAAATAGAACGAATACTTTTCTTATCTAATACATCTCCAAACCATATTTGGTGAATAAAAAGTGGTATCTTTTTACTCTCTTTCACAAACGGTTTTTCGTAATAATAAAATTCTTTATTATCTTTATCAAGATGATTCCCATAACCTTCGTATATCATCTTACATATATTTTGGGTATCTTTATAGTATTGCATTAACTGTCTTTTACGATCTAATAAATCTACTTTCTTATCACCTGTAAATACTTTAACATTTTTAAAATATTTTTTGACAAGAGAATGGACTGTTTGGTGATGTAAATGTCCATATTCCCCTTTTTCATTGTGAGTTAATACCAATTTCCATTTATATTTTGATATTTTTTTCAACTCTTTTTCAAATTCAGAATGATAATAATCTTCTTCGTTTTCAACATCTTTGACGTCAAACATTTTCCATTTGGTGACACCAGTGTAAGACATCGTTTTGTTAAACTCTTTTGAACGGATAGGATTATTTCTATGGGTAGAACAGATCACATACCATCCTGTTTGTAATAATAGATTTAATCCTCCCCATAGTACTTCATCATCTGGATGAGCGACGATAAGAAGTTTATCTGGTAAACTCATTTTTATATTAAGACTTATTCTATTTTTTGTATGATGTTATTTTGTATATAAGTATTAGGTATGATAGATGGTATATTATTATCAAGAATTGTCGTATTAAACATATTGAAAGATTTTACTACTCCTGTAAAAACTTTACCATTAGGTCCAATGATCTGTATACTATCTCCAATTTGGTATAATTCATTTATGCCAATGTAAATACCAGATGCGATACTGGTCAATATTCCCTGTAACGATAAAGCCAATGCAAGACCAATAGATCCAAAGATGGTAAATAAAGACGCTGTTTGTATACCGATATTCACCAATGAAAAGAAACTTCCAAGTAAAATGATAGTATAAAAAAGGATATCACCCATTTCATAATGAATCAAATTTTTATCCGTCTTTTTTTTATAATTGTTTTTGAAATAGGATGCAATCAGGTAAAATATGATAAAGATTGAAAAAGAGATTGTCAATTTTATAATAAAACTTTGTGCCATTTTATTATTGTGTTTATTTTTAATTTCATACTTAAATATAAAAAAATAAAATAAAAGGGTAAACCAAGGTTAAAAAAATGATTTATGATGAATATGTCGAATATTGTAAAAAATACGAAGTCTTATACGAGAAAATCATTGTTCTAATGGAAGTGGGTTCGTTCTTTGAATTCTATGCAATTGAAAATGAAAATCTGAAAGAAGGTGCAAATATGACTGAAATATGTTCATTACTAAACATCCAATCAACTCGTAAAAACAAATCGATTCCAGAATGTTCTCGTACAAATCCGATGATGGCAGGGTTTCCCTCTCACTCTTTACATAAATTTACAGAAATCTTGATATCTTCTAATTATACCATCGTTTTGGTGGAACAAACGACAATGCCTCCTAACCCGAAAAGAGAAGTTACACAGATTATAAGCCCTTCTACTGATATCGAAAATGTATCTTCTAGTTCTTCTAATTACCTAATGTGTTTTTATGTGAGTACAGGGTATCGTAATAAAGAAAAATACGACTTTTTATCTGTTTCTTACGTCGATTTTACAACTGGTGAAACATTTGTTTTTATGGAGGTAAAAGGAGATTTACAGAAAGAATCGTTACGTATCATTTCTCTGATTCAACCGAAAGAATTGGTGGTTATTTATGAAGAATCAGCTGTTAAATTAAATTTTCCTATTTTTTTTCATGATCATTCAGGTATTCATATCAAACCATTTCAAACCATTTCTTTTCAAAATGCAATTTTAAAAAAAGTATACCCAGAAACAGGATTATTAAGTCCGATTGAGTTTATTGATCTAGAAAAAAATGTGAATGTATTGACCAGTTTTGTTTATCTGATTAATTTCGCTTATGAACACAACGAAAATATTATCAAGAAACTTCGAAAACCTCGAATTATTGAAAATGAATTATATTTAAAACTAACCAATTTATCTTCAGAACATTTAAATATCATCCCAAAACAAGGTAATGAATCGAGTTTATTACAACTATTAAATACATGCGACACATCAATCGGAAAAAGATATTTTAAAGACTGTTTACTCTTTCCTTTAACCAATCCTGACCAAATTGAAAAAAGATACGAAAGGACTGATAAGATGTTAGATCAATCTCAATTTAAACTATTTCGACCTTATTTACATTCCATCAAAGACCTTGAAAGGTTATTTCGGAGATTATCTTTGACTATCTTACAACCTTCTGAAATGGTTATTATCTTGACGAGTTTAGACTCGGTTCAAAAAATACAGAAAATGGTAGATAAAATGTCCTTTGATGTAAAACTCGACCCTATCGAATTCATCGATTCTAGTCATTGGGATTTAGATAAGATGAGTATTTGCACAAACCATCAGTATCATAATTTTTATAAGAAAGGATATTTTCAAGATATCGATGAATTATCTCAAAAAGTGGATGATCTTCATTCTTATTTCAAAAATATCATCATTGAATCAAATAAAATAGTAAATGATTCTTTTTTTAAACTAGAAACGACAGAAAGACAAGATTACCAAATCATCATCACCAAAAAAAGGTACGAAACGTATCTAGAAAAACTCGGAAAACGATCGAATCCGTTTACATCTCAACCTTTATCTTCTTCTAACAAAACAGTACTGAAAGTATCTTTTCAGAATATGAACCAAAAACAAACAGAATTACATGAATCAATGAACGAACTGAAATCGTTAGTCAAACAAAAATATATTAAAGAATTAGAAACGTTTACCCGTTTAGATGACATGCAACTCATCGTTTCTTTTATCGCGCAAATCGATTTTCACGTCACTTGTGCCAAAAACTCACTTCATTATCATTATACTCGCCCTGTCATTTCCAATAATCATTCTTTTATCTCTGCAAAAAAACTGAGACATCCTTTAATCGAAGTCTATCAAAAAGATATCCCTTATATCCCCAACGATGTAGACTTGAATGAAGAACAAAGAGGAATGCTTTTATACGGTATAAATTCAGCCGGAAAGTCAAGTTATATGAAATCGGTTGGAGTCAATTTGATTATGGCCCAAGCGGGTATGCACGTCGCATCTGACTCATTCACTTATTTTCCGTACCAGAGTATTTTCACCCGCATCCCTAACGGTGATAATTTATTTAAAGGTCAATCCACTTTCGTCGCTGAAATGTCTGAACTACGATCCATTTTGAAATATAGTAATGATCGGTCATTGGTGATTGGAGACGAAGTGGCTTCAGGTACAGAAAGTGTTTCTGCTATCTCTATCGTATCTGCCGGAATATCGATGTTATCTCAACGTTCCACATCTTTTATTTTTGCGACTCATTTACATGAAGTCGCCAAACTGGAAACCATCATTCGATTGAATAATGTAAAAATTTACCATATCTCTGTCCATTATGATGAAGAGAAAGATATACTAGTTTATGATAGACTATTACGTGAAGGAAATGGAGAGACTTTGTACGGTCTAGAAGTATGTAAATCTCTTGATATGCCACCTGAATTCATTTATCTGGCAAATACGATTCGACAAGAACATTTACATCTTTCAAAGACAGTTGTGGATACAAAAACGTCACGATATTCATCTGAAGTATTTGTCGATATTTGTTCTATCTGTAAAAACAAAGCGGAAGAAATACATCATATCAAAGAACAAATGAGAGCTGATAAGAACGGATTTATTGGATCAATGCATAAAAATGAGAAACATAACTTGATATCTGTCTGTCAAACTTGTCATGATAATATTCATAATCAAGAAATAAAAATTGACGGGTATATCCAAACCAGTAAAGGGAAAGAGTTAATGGTAACAGTAAACGAAACGGTAAACGAAACAGTAAACGAAACGGTACGTAATTTACGGAAAGAAGGAAAAAGTATTTCGTTTATTTCGAAACAATTAAATGTTACTGTTTATAAAATTAAAAAAATGTTATTATAAATGTCTGATGTTAAAAAAAACATATTACCTTATAACGTGCCCCTAGAACATAAAAAAGCTGACGTGAAAATAGAAGAAGAAGTTAGAATTGATATTCCAGATAAAGAACATTGGTGTGGAAATAACCAACGTTCTTGTGTCGTTTATATCAGTCAATTAGTGATATGTTCTGTTGTAATATGTGCTTCTATTATAAATATCAGTCTTAATCCAAATGCTAAAAACGATACTTGGCTTGTTTTATTATCAAGTTGCCTCGGCTATCTTTTACCAAGTCCTACAATGCAATCAAAAGATAAATAAAATTGATTTTTGATTTTATCTTTTTAAGAAAAAATAAAAAATGAAGACATTAAATCAAACCAAATTCATTGAATTATTTTTTAACCAAACCCCGCTTAATTTATCAGAAAATTGGGATACAAAATTATTTTTTGTAATATCCGCTTTGTTTTTTTTACTAACAATCTTCTTAAGATGTGATAGGAAGAAAGAAAAAGACAAAGAAGTCTACAAAGTAGAAAAAAAAGAAAAAAATAACCATAAACGTAGTTCTGATATGATCTACACTGAAGACCAGTTTAAAAATATAAGACAATTTGTGAATCATTTGAATTATAAAGAAAATATATTAACCAAACAATTAGAAATTTTTCAAAAAATAAATCGAATTGAAGACTTATCTATCCAACTCGAAGACGTAAAAGAAGAATCAAGATGCAAAAAACGTCCCAGACTTATGAAAAAGATCGATAATATGTGGAAGGAAATGTCCGATGAAGAAAAAATGATGTACAAAGATTAATTTAATTTTAAATTAATCTAATTTACAAATCTATCGGAAAAATATCCGAAATTAGTCTTGCACATTCTAACGCCACTTCTCGATGCTCTTTCTGTGTCCCTAATTCTGTTCTGGTACCAATGAAATGTATCCAAGAACGAAGAGTTCCATTCATATAAAGTCTAGATACTGTATTTCCTTCTGGTAAAACACATCTCGCTTGTTCTTTCGCAATTCCATTTGAAATTGCCCAATTATACACTTTACTCGAATGATCAATTAATTCTTGTTGTTTAGTCTCCCATTCGGTAGTTAAATCTACTGAATCTGTTTCTATACTATTTTGACGATTTTTAGGATCTTGTAAACGCGCTTCTCGTATCACAAATTGCAGTTCTTTAGTTGGATCTGCATACCTTTGACTAAATTCTTGGAAAGAGAATGAACGATGACGAAGCATCTGTCTAGCGATATCACGGGTGGTTTCAATTTCAAGACATGCGTTTACCATCTCTAAAGGAGACCAATGTTTATGCCGAATTAGATAAGAGATTAGTTTATCAACCGTCTCCGTATTCATCTGATTAGATGGATTAGATACACGGGCACAATAACCAATCAATTCTTTCACTGTCTCAATCCCATTTTCAAGTAATTCAGACGATGGTTTTGTGTAAGATACTAATTTAACTTTCATTTTATATAAAAATGTAACTTCTTAAGTTTATATTTATAAACACACTCCCCATGAGAATTATATCATTTTTATATATTAAAAAAAAAAATAAGAATAAATCTAAATCTATTTCTGGCTAAAAAAAGTATCAAATAGTTTAAAAATCTGCTCGATTCTGGTATTCTTGTAAGCTTGTCTATTATTTCGACAATGGTAATACATATTCAACAATAGATCTGTATACTTATGAGGCTGTGCCAATATCTTATTCATCAACATATCTTGATCAGGATTGGTAGGAGGTTTGCAAACTGGGTTACAGTTTTGATTTCCAATTGATTTCACGAGGGGACTTGTCGGATCATTTACGTTATACAAAGACTCAGACATAGAACATGAATTAAAATCGCAAAACTTTCTGGTAGCTGAATTGAGCACAAGATAGTCTCCGATACTCATCGTTCCGGGTTCATTGTGTCTAAATGCAGGAGACTCTACAAGGCCCATATTAGGCTTTGAAATGTCATCGTTTCTTGATAATAATTCACAAGAACCATCCCAATTCTTACTACACTTTTCAGCCATATATAACATACTCTCTTTTGACTCGGGTCCGTACTTTCGTGCTAAACTACCTTCATCGAAAAAAGAATCGATGTCTCTGTAAATAGAATAAGCAACGGGATCAGTTCGAAGAACAGCTGGTAAAGAAGTTCCGAAATTTCGGATAGGAACATAATTTGAACGATTTTTTTGGGCATAATGACAAGATTCGTTATTCATTTATATTTATTTTATTTTTATTTTTATTTTTTTTACATCTCCAAAGGTGTAAAAAAGTAATTAAATGTTCTAGTCAACTGTTATTTAATTAAAGATTCAAAGAGTAATAAGGAATTATTTTTCTAATTCTGCAAATCTTTCGTTGTCTTCTTGGATCTGTGAATGTGTTTGGAGTACTTCACTTAAACTACGAGGTTCGGGTTCGGGTTCAAGTTTTCGCTTCTTTTCGATAACTTGAGATTGTTGAGGTTCAACAACTTGAGGTTCAAGTTGATACTTCTCTTCATTTTCCAAATGTTTTTCTAAACGTTTTTGTTTTTTTTGTTTTTCTTTCCTAACACTCTCGAGTTGTTCTGAAATATTTCTTGCTTCTTCTCTTTCTTTTTCTAAATTTTCTTTAAGACTTTCTCTAGCCTTAATTTCCATTGCTCTGTCATTCAATTCTTTTTGTTCTCTTTCATGTTCTTGCATCGCTTTCTCTTCTTTTAATTTTAGTTCGCTCGATATTTTAACAACATCTGTATTTATTTTTTGATCAACCATAGCACAGTCTAAAGGACTCATTTTAGCATTTTTATCTTTTCGTATCAATTCCAGTCCATAAATTTTTTCTTCATCTTTATAGTTTTTATTATTACATATCTGTTGTTGAATATGTTTGTATTTATCTGATATTGTATCAAAATTATCTAATTTATTAATTACATCTTTATTTACATTATCGTGTACGATAGAATACCTAACAAATCTGTTTAGTTCCTTAATTGATCGAGTATATGATGCATATTCTCTTGTATTATTTTCTACAAAATTTTTCGCATTTTCAAGAGTGTCAATACTTCTTTTATAGTTATCTGCACACTCAAATTGATCAATATTTTCTAGTTTATAGTTTGATACTTCACTTGCAATCTTGTTAGCCTCTGCTACGATTTCTTCCGGCGTTTTTTCGTAATATTTCCATAATAAATACAAACCGACTCCTAATGCTATTAATAACATAAAAATCATAACCCAGCATAACGTTTTACACTTTTTAATGTCATCATCACCTACGGTAGCTATATCAGAACAGAAATTATCTTTAGAAATAGTGTTTAATAAAAAGCATACGCATACAAACATACTAAAATTAGTACATAACAAAAACCAACATAAGTATAATCCACTATCTTTATCTGTCGCATTTCCTTGACCATCAGTACTCGCTAAAAAATAGTTTACTACAACTGAAACTAATGAAATGATATCAATTATATAAATAGAATAATATAAATTCTTTATAGTCTTTTTTGAAGTGTCTGATAAACTACTAGAATCATAACAATCTGGTAAAGTAGTCGAAATGATTATCATAAAAATGAAAATGAGAAGATACAGGATACCTATGCCAGCATGTTTAAGAATTCTGTATAATTTTCCTTTTTTATCCATTTTATATTTAGTAAATATAAAAAAAAAATATTAAAAGTAACTAAAAGTAACTAAAAGTATCAGCAGGTATAACAGGACCTGGTTGAAAAGGAGGAAAAGGATCAACAGGTTTTGGACACTGATTTGTACAATTTTTATAATTTGCTAAACATTCTCTCGCATTTGAGTAGATATTTTTATCTTTATTAGGTGCTTCGTGTACTTTTTTACATCCGTAAAATTTAGGCCCATCCATTTGTTTATATCCAAACGCATTGTCTTTTTTATGCAACATAATACTCACTATTGCACAAAATGATAAAAATACGATAAAAGCTAAAAATAAGCGATCCATTTCCATTTCCATTTTATATTAAATATTTTTTTTTTTTAATTTCAATATAATCAAATATCTTTTATAAAAAAAAAATGAAAGGAGCAGGTATAATTATATATTTCATTAAAAATAAAATTCCTTATATTTTAACTGGAATAGAAGGGAAATATATATCAGATTATAACAAATCGATTAAAAAATTAGAATGGACAAATGTCAAACATTATGAGGATCATTTTATATCAATTGCAAGAAGATATTCAGATCTAGTTCACTACGACCAGATAGTCACACGCTTAGGCGGATATTCTGTTAATTTTTTAAAAGTAATGAATGAATCAAAAGAAGGAATCGTTAAAGGCGGGATGGATAAAATAGATAATGATAACTATATAAACACAATTAATAGAGAAATGAAAGAAGAGATAGGGATAAATTTAAACGAATTAAATGCATTACATCTGATAGATGATTTAGGGATTGTTGATGGTTATAAAATATTTTCTTTGTGTGTGAATAGAAACCAAATTAGTCAGATTGAGTACTCTATCTTTGAAATGGACTTAAAACATAAAGGAGAGTTATTTCATACTTCATTTAAATCTCTTCATCATATCAATTATAAACGTATAAATAGTAAAACAAAAAAAGGGTTGCAATTATTAAAATTATTTTTAAATTTATAAATATAAATAAAAATGAAACTGTTACTATTATTTCTATTTCTATTTCTATTTGCGATTGTTTTCATAATTGCTATCAGCTCTTGTCAAAACAAAACAAATTCTCCCGATCAATTAGAACCGTATACCAAAAAACTGATTCAATTAAATCAAATGTTAAACAGTGTCAGTTCTGGATCTTGTATCACCGATATGCTAACTTATAATAATATAAAAAATAAGGTAAAACTTATTGAAGGAAATAAGGATGTGAAAGATATTATAGATAACAAAAAAGCAAGCTCTGATTCTATTAAAAAGTTTAATGATGCTGAGACTAATGTAAATAACAACATTATTAAATATGATAAATTACCAGAATGTAAAGACTATTGTTACCAAGGACAATATAGCGACGGAAAGTGTGTATGTACTAGTCCTAATATACCCATCAATTATAATAATAAAATATATTGTTATACACAAGACTGTTCTAACACCCCAAATATGAGTTTTATTCCTGGAAACACTACTGATCCATCTAGTAATTCGTGTAAATGCGATGATGGGTATGTGTTTGATGAAACAAAAACTCGCTGTATCAAACAAAACAGTCCTGATACAATCAAACTCATGAAAATAATAAAAGATATTCAAACTAACATAGATTCAATCAATAATTCTGGATTTTGTAAACTCTGTTTATCCACCAAATGTAACACATATCTAACTAATATTCAAAATGATATCAAAGACGGAGACGATCTCATTGTTAATACCGACATCGAGTCTGACACATTAAATGCTTACAAAACAATAAAAACGGCTAGTCAAACACTAGTAAAGTCAGTAACAAATATTCAGTGTTCAGACTACTGTTATCAAGCAAAATATAACGATGCTACAAATATATGTGACTGTCCAGAAGGATATACCAAGACTACTCAGAATGGAAAGACTTATTGTTATATACCATGTACTGATCCAAATTCTATTATTTCTTTTGGAAATAGTAACGATCCGAAATCAAATCAATGTGTATGCAAACAAGGATTTAATAAATGTGGAAAAGACACTTGTGAAGATTGTTCTCTTGTATTAGATAATGAAACAACAGGTTTAGGAAATTTATCCTCGTTATTGGATAAAGCGATAGGGAGTCCCGTCATACAAAGTGCCGGACCTGTAAATGGTAAACCGTTAATAATGTTTCCTTATTCCACTTCAGATTCTACAACTACTAAGACTACCTCAAGTGGTAATACTGTACTCGATTGTTTTAACAAACTTCCACTTTTTAATAACGCCTTTTCTTTTGATCCATCTACCCAGACTTGTTATTTTGAAAACATGAAAAATATTAGTCATAAAGCAGATGATAAAATGACTTTTGGGTATATCATCTAAAATCAATTTATCTTATGTAATATAAAATGATAAAGATATGTTTAATTATACTAATACTAATACTACTTTTTTATTTTTATTGGTCACATAAACAAGTTGAGCATTTTGATTGTATGTCTGATAGTAATACTTATCAACAACTCGTGAATACTGTAAAAAAAATTGAAAATGATCCTATTATTACTGATATTATAAACTCTGGTAAAGCTAGTTCTGAATCAATAACAAATTTCAAAAGTATTCAAAATGACATACAGAAAAAAATAGATTCATACAATAAATTGTCTCTATGCTCAGATTACTGTTTACAAGGTTTACGAGATCCATCTTCAAATAATTGTGTCTGTACTTCTCCCAATATCCCTATCAATTATAATAACCAGATCTATTGTTATACAAGAGACTGTTCGAATATCCCCAATATGTCTTTTAAACCAGGGAAAGATCCAGAAAGCAACTCTTGTGAATGTAACTCAGGATATGTATTTAATGAAACGAAAAATAATTGTATAAAAGTATAACGAAGACATTGTTCATTATAATTTAACTGCTTTAAGAAATATTTCAAAAGTTATAATTATATAATTCAATTGAAAAAGATGTTTCAATTGAATTGACGATTGAATTATCTATCTCTTTTCTGTAAAAGTGATTTTTTTTTTTAGAAATAATCAAAAATTAACAGTTATGTCA
>Ga0114959_10002102_pt1 | contig 16690 bp, 26 predicted proteins | sample C_130625_EF_Meta_FD_87317 | JGI IMG/M metagenome (GOLD analysis project Ga0114959, IMG submission 87317) | Freshwater microbial communities from Lake Croche, Canada to study carbon cycling - C_130625_EF_MetaG | ecosystem: Environmental > Aquatic > Freshwater > Lake | place: Lake Croche, Canada...
AGAGTTTCACTACCTGCATCGCCGTGCTTCGACTATGTTCGCATACGGTTTGTTTGACGGTGAAGAAATGATTGGATGTGTGATTTATGGTAAGCCAGCAAGTAATGCTCTTTGCGTTGGCGTGTGTGGTCCTGATTTTGCTAAGGAAGTCTTAGAACTAACTCGTCTTTGGATAAAAGACGGAACACCTAAAAACAGCGAGAGTTTCCTAATCGGTAGAACTCTAAAGATGTTGCCGAGAGAGTTTGGCATTGTGGTTTCTTACGCTGAAATCCAAGCAGGACATATCGGCATTGTGTATCAAGCAACCAACTGGATTTACACGGGTATGTCTGACAAGCATGTTGAGTGGAGAATTGACGGACAATCGGGTTCTCACTCACGCCATCTATTTGACCAGCACGGTGGAGTCAATGGGGCTAAAGAGTTTTATGGTGAGCGTATGGTCAGACACGACAGACCACGCAAGCACCGCTATGTTTTCTTCCGTAGAAAAAACTTAGCAAAACAACTAAGATATGAAGTGCAACCTTATCCGAAAGCAGAGACAAATGAAGTGGCTAAAAAACTTATTCAAGCGTAAGAAGAAGTCAAACTTAAAATATGTTAATTCGATTGCCCGTGACCCTAAAACTGGTAAGTGGATTTACGATAACAACAGCACTGATGTTCAAGCATTGCTCGGAGTAGTAGCACCTAAGACTTGTAAGTGTGGGGGCAACTGCGGATGTCAAAACTAAGTATCACTAAAGAACATCGTGAAGCAGGATTGATTACTCGCAAAGAAGCAGGTGATTTACTTTGGGTAAATGAAACTGTTATTTCTTACTACGCCAGTAAAGGTTATATAAAGAAGCATTATGTCTTTGGAAATAATCATCACTACTTAGTTTCAAAAGCAGAGATTCAAGAACAAGTAAAACTTATTCCACAGCGTATCGAAGCACGCAAACCTGCGTTGCGAGCACACGCACTCAGCCAGAAGAAAGATGCTCGTGGCTGGTTTATGAAGAGCAACTAGAAACACTTTTATAAAACTTCCCCGTAAAATCAAAACGTTGATTCTATGGGGATTTTTTATGCCTTTCTAAAGGGAAATGCTTCCCCCTCGCACATCGCACGCAAAAAAAGTTTTGCGCTTATGGCGTAACATTTGTATTGTCTAAATATTTATGAATATTTAGATGGGAAGACTCGCACCACCTTGCTGACGAACTGTCGCAAAACAACTGGGTTGGGCAGCGTCTCCGAGTCTCTCCCCAGTGTGGGCGCTGTCCAACTCTTTTATAACTTAAGGACACAAATGTTCGAGAAGCCAGAGATGGAGAAACCTGAAGTTCAGGTTGATACCCCAATTGACCTTCGACCTGACCTGAGTATTTACGGTATAGACGAAGTTGACAAGGGAATCTGTGAAGATACATTTGAGAACCGAGCAGCGCTTCGCCGTGCTCGTTTAAATTGGATTGCGGTCTACGCACTGAACGGAGTTCCGACTGGACATATCCAAGCGCTCTCCGCTGAGATGCAGAGCCAACAGCGTTTACTATCTCTAGATGAAAAGCGTGCAATTCTTGATGACCCTAACGATAAAAACTCCGACTACCTGTATGGCTTCGACCTGCTAGCCGAAGCAGCGGGAGACCTAGTTGCTCCGCCTTGGGTCATCGGTGCTACTCGCCAATGGGCTAAGTGGCAAAACCAAAATGAACTTGAGCGGGGTAGACGCAAAGAGCCTTTGCTTCCAACCAGATGTAAAGCCATTAAAGAAGATGGTATTCGCTGCCAACTATGGAACAACGGGAGGATTGCCGATGAGGGACTTTGCCGAGTTCACCTTGGTTCGCTACGCCAAAAACCTACCGACTCCGTTGAGCGTGCCCGCCAGCGTCTAACGCAAGCAGCCCCTGCTGCGGTTGATGTTCTCGAACAACTTCTTGAGAGCGCCGAGTCTGAGCCAGTGAAACTCAAAGCAGCCACCGAGATTCTTGACCGTGCGGGCGTGCGTGCGGGCTTCGACCTCAACACAGAGATTACGATTGATGTGCGTCCAGCAGCCAGCATTATCGCCGAGCGTTTAGGCAGACTGGCTGAAGGCGCAAAAGCAGTTGAAGATAAATTAAACCTTAAGCCAGAGATTATTATAGAAGCGGAAGTTGTAGAAGATGGCAAACCTGAATAACATAATTGAACGGCTAATCACACTCACTAATGATTTAACCAACGACATTCCTCTGGCTTCAACTAGACTTGAACATATCAGGGTTACAACCCGTGCCAACGAAGCCAGCAACATACTTACAGACTTGATGAATCTAGACAGGACGCAACCAGATGAAAGCCCAGAGCAAGCAGGCTAAGTTCCTTGAGGTTGCCCGTAGTTACTTAGGCTACACAACCAGCGTTCCATTCAACAGCGTATTCGGCGAGCGCCTCGGCATTCAAGGCACACCTTGGGACGGAGTGTTCATTGACTTCTGCGCCCGTGAAGCAAGCGTGGAAATTCCTAGTACCCTTTCCACCAGCGTTGCCCTAAGTCATTACACCAAGCACGGGCGTTTGCATGTGCGTCCCAAGGTTGGAGACATCGTATTCCTTGAAGTCTCAACGGTGACGGACTTCGGTCAGCCCCATGTTGGCATCGTTGTTGATACCAGCAAGTGGCTAGCGCACGGCATTATAGAAACCATTGAGGGTATGGTTTCGTCTGGGTCTTTCCACAAGCAGGACGGCAACGATGGCGTTTATCAACGAGTTCGCAACCAGTATGAAGTGATTGCGTTCGGCAGACCTGACTTCAAAAAGGGCAGCCAATTTTCCATGCTTGAGGACAACACGGCCCTACCCGCCATAAACTACGGGCATGTCCGTCCGAACATTTCTCACCCTTATGTCGAAGTTGTTCAGCACGCCCTTTCTCAGACCGTTGGTCTAAGAAAGGTCAAGCGGGGAACTTTTGATGCTAAGACGAAAGCATCCTTCGCTAAGTTCCAACGGAACATCGGATACCCTGCGTCCAGAGCAACGGGTCATCCAGACACTAACAGTCTGAAAGCGCTGGCTAATAAAACAGGACTGTTTAGCGTCCAAGAATAAATAAAACATAACGGTATCGAGAAACATTAGGTCCTCCCTAAAAACCCTGTTATTGTCTTATGAAATAAACGCCTTTGAAAAACGCCTGGCAGAACGCCTGGAGCAGCGCCTGGCAAAGTGCCTGGCAGAACGCCTGGCAAAGTACGTAAGCAACTGCCTGGCTGAGTCAAGACGCTTTAGCGCTTTGTACTATTCGCTAAAAAATAACAATGAAACCTTGTTCAAATAAGTCAGTTTGTTATTAGTAAATCTGTATTCTTATTTCATACTTACTATTTACTATTCGCCATTTATAATTAATATGGATTACGAACCCCGCCCCTAACGAACGGACACCCGATGACAGTACCAGCACCAGACTTCGACACTTGGCTCAAGCAAGGCTACGAAGCGGGCTATGTAGGCCCCGCAGTATGCGAGACCCACGATGGACTCCCGACTTCAGCGACTGAAGATACAGACGCTGAGACTGACGGCGAGTACCCGTGCATTCACATTCTCCGACTCTACGAATCTGCGGAGCAGAAGACCGCTGTAGAAGAGAACCACTCCCCGTCCGTGTGGCGTGCGTCTAACGCTGGACTCTAAGCAATAAAAAACCTTCAACCCGCCGTTGAAGGTTGCTTCCAAAAGGGCCGCCCATTTTCCACGCTGAAAAGGGTAGCCCTTTTTCCATGCTTGGCGGTTTCCCGCTTCCTTTTGGGAAGCGTGGAAAACGGGACACCCTTTTTCAAAATCCCTCTGCGGGAGGCGCTTCAGCATTCTGGCTTCCTCTGTATTTTTATTTCATAAGAATTTCCCATCTGCCGTGCTTCCATCTGGCTTCCGTCCTGTTCGCTCAGAGCGAAAAAGAATTTTGACGAATTGACAATAAAATGTCCTAGTGTATGGTTATACTTATTATAGAAACAGAACTGGAGGTGAAAAAATGATTCCTTGCTATATATCCAACTCTCTCACTGGAGAGAAGAAGTTAGTGCGGATGTTCGACAGGCACGACTGGGCTACAGCCCGTGCGTTTATGGAAGAGTACAACCGTACTTCAGACATGCACATCAAAGCCTCGTTGGACATTCCTGCGAACTAAGTTCCCCAGACCTGAGTCAAGTCTAAAAACTGACTCACCATAAAAACTACAAAGGAAAAAATGACAAACAAAAAAGTTTGGATACTGACCAGCGTCTTTGGGCGCTACGGAAAAGAACTCACTTTCACGAGCAAGGCTAAGGCTTACGCTTGGGCAAGGGAGCATGTGACTCGCAACCAGCGATTACACGAAGAGATTCGACCAGTTCAGATTGAGGTGATTAGTTAATGGATAACCCAATCTACAGAATGGTTCGCAAGAACCCAGTTGCCGTATGCAACGAATGCCAGCGTAAGTTCAACCTAGAAATAGAAGAGCAAGCGAACGAGTGGTTCTACGGACACGACTGCGAAGTATAAAAAATCGGGCGGAGAAATCCGCCCCATTTTTTTTGCTCTGAGAAAAGGGCAGCGCATTTTCCATGCTTGATTCTCAGCGTGGAAAATCACATACCCTATTTTCTTTTATGATAAAGGTATGGCTAGACACATTGAAATGCACCTCATCGAGAACTCGAAAGACCTCCAGTTGGCTGAGACCAGCGGGCTAGATGTTTACGAGGACGACAAGTGCGAGAACTGCTACAGGTTGATTGGCGATTCAGGCGACTCCAAGGTTTTTGTTCCGTTCCTTATTATTCTCGATGACGAGGCTGAATGGATTGTCTGCAAAGAGTGTGCAGAACCAGTTTTATAAAATACGGGAATAAACTTGACTTGTCCTAAGTTTATGGTAGTGTAGTAATACACAGCCAAACGAAGGAAGATAAAAAATGGTTGACCCGAAACAAATAGACAAAGAGATAGCAGAGACCGAGTTCCAACTATCCAGCATCACTATGCGTATCAAGAGTGTCGAAGACACTGTTAAGCGCTACAGAGAACAAGCAGTGAAGTATCCGCACTACGCAAGTCGTGCTGACGAGCAAATGCTAGTTCGCAACGCACTCCTTGTAGAGCGCACCCCACTGGTTGAGAAAGTAAGAAGTCTCAACGCACAATACACAGGTTGGACTCGTGCGTTCCTTGTAATCAACTCAAATGGACACATTCACAAAGACCGCAGTTGCTCGACTTGTTTCGTAAGCACCAAGTATTACTGGGTCACCGAACTCAGTGGTGATGACGAAAATACAATCATCGAGAAAGCGGGAGAGAAAGCCTGCACAGTTTGTTACCCAGACGCACCAGCAGACATTCTGCGTCTGAAGTCTCAGATTGAACACCCAGACAATGTTCGTGCTCGTGAAGAGCGTGAAGCGAAGCGTCTTGCTAAAGAAGAGAAGTTTCGCCGAGTTGGAATCTGGAACGCAGACGGAACTCCGCTAAAGGTTTATGACAGCGCTTGGTCGAGTTATCGCTACGAAGTCAAGACCGAACGCACAGCAATGCAGATTGCTCTGAGCCACGGAGTTTGGTTGGCTGAAGAAGCAAAGCGTGAAAACAAGAGTCCAGAAAAAGTTGCTCGTGCTGAAGAAGCGCTCAATGCGATTTACGAGGCGCTCGCCGTAAAGCACGGAACTGACACCGACACTCAGCGTAAAGCGATTGAACTCAAGGTTCAGAAGCAGGTTGAAAAGAACGAGAAAGCAACAGCCAAGTGGTTGGCTGAGCACCCAGAATACCAGCGCTAAGAAATAAAAGAGAGGCGGGCTTCGGCCCGCTTCTTCTTTTTTGTCCCAGAAAAAAGGGTAGCCCATTTTCCAATCTCATTTTTGGAGCGTGGAAAATCATAGACCCTTTGGAGAAGCCCATCCCGGCCCATGTTTATTACTTAGTGATAAATGTCAGTGGCTGCTTCTAAACTTTCGAGAGTCAGGAAAAAAGATTTCTAAAAAAGTTTTGGAAATGTTCTTGACACTGGGAATAAATACGATACTGTTGTAGTTATAGATAGTATCAAACAAAGTTCGGAAAGGAACTTACCACCAAAATGACAACTACACCTAAGCAGTTAGACAAAGTTACCGCCACGATTGAAGATGATGAACTCACCTTCACCCTGTCTGGATTCCTAGACAAGAGTGAATGGGAAATCAACATCAACTTCAAAGCAGCGCCACTCAACAAGAGTTGGAAACTAACTGGTGTCTATCTTGACGATGAAGAAGAAATCACCAAGTTGCTACGCAGCGAATACATTGACTACATCATGGAGTATGTCAGCACCTCAGTTGAGATTGAGAAGGTTGACTGCGAGCACGATGATGAAGATGTCTTCGAGAACGAGCACGATGTTCGTGAGTGTGACCGTTGTGGAGCGACCCTAGGAAACTAGGGCGCAACACGCCGAACAAAAGTAGGATTTGACAAAATGTCAGAACCTGCCCTATACTAGAAACATAACCAGTCAAAAGGAAGGAAACCAAAATGACTGAACCAATCAAGTCTCTCCGAGACTCAGCGGGTAAGGCTCTATACCTAGAGTTCCGCAAACCAGGCTACACCTACCAAATGGTGATAGCGCCGAGCGTAGTCGGATTGGATGGTCGAGCAACTCGACTAACCACGATGTCTCGCAGAATGAACACAGTTCAGGCTCGAAAGAACTGGGGCTTTGCATCTAGTTTTCAAGCACCTAATGCTATTGACCCTGACACTAATCTATTCATCTCGAAAGATGATGAACAGGCAAAAGAGATTGGTGCAAGCGCACTGAACTTTGTCACCTCAACTCTTAGCAACCTATTCCACAAGGAATACAAGTTGTTCAAGAACCCGATTGCAGTGGAGATTTCTTACGAAGAGATTCAATCACTACAAGCAAAGAAAACCCCTGCGAGTCTTATTCGTAGAATCCAGCGCAACCGAGTTGCTCAAGGATTCGGCGAAGAGATTGCTTACGCAGAATAAGTCATAACACGGAAGGATAAAATCATTATGACTACAAACACACACATTGCTTTGATAGAAAAGCAAAAAAGATTCCACGAGAATCTACCAACAGCACTGTTCGCAGTTGCTGGAGCACACCTCAACTCAAAGTTGGCTGGCGATTTCTCGCTATTCTTCGATGAGGAAAATGGCAAGGCAGTTCTTCGCAATCGAGACGGAGCACCTGCACGGAAGGTAAAAATGGTTAGCGCCGAAGTTAACGCTGGGGCTGAGTTCTACTCAAGACCTAATGGCGAAAAGTATTTTGGTCGTCTATGGGGCGAGCACGGAGATGTAGAAGTTCTACGCAAGTCTCGTGCCTCTGGTCTGTTCTCTCTGTTCTACGGAGCGCCAGGCTGTGGCAAGACTGCTCTCGCTGAGGCAGCCTTTGGTGAAGACCTATACACCGTTCTTGGAACTGGCGATACCGAAGTCGCAGACTTCGTTGGTGGCTATGTTCAAACTGCTACTGGCGGTTTCGAATGGGTAGATGGTCCTTTGCTCAAGGCAGCAGAAGAAGGCAAGCCACTTCTGATTGATGAAATCGGAATCATTGACCCGAAGGTGCTGACTGTTGTTTACGGTCTTATGGATGGTCGCAAGGAGATTGCGGTCACCGCAAATCCAGAGCGAGGCACTGTCAAGGCTAAAGACGGTTTCTATGTAGTCGCTGCGACTAACCCTAACGCTCCTGGCGTTGTGTTGTCTGAGGCTCTACTATCTCGTTTCGCACTTCATGTCGAAATGACTACCGACTGGTCTCTTGCTAAAAAGTTAGGTGTGCCAACTGCGATTGTAACCGCAGCGCAGAACCTATCTAAAAAGCAAAGCAACGAAGAAGTATCGTGGTCTCCACAGATGCGTGAGTTGCTCCGATTCCGTGACATTGCCAATGACCTTGGCACGAAGTGGGCAATCGCAAACTTGCTAGCGCAAGCGCCAGAGATTGACCGCCCGATTGTCGCAGATGTCTTCACCCGAATCTTCGGTGAAGAATGTAAGCCAGCACGAATCTAATCCTTCCCGATTCGTGTTGCGTGTCGGGGTGGGTTGAGTCCCCCAACTCCCTGCCCCGACACACCCTAAAAACTTTAATAAATAAACTTGACACTAGGAATAAAAACCTATAAACTCTAGTTATAACTAATGAACCTAAAAGAACAGGAATAAAAAAATGGCTCATTTCGGAAACGATGTAAAGACCCGCAACTCCACACCAGTGGAGTGGCTCAAACTAAACGCACAGGTTGGCGCACTAGTCAACACTTGGGCAGTTCGTGGCGACCTTGTTGTAAATCTCAACGAGACCACGCAGATGCCAGCACCCGCACTATTCAATCCTGCGAGCGCAGAGATTGAAGTATGTATCCCCGCAGCATTTGGCTTTGGCGTAAAACCTGCTGAGGTCGGAGACCTTGGTAAGCGTAAGCACCAACTAAGATTCCCAAAGGCTAGTGGAGCGATTTTCCACGAGGCACTTCACGCACGATTCACTCGTTGGTCATTGGAGAAGGCTTACACCGATTTGTCTCCAAAGGCTTATGGCGCAATCCACTTACTTGAAGAGGGTCGCATCGAGGCTTGGGGTATTCGTGTCGCACCTGCGAACCGAGTATTCCTACGAGCATCGGCTCTTGAGATTGTTGTAGCAGACCTAGACAAAGCGATTGCTAACGCATCGTCAGTCGAGAGCGTTGCAAAACTTATGGCACTTACCAGCGCACGAGTTGATGCTGGCATTCTAGATGCTCACGATGTTGCACCTGCCGATGAACTTATTGAGACTGTGCTTGGCGCAGACATTGCGAATGAACTTCGTGAAGTCTGGGTAGCGTTTCAGGCTCACACCAATCACGATGATGCTACTGAACTTTATGCTCTTGCTAACAAGTGGGTAGAGATTATCGAGCGTGCTAAGACCGAGCAGGGCGAAGACGAAGGTGGCGAAGGCGAAACCGATTGCGAGCACCCTGGTGGTGGCACTCCTGGCGGAGAGTCTGGTGGCGAACCTAGTGGCGAGCCTAGTGAAGACGAAGGTAGCGAAGAAGGTAAACCGACTTCAAGCCCGATTGACAAAGTTCGAGAGGCTATCAAGGAAATCCTTGACGAAATCAAAGACAAAGTTGAGATTGCTAACAATGACGAAGTTGCCGATGCCGAGCAAGAAGAAGACTGGGCAGAGCAGGTTCGTGAGCGTGAAGAGATTGCTAATGAAAAAGACGGAAACGAAAAAGTTGCCGAGCAAGTTTTTCACGGACACACTAAGCCAGCAGGTTCAGGTTCAGGCTCTCGACTAGTCGAGACTCGTCAACCAACCAGCAACGAGCGCATCGCAGCAGTTCAGATTGCTAAGGCGTTAGAGCGTGCTAAGTATCGTGACCGTTCGCAGACCGAAATCAACACCGTTGTGCCTCCTGGCAAACTACGCACTCGTGCGTTGGTTCAGGGCGCTGCGATGAAGGCTAAGGGCGTGCGTGGTAATGTCGAGCCTTGGCGCAAGACTGTTCGCAAGCAGACCGAAACTCCAGAACTAAAGATTGGCGTTATGGTTGACATCTCTGGCTCAATGGGTATGGCGATGCAACCTATGGCGGTCACCGCTTGGGCTATCTCTGAGGCTACTCGCCGAGTGGATGGCAAGTGCGGTATGGTCTATTACGGTTCAGGCGTGTTCTCAACTCTCAAGCCAGGTCAGCACCTCAAGGAAGTCAAGGTCTATTCAGCCCCAGACGGAACTGAAATGTTTGACAAAGGTTTCAAGGCGCTAGACGGTGCTATGAACTTGCTCCACGGAAACGGTGCTCGTCTCTTGGTGGTCGTGTCTGACGGACACTACACCCCAGAAGAGCGAGCCAATGCTACCAAGTGGCTCAAGCGTTGCCACCAGCAAGGCGTTGCGGTTCTGTGGATTTCCTACGGAGACGATTTGCCTAAGACCTTGGTAAAGGATTATGGTCAGGTCGTTGTGCTTGGTCGCACCGAATCCACCGAGACCACTGCCAAGTTGATTGGCAAGGCTGCGGTTGATGCAATCAACAAGGTGCTCGCTAAATAAAAATAAACTTGGCGTGTCTCAGTTTTTCTGTTCTGTTTCCTGAGACACGCCAAATCTTTTATCAAAATGGACTTGACAAAACGAAAGAAGTAGTGTTCAATAGAACTATGAAAGAAAACATAAACAACGAGCAGGTCAGGCAATACCCTTGCCCCACCTGTGACGGACAAATCCCAAACAACGAAACCCCCGGCGCATACATGGGAGCAATCTCACGCACCGACAACAAGACCGAAGTCTGTTCCGCTTGCGGAACTCGTGAGGCTCTGTTACCAATCATCATTGCCCAGCGTAGCAAGATGCTAGAAGACATCGCAAAGATTGACCGAGCACTTGGCATGGGGGTGAAATAAAATGAGCAAGATTTTTGTAACCGATGACGGAACTTGGGGAGATGCCGAAGACCTACACATCTTCGACACGACCAACTGGACACAAGAACAGTTTGACGAGTTCGACAGTGAGAGCGACAACGGAAAACTAGCACTAGCCAAAGAGTTCTCTTGGGCGAAGTGTCCGAAGTGTGACTACCCGACTCACCCAGATGCACTAGCCCAGTGGCAGATGTGCCACGACTGCGAGAACCAGTCCTGCCCGACCTGCGGCGAGATTGAGTGCGAGCACGAGTTCTAAGCCAACCGTTCAACCACAAGCCCTGAGCAGAAATGCTTGGGGCTTTGTGCTGCGGTGGGAAAGTGCCTTTTGAAAACGCCTGGCAAAGCACGTAGCGCAGCACGTACGGCAGCGCCTGGCAAAACACGTAGCGCAGCACGTAAGCAAGTGCCTGGCTGAAGACGGCGGCTGACGCTGAAAAATAAAACATAAGACTTTGAAATAAAAACACCTCCGTAAAATGTCATTGGCTGCCGTTAGTATTTTTGCCTCAGTATTTAGTATCTCTATTTGTTATTTAGTATTTACTATTCGCTGCCAGGTAGCGGTGTTGCTCGCAAACCACTTAGGCGGGTCAGGCTCAGCGGACTTCACTCCCGCACACAGACCCGCACACTCAGGCAGTCAGGCGGTGGCATACTTAGGCGGTCAGCAACTCAGGCGGTCAGGCGGTCAGGCTCAGGCACACACTCAGGCAGTCAGGCTTAGGCTCAGGCTTGGCGGTTCAGGCTTAGGGACACCCGACTCACCAGCCCGCAACCCGCATCTGAAATCCCCGCCCTCTGAAGCCCGTTTCAAAAAGGGTATGCCATTTTCCACACTTGACATCTGCAATGTTTAATCATGCTTCTGGCTATGCAAATCTTATTTTTGCCCGCTTGACTTTTTCTTCTTTTTGTGCGGAACTTCTTTCCTCGCCGTTGAGCGTGGAAAACACTAGACCCTTTTTTTCTTGCTTCGCTTCAGCCGCATCTGAGATTATTTCTTAGCGTGCAAATAATTTGATTAGCACTCACCCGCTTCGACTGCTAAAAATAATCCGTTACCGTTTTGTTATAAAAAATAATCCATAACTTGACACTAAATGTCATTAGGGTATGTTAGTATTTAGGTATCAACAAAAGAAAGGCACGAAAGTGTTAGAAACCAGAACAGTAATAATCGGCGAGATTCGCCACGAAATCACAAACTCATGTATCTGTGAGAACTACAACGAAGAAACCAATACCTATTCACCAGCAGATTCTTGCTATGGATGCTGGAGCGATGAGGTTAGCAACTTCGATTATGAAATTATCAAACCTTGGCGTGACGCAAACGGATTCGATGAAGACACAAACATTCGAGTGGACTTCAACCGAGTCAACTGGAACGGCGTGAGCGGATACGGAATTGTCAAGGCAACGGCTAGTTGGGTAATCTCCGCTATCAGTATCAACACCGACTGGCGAGTAGTCTTCACCCTAAACGGCAAGACACTCACCGCAACCCGATACTCACACGATGAACCAGTTGGCACTGGACTCATCACCTTCAACTTGTTCGAGCGAGAAGAAGACTAAACCGCAAGAAGAATGCCCGCCAGAAATGGCGGGTATTTTTTTACCTCGCCGATTCGAAAAGGGTATGCCATTTTCCACGCTAAAAAACTTTTTAGAAAACGGGAAGAAAACTTGACTTTCTTAAGTATTCATAAGTGAAAGGAAATAAATGTTTAGAGAACAAGACGGAGATGACGAACAAGCAGAACTATTTGCTATGGGACTCATCAAAGAACCGAAGGACAATGGGACACTTACCCTTGTGCCTTGTAAGCACCCGAAGTTATGTAAGACGCACGGAACAATGAGGATTAGGTTGCGGATACTAAAAAATAGATTCAAGAAATCGGGAAGAAATCTTAAAGAGAGAAAGTTATAATAAATGAAAGGAGATGAAATGACAGACCAGACACCGAAGCAAGACCCGCTGAACCCGAAGTTCTATTTGAACACGGACAAACCAGACATCAAGGGATTCTTGACTTGGCTATTCGACCCAGCAGTAGATGAAGCCATCAAGAAGTTCAGCGAAGAGAACGCAGAAAACTAATCCGTTCAGTAAGCAGAACCGAAGCCCGTGCCGAAAGGTGCGGGTTTCTTTTTTGCCCAGCGGAAGCGGAATGGAAAATCTAATACCCTTTTCGGCTTCGCCGATTTCTCATCCTCAATGGAGGTTGAACGGCGAAGGCGGGGATTTTTTATTACACAAGAAATGCTCATCACGGATTTATTTTTCGTTATCATTTCGTTATCAAAAAACTTTGCGACACGACTTGTAAATGTCAGTGGAGTATGTAATAATAAATGTAGTTGGAAAAGTTCCAACAAAACTTCTCGGAAGGAAGTGATACCAATGGAGAACATTGGAATCCACACAGAGTCTAATAAGGCTTCTGTAATCACCGCACCAATCAAGTTTGACTTGTCTGGACAATGCTTCATCACGATTGACTATTTCACGAACACAGCAAACGAAGCCGTCTATCGAGTTCAGACCACCGATTATGTAATAAACGAGTGGAACGAATACTTTGCGACTTTATCGCTAGCACTTATGCGAGTCGCAACCCTAACCGCTTGTATCGAGTTCGAAGTCAACCACGAAGGCGAATCACTAGCGTTCGTTAATGACCCGTCAGTTTTCGCAGACCACGCTCACCGATTCATCAACGAGCAAGTCAAGTAATCCAAACCGAGATGCCCCCGCAGAGATGCGGGGGTTTTCTTTTGCCCGCTGGGTTTTGAAAGGGTATAGCATTTTCCACGCTGGGAGGTTATTGCTCGCACGGCTCGCCCTCTGAGTTATGAAATAAAAATAAATGTCAGGGGTCTGGTTTATGATTCACGGACAAGCAAAAAAAGTTTCTATAAAAAAGTTTTCAAATGAACTTGACAAACAGAAATGATTATGCTTTACTTATCAAGTCATAACAAATCAACAAGGAAGGAATGACACTATGCCAAACTGGGCAAGCAACATTATCGAAATCTACGGAGAGAAAGAAGTTCTCGAACAGATTATCGCCAAAGGTAAAGAAGGCGAATACGCAGAGTATTCAGACTGGAACACCGAAACTCACAAGCACGACACAGTTACTTATCACCCACGAACTTTCTCTTTCGAGAACTTCGTGCCAACACCAAAGGAACTTCTAAACGGAGAAGGCTGGTATAACTGGCGAGTCGCAAACTGGGGAACTAAGTGGGACATTGACCAAATGGGACTAAGCCCATTGACGATTGTTCAAGACGAAGAAAACTCAGACCAACACAAAATCGTATTTGGATTCAACACCGCTTGGTCACCTGCGATTGAGTTCTGGTCAAAGTTCAGCGAGTTGTATCCGACAGTCGCAGTAGAAAATAAATACTGGGAAGAAGGTATGAACTACATTGGTCAAGCCTTTATTCAAGACGGAGCAGTTTCTGATTACGAAACCGAAATCACCAACGACCTTTACGAAAAGGCTGGTGCGGAGTTCATCATTGAAGACGGACAGCGTGTCGTTGATTGGGAAGTTTCAGAAATCGAGTTCGAGAAAGTTTTCCCACTCGTCTAATCACGGAAAGCGGAGAACCGCCACCTAAAAACTGGCGGTTTTTCGTTACCAAAATGTAATAAAAAACTTGCTCTAAATCTTGACAGATGTCAGAAGTAGGGTATAGACTTCTAGTAGTTGGAAAAGAAAGCCAACAGATTCGGAAGGAATCGAAAATGGAAAAAATTATTCTAGTAAGCACTTCAACTGGTCAGCGTGGTCAGGATGGAAAGCAGAAAGTTTACGAGATTATCGTAAACGATAATGTGGTAACTCTCCGCTGGGGCAAAGCAGAAGAAGACCGCAAGCAAACCAAGCGTGAGTTCTTCGGAACTCCACAGCGAGCAAAGATGTTCGCCGAAGACAAGATGTGGGAGAAAGTTGCTAAGGGCTACCGAGTAGCACTTAGAGCCTAATCCGCAAAGGTGGTGGGGCGAGATAGAAATGTCAGACCCCACCGCTATAATAAAAGTATCAACAAAGTTTTTCACGAAAGGAAAACAAAATGGCAACAACAGTTCAGCAACTAATCGAACAACTGCAACGGAATCATCAACCAGAAGATTCAATCGTGTTTCAGTATTTCGTAGCAGACTACACAGGCAAGAGCGAAGAAGAGTTCGCACCGATTGCCGAATACCTAATGAATAACCAATCGTTCGGAGAAGAGTCAACAAACTTTTTCACCGCTTGGCTAAACGAAGGTGAAGATGTATTACTAACTCTTGCGGAGCAGGAAGAAAAGGAAACCAACTAAATGGGAATCAGACTAGAAAATAAAATCAAGTTTCTATGGACTCGCAAAGACTTTGATGGAGTCTGTGGCAGACCGCTTACCGACAGGGAGTGGGAAGTTATGGCTAGTGAAGTCGAAAGCGAAACCGAAGAGTTTTGGTTTAACAAAATCGTAAAAGCCAAGTTCGAGATTATTGAACACTTAGTAGAACAGGACAACAAGTATGAGTAAGCAGTATCACTTCGTAGTTGTATACGACACCGAAACAAAAGAGTGGTCAACCGAGCCAGATGTTTCTATGAACTTTGATTCAGGAGATGTGTGGGACACCGACACTCAGGAGTGGGAGTTCAACACTTGCGACACCGCAGAACAAAATGCAATCACGGATGCAATCGCAGTCATAATGCGAAACGCACCAGCAGTAGAAATCGAGGGTGGTGAATAAAATGAAATACAACCTTTACGCAAATGAAAGCAACGACTTTATTCCAAATGTTGAGTTAGTAAAAGTTCTTGGCGACAGCAGGGACATAAGTATCCACTTCCTATGGAACGGAAGTAAGCAATGGCTTGCTATGAGCAAGGACAACTACTACAACGACAACTCTTGGCTTGTCACCGAAACCGATTACACGGAAGAGTTCGGGACTTGGCTTGACGAGAACCTAGAAAACTACGACAGTCTAGAATCTATGTTCGAGTTAGAGAAACTAATCCAAGACCGCTACGAGATTCAGTTCGAGGTAGGCGAGTAAAAACCAGAAAGTTCGGCGGGAGTAATCCCGCCAACTTTTTTGACTCTTTCAAAAGGGTATGGTATTTTCCACGCTAGAATAAAACACACTACCGATAAAAAATAGTAGAATAAGAAAGAACCCGAAAGGAAAATCCACATGGCAAACTACACCGCAAAGATTACATTGTCTTTCCCTGTTGACGCAGAAACCCCAGCAGACGCTTGGCGTATTGCACATTACTCAGCAATTGCTTTCGTAAATGGTAACGACAATGCCTCGGAGTTGCTACAAGACTACGGAAATGTTGAGCAACCAGAATACAACTACATAGATGATGGTGGCGTTCAGATTTTTGACGAGCAGGGAACTACTCTTCTAGTAGATGGCAACTCGCAAACCGCAGGTCAGGGTGACGAGGACATTGAGCCACAAGTCAGCACCGAACCAGAAGATTTAGAAAAGGCTGTTCCTACTGACGAAGAAGAAAAGCCAGACTCAGAATAGTCTTCACAAAGCAAAGCAACACCGAACTACGAAAAGACAAAGGAAAGCAAATGCTATTTAGAACCGCACTCGGTCAGGCAATACGAGAGATTCGCAACGAGCAGGGCAAGACCCTCCGTGATGTCTCAACCTCAGCACCGATAGCGTTGGGCTATCTAAGTGAAATCGAACGAGCACGCAAGGAAGTTTCTTCCGAGGTGCTTTACGGAATAGCAACTTCCCTGAACTGCGAGGTATCCGATTTGATTTCTTACGCAAACGACATTCTCATTGTCAGCGAACTGCACAAGTTGGAGTATTCGCTAACTCGATAGCAAATAATACGCTTGGAAAATCCCATACCCTTTTTGCCGTAAGTTTTTTACACGGGAGGCTAGTTCGACCCACCTCAAACTTATCGAACAAATGTTCAAAATCCGAGCATAAAATCCGTTACCATTTTGTTATCAAAAAAAGTATAAATAGACTTTACAATGTCGGGGGTATGGTATAGATTTATCTGTATCAAGCAGAAATGCGAGATTACAACTAAACAGAAAAACCCGAAAAAACTTTTTTCTAAAATGGGAATAAAAAATGTCGGAAGTATGTTATAGTATGTAGGTAGTCAAAATCCTTTGGCTACA
>Ga0114959_10002103_pt1 | contig 16689 bp, 21 predicted proteins | sample C_130625_EF_Meta_FD_87317 | JGI IMG/M metagenome (GOLD analysis project Ga0114959, IMG submission 87317) | Freshwater microbial communities from Lake Croche, Canada to study carbon cycling - C_130625_EF_MetaG | ecosystem: Environmental > Aquatic > Freshwater > Lake | place: Lake Croche, Canada...
CACGACTTTAAAAGCCGCCCAGACAGCTGGTAAAGAGCTGGGCGCAGTTGTGACCAGTCAGCAGGCTGATATGGAGGCCACGATCCAGCGTGAGCACAAGGCCAGGATAACAGCCAAACTGGCAGAAGATGATAGAAAGTCTAGTTTGGAATTGAGAGCCTTGGCCAAGTTTGAATCCAAGATGCGCTACGAGCAAGAAATAGCAAAACTAAAAGCTGATACCATACGCAAGTATGGCAAAGATGCATGGGCCAAAGTGGAAGCTGAAAAAGCTCAGATGGAGAAGGAACGTCAAACTGAGTTGACTGCCATGGAGCACGATCGAAACAAACAGATTGATCTCTTGTGCTGGTGTGTGACTGCCGGTGCCTTGGTCACTTATTTTTTAAAGTTGTACAAGATATGAGACTAGCTCAGATAGTCATGATACTGACTTTGATTGTAACCTTTGCGTTGTTATGGTTGGAACATGCAGTGAAAATTGCACACTAATTGGTCAAGTGATAAATATAATACGGGCACAAACATTGGGTGCCGTGGGAACCCGTAATCCACAGTGGAACGCAAGTTCCATTTTTTACCTAAAGGAGACTCAACCATGAAACAAAAGAAATTAATTTCTAAAGTTTACAGGGCTTGCGTCGACCACGATGCCGAGAAACAGTTTGAACTTCGCAAGAAGGAATTCGCCAAAATCTTGAAACACAAGGCCGAAGGCAAACCATTCACACACAAGTGGACTGTAGTACAAGTGTAACACTCTTGTAACATTAGCAACACAATACTGCGATAAATATTGGATGACACCGAAAACTTATCGCAGTATTTTTATTTCCGATGTACACTTAGGCACTAGAGACTGCCAAGCTGCCAAGCTCAACAACTTTCTCAAACACAACACATGCGAAACATTATATCTCGTAGGGGATATTATCGATGCATGGAAAATCCAACAAAACAAATGGCGATGGAAACAAAGCCACACCAATGTTGTGCGCAGGGTGCTTGGTCATGCCAAACGCGGCACTAGAGTCGTATATGTGGCTGGAAATCATGACGAATTCCTGCGTCCCATGATACCATATGGATTTTCGTTTGGCCTTGTGGAAATACACAATCAAACTGAACACATAGGCGCAGATGGCAAGCACTATCTGGTCACTCACGGTGACTTGTTTGATGGTATAACTAGACTTGCACCCTGGCTGGCATTTTTAGGCGACAAGCTGTACGATTTAGTACTGGATTGGAATTCGAGATTCAATTGGATACGCCATAAACTGGGCTTTGGGTACTGGAGTCTTAGTAAATATCTCAAGCACAAAGTCAAGAAGGCATCGGACTTTATGTTTCAATTCGAACGTAATCTAGCAGGCTACTGTAAGAAACGTGGCTTCGATGGCGTGATATGTGGACACATACACCACGCTGAAATCAAACAAATAGACGGCGTCACTTATATGAATGACGGTGACTGGGTTGAAAGTTGTACAGCACTTGTAGAACATCATAGCGGACACTGGGAAATAATCACATGGACACAAGAGCATGACAGAGAAGATACTGATAATAACGGATAATTTAAAGGACCAAATCAATGGAGTGGTTACCACCTACAAAAATATTGAGACGTGTGCTGTTCGTGACGGTTATAACGTTGTGGTGTTGGATCCCGGGTGGTTCAGCTACATTGATTGTCCTGGCTACAACGAAGTCAAGATTGCCTATCCGCGCAACTTGGGCAAAAAGATTGAGGAGATACATCCGGATTATATCCATATCGCCACAGAGGGTCCTCTTGGTCTGTGGGCTCGAGCATATCTTTCATTGGCTGGTATTCCTCACAATACCGCTTATCACACTAAGTTTCCTGAAGGGCTCCGAAAGCTATTTGGAATTCCTGAGTCACTTACCTGGAGATTTGTTCGCTGGTTTCACAAGCATAGTGGCAAGGTTCTAACCACTACAGACAGCATGGTTGCTGAACTCAAAGCTCACGGGTTTGATGGTGAAGTTATTTCCTGGACACGTGGAGTTGATCGAGAAATATTCACTCCCGAGCTAAGAGAACATGTACCAGCAAAGTATTTGTTGTGTGTTAGCCGTGTGAGTAAAGAAAAGAATTTGGAAAAGTTTTTTGAACTGGATTACCCAGGCTACCTTAAAATAATGGTAGGTGATGGTCCCATGCTGGAAAAATACAAAAAACAATATCCGGACGTGCATTTTACCGGATCAAAGCGAGGCAGGGACTTGGCACGTTACTATGCCAATGCTGAAGTTTTTGTATTCCCCAGTCGGTGGGAAACATTCGGCATCGTAATGATTGAGGCAATGGCATGCGGAACTCCTGTGGCAGCGTTTCCATGCCAAGGTCCGGAAGATGTAGTAGACGAAGGTGTTACAGGGTGTTTGAACGATGATCTAAAACAAGCTGTTAATGATGCCTTGATGCTGTCTAGGGGATTGGTATACCACGGTAGTCAACGTTGGACTTGGGAAAAAGCCTGGGCAATATTTCGCGATAATTTAGTACTTGCTAAATAGCTGTACTTAATGAAAGGACACACACTATGGGCATACTAGAAGTAGTAGTATACGGATTCTTCACAGCATTTGGTTGGTGGGGAGCAAATCATTACGTGATTGAGCCATACCTTCCTCCTCCCATGGAGCGAAAAGTAGAAGAAAAGAAAGATGATAAAAAATGATCTCTTATGCAGTAACATTTTTGGCAGTGTTTGTTACTGATTTATTGTATGTGTATTTTGTCAAAAGTATACAACAAAATCAGCCAATCAGTGCTGGATTATGGAGTATGGTTGTTACTCTAACTGCCAGCATAGCTGTTATAAATTACACAGAAGATCATTACGCACTTATCCCTGCCCTAATTGGCGCCTTTGCTGGCACATGGGTGGGCATAAAAATCAAAAAACCTGACACAGTAGTATGAAACCCACTATCGCTCTTTTCCTGTACGATCCAAAATGTTCAGTACAGTCGGGCAACGGTGTGATCCATGCACTGCAATCAGAGTATAATTTTAAAATATTCAGTATCAACGCTCTAGAAGACAACTTCTTTGATGATGTGGATATCATAGCAGTGCCCGGCGGCTTTGGCGATGCCGCATCATTTGACCGAGCATTCAAGCACAACAAACTTCGTGTTAAGAAATTTGTGCAACGTGGCGGCAAATACTTGGGTATTTGTATGGGTGCTTACTGGGCAGGACAGCATTATTTTGACATACTGAACAATATAGATGCTGTGCAATACATCACGCAACCTGGAACTGATACAAGGAGACCACATGCCAAAGATATCAAAATCAACTGGAACGGCTTTGATACAACAATGTTTTTTTACGATGGTTGTGCTTTGGTTGGTAACGGCCAGCACAATAGAATCGCTACCTACTCAAATGGCGACTCTATGGCAATCATTCAGGAAAACATAGGCCTTATTGGATGCCATCCAGAAGCTGAATCATTTTGGTACGACAGTTACTCATGGATGCAGGGCAAATACACCAGCAAGCACAGTCTGCTTTTGGATTTTGTTAATACACTATCGGGTGAGCTTGGCAAGGCCAACTGATTTAAATAGCTGTAGATACATCCAACCTATATCAAACTCCCACCAATTTTTAGATAAGCGGGCACTCGCTGGTGAGAGATGGTGGTTGTTGTGCAATTCTTCACCACCAATAACAATGCCCCAAGGCACAATATTACGACTGTGATCTTTAGTTTGTCCATTTCTGTATCCTATCCAATGTCCAATCCCGTTGATGACTCCAGCGGCCCAGAACGGAATCCATATCATTTGTACACCCCACACTATAAATCCCCACGGTCCAAAGAACAAGCAGTCTATGACCAGCATTAGAAGAATACCGAGGCGGCTATGGGGTGTATAAATGTTACGCTCAATCCAATCGTCTGGAGTTCCAACTCCGAACTTGTTGACCATGTCTTGATCTTTGCTTGCGGCATGGTATAAACCAGCACCTTTGAACAGCACATGCCAGATGCCAAACACATGTGGTGTATGCGGATCGCCTTCTTTGTCACTGAAAGCATGATGTTTACGATGTATGGCTACCCATTGTTTGGTAACCATGCCAGTTGTTAGCCACAACCACCCGCGCATGAAATGTTCAAGTACAGGATGAAATTGGATTCCCCTGTGTGCTTGTCCTCTATGTAAGAACAGAGTTACACAAATTATTGTGATATGTGTTAAGATGAGGGTTGCTATTAATATATGCATTAAACGTCTAGTAGTTCGTACTTCCTAATGTGTTCAAGTATTTGTTCGCACATATTTACCTGATCTTCGGGCAAGGTATGATAGCCAGGATCTTCCCATTTTACACTTGTTTTACTGTTTGCGATCTCACTCTTTTTATGCTGGTCTAGTCGTGCATTGTATGCCAGTTGAAAACTTTCAAAGTTATCTATATAATTGCGTTCATTAAGCCATGCACAGGTATCTTTAATTCCAATTGCATCCAGTATCACAATATATGGAATTTTGGACATATCCAACTGATGTAGTGCTGAATACAATGCCCAGCGATCCTGCTTGGTTTTCCAGTCTGTTTTGTACATGTAGGAAAAGTAATTGCGCACTGCATATTTGTTGCGTTTTAAATCTGGTACAACATCGTCATACTTGGCAAATGCTGTAATGCGATCCAAAAAGTAATGTATGGTATCGATTATCAGTCTAGGCTGCTGATTTAATTCAGGATCATCAGTACTGATGCTTTGCGGGTGTGTGTATAGAACACTATTAACATCAAAGTCAAAATTTCCACTGTCCAAATCGTATTGTATTTCCATACGATCGCACCATGTGGTATTAACTATTACTAGATCAGCATCGCTTCGAGTGGCACTTTCTATCTGCAAAGCAATACCTGCGTTGCTCATGCCGCCTCTAGCATATATTTTTAATTCACTAGATAATTTTTTAACAAGAATTTCTGAAAAATGTTTACCAGGAGTGGAAGGTGCCGCAGTCATGTAACTGTCACCACAAACAATAACTTTCATTATCTGTTTATGATTTGGTCTCAGCTGTTGATAACGCACCCAGTTCATGTAACATCTGGCCTTGATCATTGTATATCTTGATCAAATGATGTGTGTCTAATAATGATGCCGCACGATCAAGTGCTTCCTGCTCACTGTCAAAATAGTCAGTTTCAAGGAAAATCTGACCTTGTTCCCATTTATATGCTTTGAATAAAAATTTATCAGTCACATGATTGTCGTAGGGGTGAATAAATCTATTAAGCCCGTCACCAGCAGCCACCCAGTCTTTCAATTCGTCTTCGGTGTCAAATGCTACTTCTTCATATTGCGGATTGACCAGATGCCCAGTTTTTAAATAACCCTTGTAATTTTTTGTGCTCATTGTTATCTCCTATACGCTATTTATTGTTATTTTTTATGCCCAGATCGCATGTTGGCTTGCCAGTGAGCCAATTGGCCTTTGCGCCCGCCTTGCTTGGCAATTTTTCTCAAACTGCTGATACTGGCATGTTTGGGTATTCCGTGTCTTGCACTGTCACCCTTGTCTTCAGGATGTCGACCGTCAGCAAAGTTTTCAGGCAATGTTCCTTGAGCTTTTTGATGTGCAACCCATTGTTCTAACTCTCTATACTCAGTAGCAGAAAACTGTGGTGCAATACCTTTTTGTTTTGCGTCTGATATTCTTTTAAGATACATTTGTATGTGTGGTGGAGGCAATAAATCTTGTGCTTGACTAGCCGCTCTAATATCTGCTAGACTACTAGTGGGTTTCTTTACTATAGATTTAGCAACTGGTTTAGACAAGAAACTCATTATAGATTCGTCAACATCTTGATAATCATGCTCCTCGTCGTCTTCCTTCCAATCGTAGCCTTTCTTAATACGTTCACCTGCTTTTTTAATAGTATCTTGTTCTTGCCTACTTCTACGATAGTCGGAACTACCTTTTAATTCTTTGCCAGATCCGTATTCAAGATCGAGTGCATGTGACTCGTCTATATTTCCAAGAAAAGACTCTGCGAATTCCTCACAACGTTTGCGTATCTCTGGATTTTGTGTTTCCATAAGATTATAATGCCTGTGATCCGATTCACCTTTGTGTTGTGTAGGATCAATAAGCCCACAGTATACTTTTTTAATACCGTATTTGTCAGTCAAATCTGCACAACTAGGGCCATCACGTTCGTCCATATGTTTGTTGCAAGGACTCAGCGTGGTCAGTAGCACAGTGCCTTCTGGTATTTCTCCATACTTGTTGATAAAATCAATAAACACAGCATGTTCAGCATGGATACGGCCATCATCGCCTGGACGATTTAATCTAGCCATATAAGGATATTTTAAACTCAGCAACCCAGCGCCTACTAGGCCAAAATCTCCGTTGGCATGTTGTCCTTTGTCCACTAGATCACACAGCCCTTCTAATAGCTTGTCCAGCTTATGATAGTTTCGGATCTCATAATCAGTACGATCAGGATCCATTGCTAGTTCAGTAATTTTCATACCAGTATTTATGCTCACTTTAGGGTACGCAGTAGCGAATTGTTTCCCCAAGGCAGCAGCCGCCTACACCATCGGTAACAAGTACCGGTCCTAAGGTGTGTTCTTTTAAATTGGATTCTGCAACTACAGTGTATAATATTTAGCTTGTGTGATGTGCTCGCATGACCACGTTAATTACCAAGCGTTTTTTACTGGTGATAGGAAATGTGCTGGTATGATACCTATTGGATTCAAAGATCACAGCCCTATTTTTCTTGGGTGTTACTCTCCGACATACCGTGAGATTTTGTTGTACTTCGCCTTTCATGGTGTTATCATGAAATTCATTAAACAGCACAGTGTCGCCGTCGCTATCAGTGGTATAGTACACCATGCTGTAGAACTTGTTGCTGGCATCGGCATCCCAGTGCGGAACATTGTAATGATCTACAGGCGCATCTTTCTGTTGCAACTGCAAATTGGCAGTCATCTTGGACACAAAGGTAAATTCAATCTCGGGAACCCTAGCTTGCAAACTGACAACCAACGGCATGAGCTCGGCCAAGTACCAAGCGAACGGATTCAATTTTGGTGCCCAGTACGTATCAAAATCATTACAAAATTGACATGTAAAAAATCCAGCATCGAATATTCTAGGGTCAGTACATTCTACATTGGCACTGACACTGGTCTCGGCATAGCCGTAACGTAGAACACCTATACACTCACTTTCAAGTTTGTCAGCATAGGCAGGTTCTAATAGATCATCAAGTACTAGTATCATGCCAATATTTAGCGACCACCCAAATCACCCTGTATAAATATTGGCATGTTAACACCCATAACTCTTCCTGGTAAGTCCCCGATAGTACCCACCATAGAAGTGCAGTTCTACAAAGCCAGCATGCAAGATGGCATGGCACAACGTCTAGCAGAAATTGTGTTGCAAGAAAAAGATCATATTTTAGAAACCACTCCAGTTCCCAAAGGCATGAGCCCTGCTTGGCTGACTGGTAGATTTTGGTCTTATAATTTGTTGGATTATGATCATGAAGAATTGCGTTATCTAAAAACTTTTATAGCAGAGCAGTATGGCAATTTTATGCAGTCACTGGATCTGCCCGTGACTCCTGTGTATATCAAAGTGTGGGCAAATCTCCTGAGATTCAAACAAGAAATAACTTGGCACAATCATTTTGATTGTGTCACAGGACTGGATACCATGGATGCAGTATTTCCACATATCAGTGGGAATATCTGTGTCAAAACACATGGCACCAAAACTTGGTTCCGCAGTCCATTTCTAGGTGGCGCTGGCGCAGATAGTTTTGGCAACGGCAAAGGCAAAGGATCGTCAAGGTTCAAACAAGATGTGATTGGCATAGACAATGTGGTAGGTGAATGTTTGTTTTTCCCCAGCTGGGTGATACACAGGACTGATGAGAACGAAACCACAGAGCCCAGAATTACCATATCGTTTGATATCATACCAGAATCAGTGTATCTAGTCAAACAAGATAACGCAATATTTAGGCGACTGATCTAATGTCAATTGTGCATGTGAATTTTAACAGCCGTAGTGCTTTTATTCCGCAACTGAATTTTAAATTTTACACTCATCAGCTTGATGCCAATTTGGTCACTAGATTAAATGAAATTGTGTTGGAAATTAAAGACGACATTTTAGAAAATACTCCACCACCGGGTCCTGGAAAACCTCTGGGCTTCTTGACCAGCAGGCTATGGTACTACAATTTGTTTGACTACCCGCATGCTGAACTTCAAGAACTTAAACTGATCATTGCACAACAGTATTGTGCCTATGTGGATGCCATGCAGTATCCTCGGGAAACTGTATACATACAATGCTGGGCAAATTTGCTAAAGTTTGGACAGCACATCAATTGGCATCATCACTCAGATGCCCATGCCAGCGCACCCAATGAATATGCCTATGTGTCGGGCAATCTTTGCATACATGCAGATGATACCAAAACCTACTACAAAAACCCCTGCATAGAAACAGACATCGTAGGACTAGACAATATCAACGGCGAGATGATGTTGTTCCCCAGTTTTATATCGCATGAAACTGATAAAAATATGAATCAAACACCGAGAATCAGCATAGCATTTGATATCATAACTGAACAGGTCTATAGCATGATAGATCACAAGAACTTTAGGTTTTTGGTATAACATACCATAAATACATAGTGGCGTACTAGCGCCGCCTAAACAATACTAGATTGGAGAATCACAATGTCAAGAAACAAAATTACCGGCTATTCTGAAAGTTCAGCAATGCCACAACGTGTACGTGATGTGTTAGGACGCTTGAAAGTAGCGATCCACCAGAACATTTATGATGCTGACTTTGAATACGGCAAACAACCCCTACGTTGGGACGAATTCATAGTTGGCTCAGCAACCATAGCTCATCAGCCGGGCATAGGCGGTGTGCGTATGCGTGTTAGTACAGCCAGCGGTGATATTGCCATTCGCCAAAGCCGCCCATATCACAGATATCAACCAGGCAAGACCATGTTCATGGCCACTGCTTGCCAAATGGGTGCCGCACTGACCAACAATACCACTCGTGTGGGATTCTTTGATGATGGTAATGGTGCGTTCTTTGAGCAAACCACTGCTACTGCAAACAATCCATTTGGTATGGCTGTTGTGGTTCGCAGTGATGCAAGCGGAGCAGTAGTTGACACACGTTTTACACTGGATCAATGGAACGGCGACAGTCGTATTATCAACACTCTGGATTTTTCACGTATACAGATGTTCTGGATTGAATATGCATGGTACGGTGCTGGTGCCACACGCTTTGGTTTCTGGATTGACGGTGAACCAGTTATAGCACATCAAACTGGGTGGGCCAACTATGTGAACGCAGGGGTCGGACAAACTCAACCCTGGTCCAAAACAGGTAACTTGCCAGTGCGTTACGAACAACGCAACACTGGGGTGATTTCAGCACAGAATGATTTGTTCCACTATGGCGTGTCAGTGCTGGTAGAAGGCGGCCAAGACGATCAACGCGGATTTACATATTCATATGGTATGGATCCCATTATTCCTGTAAGAGCAGTAACAATGGCCGCATCAAGCCCTGTGCGCAAGCCAGTGTTGAGTATTCGCAGTAAGGCCATGGGTCTTACTGAACTAGCACACACTAACAATGCAGTTGTCTCAGGAACAGTTAACAGTATCACATTGACCACTGCCAACATGACAGTTGATCAGTACAAGGGACGATACATTTATTTTCCAGGACTGAATAATAATCCTTCAGCGTACTACGGAACTGGGGCTGTTGGCCGCATTACCGGCAACACAGCCAGCGTGATTTCATTCAAAGACAACGTAACCGGCCTGGACTTTAGTACTGCACCAGCTGGAGCCGCACAATATGCCGTTGGCTTATTGAACCGTGGACAGTTGTTGCCTAAGAAATTATATGTGGTACAAACCGCAGCCAGCTTGAACTGTACAATTGAGATTGTAGCCAGTACACCCGGCAACCCAGTAGTATTGACTGGCGCTGGATTTGTGGCATTGAGTGGTATTGGCTCTCCAAACTCATTTGCTGAACGTGATGTGAGTGCAACTGCTATCAGTGGCGGCGAAATCACATTTGCGTTTCCATTGAACGCTGGTGCTGGTATCCAGGAAATTGATTTGAGCTATTTCTTCCCCATGTTGAATACAATTCGTGGAAATCAAGTGGACATTATCAGTGTAACAGTTGCAGGGCCTGTTAATTCCGCGTATCAAGTTGGTGCTTCGCTAATTTGTCAAGAGGCCATGAGTTAACCAAACTGGTTGATTAGTACACAAAAGACAGTATAATTAACACATAACAAGGGAGACTGTGATGGGTCAAAAGAGACGAACACCAATGGAAAGCGCGGCACGCCGTGCAACCAAAAAGAAACGCTGATTAGCGGAGACATATTATGGCAAGAAAAATCGCTCAACGCAGAATGAAGCAGGCCGCTATGCGAGCCACTAAAAAGAAGCGTTGATAAGGAATTGTTGTAACAGCCTTAAAGTAAGGCGTTCTGGACGAGGGTTCGAATCCCTCCAGGTCCACCATAAAGTACATTAGCCAACACCCAACATACCGGGATAGTAAGATGGCAAAGCCGCTAGTGTACTTCATAATGGGCCTGCATTTGGTTTCGACAGGGCGAGATAGGATAAAGGTCAACACGTGGGGTCACGTAAAATGCAAATAAAGTAAATGCAAAAGCAAATACATTCGAGTATTTCCAAGTTCCTGTAACATTAGCTACTGCTAATGATGCAGAATTTGCAATCGCTGCCTAAGAAACAGCACTCGCGAGGTAGGACTTACCTTGTCATCAAAACAACCAAAAAGGCACTTTCGAGTGCCTTTTTTCTTGATTGTTATATGTAATGGCTATATACTAGCGACATGACACATGTCATTTTAATTAAAAGGAAACAAACATGAAGAAAATCTTAGCAATTTTGGCCATCGCCACAATCACCAGCGGCGCATTTGCCGCATCGGGTACTATTGAATATCAAAGTATTGATGGCAAAAGTACTACACCAACTGATCAGAGCAACTATAGTTTGACTGTAAAAGAAAGTATCAACAAGAACTTTGTTGGAGATTTGGGTATTTCTCAAACCAGCAACAAAACTTCCGGTGCTGATACTCTTGCATCCACTCGTACTGAAGCTGGTATCACTGGCTCAACATCAGTATATGGTGTTACACCTTATGTGCGTACTGCTATTGGCCAGAAATTTACTAGCGCAACTAACTTTACATACTACTCTGTAGAGCCAGGTGTTGCATTGCCTGTTGGTTCAACTGGTGTTACTGCCAAAGTTGGATATCGTTTCCGAAATGCACTCAGTGATGCAAATGTATACAACGATACAACACGTACTTGGAGAGCAGGTTTATCTTACGACCTAACAGCCAAGGACACTATCGGTGTTCGTTACGACAAAATGCGTGGCGATACAAACCAAAATATTGTAGCTGTTAACTACACACGCGGTTTCTAATCTAAAAATTACAAACTCAAGAAAAGGACCTTAGGGTCCTTTTTTTACATAATTAATGTTATGGAACCTACACTAAAAGGCTGGGTATGGGAAATACCGTTTTACCCCTGTACTGTTGTATTGAAGAAAGACTACAGAATACTCAAAAGTATCTTTTGGTATGACAGCAGTGATCCTCTTGCATTTGTGCCGTTCACAGAAGGCTATGAAATATTGGTGCCCGAGTATCTAATACACAATAGTCTCGAAGATTTAGAATACGTGCGAAACAACAAAGAAAAGTTTATCAACAGCAAAGAACCTATTTTGGTCACAGATTATGAAGGCAACTGGCGACTCCGCCCATTCATACAGGTGGCATCATGATAGTAAACGTACTGGTACACAGACTCAAAGAAGTCATCAACAGTCCAAAGTTGGATCCCTACAAGTCTGAGAACTTTGACCAACTATTAGCATTGTATCAAAAGTGCGAATTAGAAAACTGGACTGGCAAGGGTAGCAGATGCAGTATGGGTAACATGGGCATGTTCCAAGACCGTACTAGAACCCTACCACATTATCTAAAGATGAGCGGTTGGGAAGCATTACCAGAATACGATCCTAATTATAACAAACCATTTAATGACATAGCATTAGAAGCCGCCCAAGCAATAGTTCGACGTGCCAATGGATCACGTATCAGTGTAAGTTGGAGTGGAGGGTTGGACAGTACAGGTGCATTGTTCAGTCTAATGGAGTTTGCAGATCCCAAGCAGTTGAAAGTGTTTTGTAATTACAATAGTATTGTGGAGTCTGGAGCATTGTTTGACACGTACATCAAGGGTCGGGGCATAGAATATTCGCTTACTACTCCTTTGATGCATCCTACATTTGATGAAGGCCTAATTGTTAGTGGATACTTGGGAGATCAACTGTTTGGGCAGTATCACAATTTGCAACCAGAACATTTCTCGACGCATTGGAAAGATTATCTGAATCGGGATCAAGTGGAAGTAATGGAACCCATTGTGGCCCATTGGCCAGGTGAGTCTATCGTCACAGTGCCCGAGTTCTTGTCATTTAACGAACTCAACAGCAAATGGCAAATGGGCAAGACCAATCGCATGCGCAACATGCCCAAGACCATTGCAGACCGAATGATTAACTTTTACGAAACAGTAGATTTCCAAAAATGGAGTATTGGTAGGTACGAACAGAAATACATAAGTTCAGACAGAGCAACACACAAATGGGCAATCAAACTACTGCTTCAAAAATTGATGAAGTCAGACGATTACCCCATGAACAAGATTGTGCAAACCAGCCATTACCACATACTGGAACATGAGTGGGTAATGATGTTGGAAGATGGAACAAATTTATATGTTCAAGATTTTTAAAATTGTCAAACCATTTGTATAAATAAAAGCATAACATTATAATAGTATGATGTTAAGCAACCCAGCGGTATTCTCAATTACCCCAGCGATTGTAAACTAACAGTTAACAGTTACATGGGGTTTTTTCATCTATAAAATCCTTGCGTAACTGTGAAATTAATACACTTTTACATTACGAGGAAAAAATGAAACGATTATTAGCAATACTTTTATTAGCACCCATGTTGGCATTGGCCCAATGGTACCCTACACGACCCATAGAAGCAATTTTGGCTTGGACTCCTGGAAGTGTTAATGAATTGACCTTTCGAGTGCTGGCTAGAGAAGTGGAACAAAATACTGGTGCCAAATTTATTGTTATCAATAAACCCGGTGCTGGTGGAGTGTTAGGCACAGAAGAACTTAGCAAGCGTCCAGCAGATGGCTATGCTGTCACAGTTGTCAGCGTTCCTGGCATCGGCGCCATGGACAAAATACAAGTTCCAGAATTTGGCAAAGGTCGTAGCTATACTACAGATAGTTTTATCTATCCTACTCATGTGGCACAAAGCCCGTTTGCTGTAATTGCACATCCATCGGATACTGTCAAAACACCAAAACAGTTTGTTGAAGCAATTAAAACTGAAAAAGCAACCATTGCCGCAGTTGGCGGCGCAAGACTTGTATATGAAGCACTAGTTGATCGCTTAAAACTAACAGAAGATCAGCGCCTTGTTCGAGTAGAACACAAGGGCCCTGTAGATAGTCTAAATGATGTGGCAGGCGGCCATGTTAGATTTGCCATCATTCCAAGTGTAGTTGCCAACAGTTTCTATCAAGCAGGAAAAGTAAACATTGTTGCACTGAGCGGACCACCTCCAATGCGTCAGTTACCGGGCACTGGTTTGTTAGGCGATGCGCTTCCTGGATTTGATATTTCCGGAGCATGGGCATTGATGATTCCAGCTGGTTCTCCGCCAGAAGTTGTAGCATGGTACCAAAAAGAGTTTACCAAAGCCTTGAAATCAGATGCAGTTAAAACAGTATATTATGATAATTTACTGTTAGAACGCACAGATTTACAGAATCCAGATGCATTTAAAACTTGGTTAAAAGCTCGTGAAAAGCAGTGGCAACCGCTTGTTGACAACGTGCTGATTAAGATAAATAAATAAACATGAGTAGTACTCATTAAAATTTAAGGAATTTACCATGGCAAAACCAGCAAAGGAATTTTTAGACGATCTTTGGGAATCTTTCATGCCCCTACATCAAGTGGCTGAAATTCAAACCCGCCAGTTTTTCGCTGAACGCGGCACAGACAAAAAAGAACTAGAAAACTTTTTCCATATCCGTTTAAGCAACGAACGCATGAACATGATTGAACTTTCAAAGAAAGTAAGCGAATTACCAGCTTTGACAGATCCAGAAGAGTGCCGTTTGTTAGCCAAACAGGCATGGGACGAAGCTGAACACTTTCGCATTGTGTTCGAAGTACTCGAGCACTTAACAGGTGAAAAGCCAGACCTAGAAGAAATTTGGAAGGCATATGGTAAAGTTGACGTTCGTATGGGCGCAAGTCTAATTCAAAAATACGAAGCACATGGCAACCCAATCATGATGCACTTGTATCAATACATGGCTGAAGGTCGTGCTAGCCACGTTTGGGCTACTATGGCTGAATGTGCAGGCGACGAATTTATCATGAAGCGTTACGATCGTGTAGCCCGTGATGAAAAGTTCCACAGCAACATTGGTCGTTTGATGTTAGAAAAGCTATGCGTAACTGAAGAAGCACAACAAGAGTGTTTGGGTTATGTTGGACAAATGATTTGGGATCTATTCGAGTGTTCATGCACAAGTTTAGGTGACTTCAAGACAGCAAGTCCAGAAGTTCAAGAAATCATGCTTAAAGCATACGGCGAGCCACATCGTGGATTGTGCGTTGCATTTAACGGCAAAGAAGCCGCTGAGGCAATCTAAGTATTAGATGAAAATTTTAATGAGTCAGAGGGATGTTCGCATCCCTCCGAACAACTTTTTATTTGATTGCTTAGAACGTAGTTGGTATGAACTACTACACAAACATACTTTAATACCCGTAGCCAACATAGGCGTAATCGATGAAACAATCGAGTTTGATTGCTTAATCTTAACGGGCGGTCCAGACAGCATTGCAAGACATACCACAGAAGACCTGTTGTTTGCACATGCTCTAAAACTCAACAAACCCATTGTGGGCATATGCCACGGTGCTTTTACTGTGAACGATCTCACTGGCGGAGTCAATGGACGTATTCTTGATCATACAGATACCAATCATTTGATCAACATGGAAGGTGTGACTCACATGGTCAACAGTTTCCACAGTCAATTTATCGAATCCATGGGACCCAACATGATAAGTATTGCTGAAGATTTAGACGGCAATACAGAAGCATTTCAACACAAGAGCAGACCCATATACGGAGTTGTATGGCATCCTGAACGTATGAAAAATCCCGTATTGCCCATCATTGTACGAGACTTGCTACAGGGTGACTGATGAATTACGAAATAACCAAAGTCGGAATTCCCATTAGGGAAATCGACGTAACTAACAAATTTTTACAAGTGGTCCAAGAGTTAAAAACTTCCACAGATAGTGTGGCTGTGTTAACCACTGATTACTTTGGTGATCTCACAACCAATCATGACTATATTAGCAGTCCGGCTGGGCATGAGATACTGACCGGCAATCTCAAAATACAAAAATGCAACGGTACTTTGAAATTTAACGTGTTGAACACATATGGCGATCTTTGGAAAATTAAAAAAGACAATGTTTCCAGAGAACCAAATACAATAACAGATGCGCTGTTGGAGTTTTTAGATGCACAGCACAGCATCCTGAATTTCAAACAAGTTTACATTCTGGCTCCCGGTAGTCCGTTTGTGCTGGACATGTTCACTAGGTTCATACCCAAGCGTAGAGCACTAAATGTGATAGATGCTAGATCCAGTATAGATATCAGTGCGGATGCCATGTGTGAACATGCCAACACACCCACAGTTGCGATACGCAGTTATATAGACGATTTCATCAATAAAAAATATCAAGGGCTACGACCCGGCATAAATGTGTTTGGCGGTGTGTCCAACAAGTATGATCACAACACTGGGATTCCCATGATGTCACATTTTTTCCAGGAACTAAAAAAATTGCTTGACAGCGATGACATGTTCATGTACACTAGCATCAACATGGAAGGTGTGAATTTAAAAGTTCTCACATTCAAGGAAGCACAGGATCAAATGGATTATTTTTCTAATACCAACGAAATATTTACATACGGTGTTGCCAAGAAAAATACCACTATTTGAACAAAGACATAAATAAAAGCACTTGACAGTTGAACTAAATAACTGTACAATACAAACAAGTTAGCAAACAATGTGACTTTCAGATGTTGTGGAAATACAACAAAAGAATTTTACAAAGTTGTTGACAAGGGTGTTGAAAGACACTATAATTAACACAAGACACTAGCATTCCGCTAGTAAATTTTAAAGAAGAGTAAACGAGAACACAAAATGCAATCGAATTTTAGACATCAACATTTTAATACGATGCCCAAACAGGTAGGCGTTATAGCCTCTTCTTGGTCGGCGATTAATCTTGATAGTTTATCATATGATCGTACACCAGAGATTCGCAGGGTCCGGGAGACCGTCGTGTAACTTAACAATTACATAACAAA
>Ga0114959_10002105_pt1 | contig 16677 bp, 14 predicted proteins | sample C_130625_EF_Meta_FD_87317 | JGI IMG/M metagenome (GOLD analysis project Ga0114959, IMG submission 87317) | Freshwater microbial communities from Lake Croche, Canada to study carbon cycling - C_130625_EF_MetaG | ecosystem: Environmental > Aquatic > Freshwater > Lake | place: Lake Croche, Canada...
AATGTTGCAGGAAAGTGAATTTGAGTTTAAGGAAGATGAAATTTTGGTGGGTATGAGCGAAAACCCCTATGTGGTTGGGGATAACAGCCTTCTAAAATCTTTAGGATTAGATTTAAATCTTGAATGGAACCCATCAAGATTTAAACAATCGAATTGAGCTCATTTCCATACCGCTGAATTATCTGAACCGAGTAAGTAACAATTAAATTCCAAGGGATTTCATGAACTTGGAATCTTTCAAGGATTCATTAGCAAAAAAAATATAGTTACTATATAAAAAAATATTTGAAGTGAAGCTATTTGAATCACATGGAACTAAACCATTTTCCTTTGGAAGTATTCGGAATAACTTATAATCAGTTAAGAGCTCCGAAATTAATTTTATTGAATGTCCGCGGAATAGATGATGAAGGTTGAACTCAATTTGAATCACTCGGGGACGGAATTTTTCGATGAAATTCCTCGAACCGAGTAGAACTTCATACTCATACCCTTCGGTATCAATCTTTAATAAGTCACATCGCCCTCCAGGAATGGCTGGTTTGCTCGCGAAGTAATCATCTAAGGAAGTTGTCGATACCAACATTTGATTGATATTTGAAGCTCCAACATAATCAATCCCGTTTACTTCATTGCTAAAGGATGCGAGCTCTGAAGAATCTGTGCCATAATAGAGTTTGAGTTCACCAGATTTCTCCGCACACCCCATGTTTTCAATAACAAATCTCAACTTGAATCTATTCTGTAATAATTGTAACTTTTTGAATGCCCCTGGCAAAGGTTCAAATGCAATTACCTGGCTCGTAGAGTTCTCCAAAATGAACTCAGAATACTTACCTACATTCGCCCCTACATCAACACACAAAATCGGATCAGTCTTGAAGAAACTCTCAAGGAAGAAGCGTTCACCCGACTTCTCTGCTGAACCGAAATTATTAAAACCAAGCAAACGAAGCGATAAGTTCAGTAACTTATTAGCCCCAGACTGAAGAGACTTCCTTGCAAAGATAGGCACATAGTCATACTTAAAAAGCCTGTACTCTAAACTTCTAATCAACCTTCGCGAAAAGTGCACGGCTAGAATCTATACTAAAAGATAGGAATTGAGGCCAAGTTGAATCAAAGCAAACAAATAAAGAATATCGGCTAATTGAGAATTCATTTTTTTCTCAGTCGCGATGAAGTGCCGGAGGACTTATTTTTCTCCTGGAATCCAGATTTGGAACCTCGGAAGTACTCCTCTGGCCTTGGGCACAACATTCTAGAATTGGCGTCACGTCTAAAAATAATTGGGCACGAAGTTAGCCATGGTAGGGAGGTACCCAGCGGTACCAACGTAGTCATTTTTTTCAAAAAACACTTTCTACTCCAGAAAAAAATGTCTCCCACCATTTTCAAAATCGCATTGAAGTATCCCGTCATTTTGATTAGAAGTGATTTACCGACCGAATATCGACTCATATTCGCACCAGATCTTGAAGTGATGCCAAACCAATCATTGGTAACGAATGCAAATCAAGTTTTCATTCCACCAATTCCGCAAAGAGGACTTGTTGCCCGTGACCAAAAACGGCGAGATCAAATATTTAACCTGGCCATAAAATGTAACCCGGAAAATGTTCCAAGTTCTGCAAATTTGATCTTGGAACAATTAAAAGTAATTGATCAGAGGTTCTCCTTGGTAATCGATTCACCAGAAATTGCTGATGGTTCGGACAATAACTGGAATGATTTCAGCCAGGTGGACATCAGTCTAATCTTGCGCCCCTTGACAACTGTTTCAAATGATAGAAAACCCCCAACTAGATTGATTAACGCATGGGCGGCGGGAACTATTCCATTTGTCGATCCATTACCTTCTTATCTGGAACTTATAAAGGACGGTGTTGATGGCTTCATAATTAATGAGCCCCAAGACGTTGCATCTATGGTGCAAAAATTGGCTAAAGACCCGGATTATCGGGCCGAAGTCTTTGCAAATGTATATAGTAGAGGTGACGAATTTAAAGTGGATAAAGTCGTTGAAGAGTGGGAACGAGGTATTGATGAAATTTGTTGCACAACAAAACTAAGCTTTAAAAGAAAACTCCGCATAATTTTGCAGTTCACTAAAACATTGATTGAGAAATAATAATTATGATAATGGTTTTTGAAAGACCCACAACAGATGGGTTGGTTTATGTTGAAACCACCTAAGAATTATGCTTAAGAATGCCCTGAGATTCTTCGGTTGAAGAGCAAACTTATATATTTCAGACCCACTTACACAGCTGGGCAAGTTACTTGAATTTTGGCCCAATCCACCCTTACGGCGTCGAATCCAAGTCTGTGTTATTAGATTGAAGGAACCATCAAACCCATAACCAAGTGTTTGTGCAATCGGTGAGTTACCGGTGAAGTAATCTTTTGTTTGTGTTGTTATGAAATTTATATGAGTTGGATCTTGGAAAGACGCGGGGCTCGGAATCGCAGGCGTGACTGCATAAAATAATCCCCCGGGCTTTAGCGACCGATGGATTTCATTCATTAGATTAATGAACGGGAAAACTATCTGATTCGATCCATCCACACTTCCTAATCTTTCCCATCTTGGGATGTGCTCGAGGACGTCGTAGGCACTGAAACTATCGATGCTCGAGTCCAAAAAAGGTAAATTTCGAGTGATGTCGCATTCGACAAAATTTCCTTCATTCGCGGAATCCACAGACTTATGAAAATCAGTCACGAGTAATTTGCTGGCTTTGAATGGGTTGCGCGGGTTATTTCCAGCACCTAAATCAACGTGACAGCTAGGTCCGTCTGGGTGTCGGTATGGAATATCAAGCTGCCAGATAGCTCCTGTAAGGATTTCTATAAGCTTCACGCACTATTCCTACCGTAAAGTCTTTCGATTCAATTCGCTGGCTCGCGCTACGATTGATAATAATTCTGCGTGATAAGTCTCAAAACTCATGACTTCGCCCGAGAGTGAGGCACCAAAGGGGAGGTACCCCTTTTCTTCGATGAGCAAACCGAGGGAAATATCTTTAGATTCAAGCTCATAAGGTATCTGGTAACCAAGCTTCTCGGATGAGATTAGTCCATGGTTCCCTACCGTACTTGTACACAATACTCGTGAAGAGTGAGCCAGGGCTTCAATTAGAATTGATGGATATACATCAAAGCAATCTGACAATACAGAAACATAGTTGTAGCCATGCAAGAGAGGTAAGAGTTCGGAGTGAGCTAGTTTTCCTAAATAAGTAAACTTACTTTGCGGCAAGTCATAAGGAAGATAATTCAGTATGTCAGAGTCCCCCGCGAGATCAAGATGTGCGCTCTCTGTGTTTGCGATGAGGTGACATATACGCCCCAGCCCCTTACCTGCTGGCCTACCCGCAAAAAGTACCCGCATATCAGGAGAATTGATTGGCTTTTCTGATTCATCACATAAACAGGACTGTGCAACATTTGGAAGGAATTTAATTTTCTCCAATCCAAATAAATTGTAGATCTTTTCTTGTTGTGGCCCAACTACGACATTTACCGTATTTTGATTCAAGAGCTTTCTTAAGATATTAAATCTAAATCTCAGTCCAATAGAAGTGAAGTTTTTAGAAGCTCGGAGTACGGGCACTTGCAATTCCCCATTTTCCAGTTCAAATATTCTTGTATCTACCTCAGGGTTGTTCCACCCAAAGTGACTTGGAAACAATTTTCCTGGGACCAGCAGACTGTAATCGTGAAGAGTTTGCACGGTGGGAATGTGAAGCAAACGGAAAACCAGAGAAATACTTTTTGGAAAGCTATTCCCAACTTGGTGTATCCAGACAACATCTGGTTTGAAGCGAATGGCGTTGACGAAGCACAAAGCCGAAAGCCGAAAATCTAGGAATTCAAAATATACTTTCATGAATCGACTATTTTGCTGTGCCCAATTCTTCAAACGGCTATGTCTAAAAGAGTGGAAGCTAATTTCTTAGATTTCTTCTATTTTGAGGTTAATAGATTTTGCACACCAATATTGCACTTCATTCTGGCTGGCCAATAATTGAGCATTTTGAAGTGCAATACCCGCAGCACCTGCTTGCTGGCTTGGATGCAGATCATTTAGCACAACGATTTTCAATATTTTCCTCTTTCAGCGGTTCGTCCTAAGGTATATTAAGTATGCAGCTAACAGAAAATGAGGGAAAGTATGCATATCCTAGTCACCGGGGCTGCAGGGTTTCTTGGAACTCATCTATCTGAATATTTGCTTAAGCGTGGAGATCGAGTCACCGGTCTTGATGACTTCACGACTGGATCAATCGAAAACATCAAGTTGCTACAAAATTATCCCGGTTTTAGTTTTGTCCAACAAGACATAAGAAATCCGCATTTCGGTGAATATGACGGAATTCTTAACTTCGCCTGTCCAGCCTCACCAAAACACTATCAAGCCGACCCAGTGAGAACTATTGAAACAAACTTCATGGGAATGATTAATGTACTCCACCTTGCCAAGCATTCAGGTGCCCGGGTCCTTCAAGCTTCTACTAGTGAGGTTTATGGCGACCCGTCAATCTCGCCCCAGGTTGAAACTTATTGGGGAAATGTAAACCCCATAGGAATTCGATCTTGTTATGACGAAGGTAAACGAGCAGCTGAAACATTGTGCTTTGATTACATTCGCCAGTTTGACTTAGACGTGAGGGTAATTAGAATATTCAATACTTATGGTCCGCGAATGTCGGTCGGGGATGGCCGCGTAGTGAGCAATTTCATAATTCAGGCTCTCAAGGGTGAGCCAATCACAATTTATGGTGACGGTTCCCAAACACGCTCATTTTGTTATGTGTCCGACTTGGTTGAAGGCATAATTTCAACGTTTGATCTGCCAAATAGACCCGAATCTCCAATCAACCTTGGTAATACCAATGAATTCACAATGATTGAACTTGCAGAGAATGCGATTTCTATTTGTAATTCAAGTTCTTCTATTGTTTTTGAGCCTTTGCCATTCGATGACCCACGTCAAAGAAAACCGGATACTACATTGGCCAATAAACTCCTCGGGTGGTCGGCCAAAGTTGAGCTCAATGAGGGCTTAGAGAAAACTGCGGAATATTTCCGAAAGGTAATCTAAATTGTGGTGATTCTTCACTTAATCACGACAATTGAACGCGGTGGCGCCGAAAAACAATTGTTAGTCCTAACGAAGCAGCAATTAACGATGGGTCATGAAGTTCACGTAGTTCCATTAAAAGGGAAATTGGATTTACTCGAGGAATTTCAGGCGCAAGGCTGTTTAGTCCACACTGAGTTATTGGCTATAAAGCCAGTGTTTCAAAAATTCACATTACAAGAGATGGTTAAGCAGGAGTGCGTGGATGTAATTCATGCACATTTACCAAGAGCCGAACTACTCGCATCCATCATTACAACTAATTCTAAAAGAGTTGTGTCTAAACACAATACGGAGCCTTTTTTTCCAACGGGAAATCAGATGATTTCAAAGTTCCTCTCTAAATTCGTGAACTATCGAGTGGATGCAATTATTGCTATTTCGTCTGCAGTAAAGCAATTTCTGGTTGATTCAGGTGAACTGTCAAACCAAAGAAAATTGCGTGTAGTGCTGTATGGAATGGAAAAAATAGAACAGCCTAATCAAGAGATCATATTAAATTTGAAAAAGCAGTTGAAGATTGCTGAAGATGTAAGAGTTTTTGGGACAATTTCAAGGCTCGCTCCCCAAAAAGATTTGAAGACTCAGTTGCTTGCATTTAAGAAGTTTCTAACGGTCAATGAATTGGCGAAATTAGTCGTCATTGGTGAAGGGCCTCTTTTGTCGGAACTGGAATCATTTTCGAAAGATATTGGCTGCCAAGATGATGTAATTTGGTTTGGGAAAACATCGAATATAAATGAAATGTTGCAGATTTTTGACGTTTTTTTACTTTCAAGCTTGTACGAGGGCCTTGGATTGGTCTTACTTGAAGCTATAAGTAATCAAACTCCAATTCTTGCAGCAAACAATTCCGCTATTCCCGAAGTATTGGGGCACGATTTCCCAGGATTTTTTGAAACTTCTGACTGGGAATCACTCTTCAACAAAATGAAACAAACTGAACGAGACGAGTTTCGTCAAACCTTATTGGATGCACAAGAACTAAGAATAAAATACTTCAAACCCGAGGTTATGGCGAAGAATATTCAAGATGTTTATGAAGGAGTTCTTAAGTGAAAAAGGTATTGATTACGGGAGTCGCAGGCTTTATTGGTCATCGGCTCGCATTGCAGCTCCTTGAGAACCAAGACGTAGAGGTAACTGGGTTAGATTCGATAACAGATTATTATGCGGTTAACTTAAAGGAGTCTCGGTTGAATCTGCTTAAGGGAAAAGAGCGGTTCAGTTTCCATCAAATCGACATCTGCGATACAGAAAGCTTAAATTCAGTCTTGGCGAGCGAGGAATTCGATTCCGTTATCCACTTGGCAGCCCAAGCAGGAATCCGCCTACCATTCTCTGAATATTCACGGTACGTTGATTCAAATGTAACTGGTTTTTCAAATATATTCTTGTTATCTGCTCAACACAAAGTGTCAAATTTTCTTTATGCCTCATCCTCGAGCGTCTATGGTAATTCAACAATTTTTCCCTTATCTGAAGCTGAACTCAATCCCCAGCCAGTGAGTTTCTATGGTTCAACAAAATTATCAAACGAAATTCTTGCGAGAGGTTTAACTTCAAATTCTGCGATGAGAACCCGAGGGTTGAGGTTCTTCACGGTCTATGGGCCAATGGGCCGTCCAGATATGGCTTACTTCAGAATTGCAGCGGCACTACATTTGGACAAAACTTTTAGCTTATTTGGTGATGGAGAAGTCAAGCGTGACTTTACTTATGTAGGCGATGTAGTAACTTCAATAATTTCTCTTTGTTCCAATTTGAGCGATCAGGATTTGGGTTTCTATGATGTGGTGAACGTGGGAGGCGGAAAGCCATGCAGCATGTTAGATCTCGTTTCAACTCTGGAGAACATTTCTGGAAAAAAATTGGCGATTAAGTATTCGGAGAACATTGCGCAAGATGTTAGAACCACAGTGGCTGACACCAGGCGACAAAAAGACCTCATCGGTGCCATCCCTGAAACTTCTCTGGAGGATGGCCTCAAAGAGGTTTGGCAGTGGATTGAGCGTGGAGACGTAACTTCTCAGTTGGAAGCATGGACTTCCGGAGGTATCCATTAAGAGAATCCTGCTCATTTCGGGTATTTATCCCCCGGATGTGGGCGGACCAGCAACTTTTATTCCCAAGTTTGCGGAATATTTAGTGAAGCAAGGGCATGAAGTCACGGTACTTAGTCTTTCTGATGACAAACAAAAGAGCCCCAAATCTGACATATGGGCAACCCAATTTATTTCCAGGAAGATTATCCTCCCGTTGAGAGTTATTTTGGTGGCTATTCGAATCGCAATGCTTGCTAGTAAATCTGATTTCGTCTTTGCAAACGGTCTCCATCAAGAAGTCGCGATTTCTACTTTGTTTGTAAAGCGACCGGGATTAGCAAAAATTGTAGGTGACCCTGTATGGGAGCGCTATCGAAATTCCAGTGGTGAAGGAAACCTATCTATTGAAGACTTCAGTGATGCTGGACATACATTATTGATTAGATTGCAAAGAGAATTCCTGCGGTGGAGCCTAAACAGATTTGATCTTGTCACGGCACCGGGTGAAGGACTCATTCAACTGATAAAGAAGTGGCATGTGACAACCCCCACATTATTAATTGAAAATGGCACCAGATGCACTTCAGAGGTTTCCACAAAAGTCATCTATGACTCAATTTCAATATCTCGACTTGTGCCTTGGAAGAATTTAGAAATTTTTGTTCAATCCGCATCGCAAGGAGATTTCAGAATTGCAATCTGTGGTGAAGGACCCGAGAAAGCTAAACTAATGATGTTGACAAAATCCCTAAGGGCCAATGTGGATTTTCTCGGCGAGCTAGATTCAACGGGAGTGAAAAAAGCCTTGCAAAGTTCCAAGTCTTTCGTAAACCTGTCAAGTTATGAGGGATTATCTTTTAGTTTAATTGAAGCCATGATGGAAGGTAAAGCTTGTATTGTCTCAGACATCAAAGGCAATACTGATGTGATTAAGGATGGCCTCAACGGCATAGTTGTAGCACTGGGATCAACCGCAGAACTTACTGGAGCAATCCGTGAATGTGTAGATAATTCAGAATACGCAGCCCAGCTGGGGAAAACAGCAAGACAAATGGCCCAGTCTGATTACTGTGAAGAAAAGCAGCTAAATAAAATGATGATTTCTCTTCTAGGCTTGGAATAGAAATGCAACCCAAAGCGATTGTAATCGTGGATAGTAGGGGCGTTTTGAATTCAAAAAATAAATATGACCTCAACCGTCACATAGAATACGCAAATAGAATTACAAAAGTGAACCAAGAAATCAGATTCATTGTGGTCACCACCAACCCATCTTTTGAGGGATCTTCAGAACTGGCTGAACTAGAGGTATTTGGATATCAGGGCAATAGAAGACTGTCACCACGATTTCTTTATTCCGTCATTAAATTTATAAATCTCCAAGGTTTTAAGAAAATTTTAATGATTGCTGGTGACCCTTGGGAGTCCGCTATAAATGTGCGAATCGTTGGAAGGTTCACCCACATCAATTTTTCTAGCCAGGTTCAAATTCATGCGGACATCACTTCAAGTGCTTGGGTAAAACTCTCACTAATCAATAGATTTCGTAAGTTCTTACTCCGATTCACATTAGAGAAATTTGATTCAATTCGAGTTACTAGCAATGAAATTCTGACCGGAATTTCGGAATTTTATGGAATTCCACAAAATAGAATAATTGTCTCAAATTTGCGCTTAAATCTGGAATTGGAAGCTAAGGTGGAGCTGGCACCAAATAGGCCTAGAACAATCAGTTTCGTCGGAAGATTGGATAAAGACCGGGGATTGGAAACATTTGTCGAGATTGTTAAAAAGATCGCTGGGTTAAATTTATATGTAAATATTGTTGGTGCAGGCGCTTGCGAGAAAGAATTTAAGAATGAACTTGAGGAAATCTTGGGCGCAGACAACGTTCATTTTTGGGGTGAATTAAAACCTCAAGATATGGCAGCTATTTGGAATCAATCAGGAATCCTGGTTTCCACGGCACCCTCCGAATCTTTTGGGAGAACTATCAGAGAGGCTGCATGCTTTGGAATTCCCGTAATGGGAGTTGCCTCGAGAGGTTTCCATGAATTCACTACTTTTGCCTCAGTACCCTGGATAAGAATTCTTGATACAGAGTGGAGTGATCTTGAAATTCAGGCGAACGTGGAAGAACTTCTAAGGATAGAAACTTCCTTAACTGTCCGAGAAAAAATACTAAGAGCTCAAGATGAAGAGACAGACATTCTAATAAAGGAATGGCTTACGCTCTTAGAAATTGATGGCCCATTCAAGTAGAGTCAAGCCATGTGCGGAATAGTCGGAGCCCTGGGGTCTGGAGTCTCAGAACTATCCTTAAGAAATCAATTAGCCCATCTCTCAAGACGGGGACCTGACCACCAAGAAATAATAGAAATTCAGCCTGACCTATATTTTGGTTCGACACGCCTGGCCATGGTTGATCCACTCCCACGAAGCAATCAACCTTTCAAGGATTTGGAATCAGGCGATGTTTTAAGTTTTAATGGGGAAATTTATAATTACTTGGAAATTAAGAAAACATTAATTAAGCAAGGCATCAAATTTACGACTGAATCCGACACAGAAGTTCTCTTAAAATTTCTCCAGAAATTTGGGTCAGATTCCTTGGAGAAACTGAATGGGATGTACGCCTTTGCATTTTTTGATTCAAGACATAACACAATAACTCTAGCTAGGGATGAGCTTGGGAAAAAACCACTCTACTATTTCAAAGATTCTAGCAAATTCATTTGGAGCTCCAGTTTGGTGTCCGTAGTTGAATTAGCAGGAGCATCGTCTCTTTCCCAACATGAGAACTACGAATATCTAACCCTTGGTTATTACCTCGATCCGAGTACACCGTTTAAAGGGATTAACCAAGTATTGCCTTCAGAGGTGATCAAAATTTCTCTCAGTAACTTGAAACAATTACACAGCAATGTATCTTCAAAGGTCGCAAGTTCAAACGGCAGTGAAAAAAACCTTCGTGAGTCGTTAAAGACTGCTGTTAAAACAAGATCTGAGGGACATCAAACAGTTGCAATTTCCCTTTCCGGAGGTGTTGATTCTGTAATAATCGCAATTTTAGCCGCTGAACTGGATTTACAGTGTGAAACGTATTCAGCACATTGGTCGGATTCTGATAAAACTCGATACAACACTGATAGTCAGCTAGCACAGGGAATCTCGAAAAAGCTTGGGTTTAACCATCACCAAGTCGAAATGTTGAAAACCCACGAACTTATTAATGAGTTGGATAAATTCCTTGCGGCGATGGAGGAGCCAAACAGTAATCCATCAGGAGTTTCGATGATGAAACTCTATGATGAAATTCAAAAAGACGGGCATCGTCTCGTGCTAACAGGCGATGGTGCTGATGAGATTTTCTCTGGATATTCTCGGTACGAACTTGCTTCGAGAATTCCAAATTTCTTAAACATCCAAAATGAGAGATATCAAAAAATAGTTCTTTCACGCAGGAATAATTCGAATGGCAAATTACTCGGCGCGATGGCTAGCCAACTCCATCCTGAGACTCCAGCGGCTTGGTTGTATTGGCATGCGATTTTCACCCCGTCTGAACTCGTCCGACTTTCTCCCAATACTATGAGCGAAAAGAGTCTTTTTTCTGAATTTTCAGCGAAGTTCAAGGCTCTTACTCCAACCAGTATTGCCACTAACGCGGCCTCAATCCTCATGTCCCAAGATTTTCAAATCTGGTTGCCGATGGAATCAAATCGTCGGCTTGATCGTATTTCTATGTATCACTCTATTGAGGCAAGAAGCCCGTTTCAAGATCGTAATGTCGTAGGTGCTGCGCGAAAATTAATGAGCGAAAGCAAATATCAAATACTTGAAAAGAAATTACTCCGGGACGCTTTCCCAGAGCTACAAAAGCTTGGAGTTAGAGAAGACAAGGCAGGTTTCATAAGTCCTTTGGGTCACTGGCTACGAGGGAATCCAGAGCTAATCCGAAGTACAGTCAACTATTTGGAGAATGAGCTGGGTTGGAACACACTTGAATTACTGAAATTGGCAAATTCACCAAAGACGGGAAATTTTAGAAATTTGACTCAACTATGGAATTTAATTGTGTTCGTCCGATGGGCATGCCGATGAAACACGAATTAGAGGAATTTCACTTTGATGGAACCTTAATTGTTCACAATCTGATTACAGACGAAGATGATCCGGTAACCGCTTTCGCCGTTGATTGGATTGAAGCGTTCTCAAAAATTGCAACTTCCGTAATAGTTATTTCAACACATGTCGGAAGATTTAATTTTCCAGTAAATGTCAAAGTCATTGAACTGGGCGGAGGGAGTATCAAGAGGAAGTTGGTGGGTTCGCTCAGGTTAATCAAAGGAGCATTTATGGTTCTTAGAATACCTGGCAATAAGGTTGTGTTTCATCATATGTCCGAGAAAACTGCATGCTTTATTGGACCAATTTACAAGGCAGCGCATATGAAACAAGGCCTTTGGTATTCCCATAATCGGCAATCTCGAATTTTGAATAGGGCAATAACAGTTGTCGACGATATCTTTTCCCCGACATTAAATTCCTTCCCAGTCCCAACGAAAAAACTCCGAGCAGTTGGACATGGTATTAACATGTCCAGATTTCATGACGCAAATCTTATTGAAAGAAAGAAGAGCGGAGTTCTCGCTTTAGGAAGAATTTCTCGAGTCAAGAATCTTGAGAAAATAATTGTGGGTCTTTCATTGACTCAAAAGACCAAACCATCCCTGACTTTTATTGGACCTCTCATGGAAACTCCTGCCTATTTGGAATTGCTTAAAAGTCTGGCTTTTGAAAGTCAGGTTGATCTTCGCGTCGAGAAATCAGTGAATTACCAATCTATACCTGACGGAATCAGTAAATTTTCGATGACCTATTCTGGGAGCCCAAACACAGTCGATAAAAGTGTCTTGGAGGCTGCGGCGACCGGAAGCTTCATTTTGTCAGAAAATAAATTCGTTTTGGAACTTACAGGAATGGACAGAGTGTGGGATGAAATTGGAACCAAAGCGCCATTAGAAATCACATCTCAAATTGAACTTCTGGAATCACACGAAGGTGATGTAAAACTAAGGAAATTAATCTCCAAAGTGTGCATTGAAAATAACGATGTCAATCAAACTGTAGCTAAAATCTTGAATGTGTTGACAGGTCATGAATCGTAAAATCCTATTCTTGACCTCTGCTCGATACCCAACCGAGAAAGCATATGGGGTTACCACCGGGAATACAGTAAGAGCGCTTCGGGAAATGGGGGAAGAAATAGAAATTTGGAACCCTGGGAATTCTGGAAACGATGAATACGGAAATAAATTAGTATTAATCGGCAAGAATAATCGAATCGATCGGAAGAAGTTGTACGAGTTAACAATTCTAGGAATTGATCGCTGGACTTATTATCTAGACCAGCTCAAGTTTTCACTAGATAGTTTAAAAGGAATAATGAAAGAAAATGAAAATTTATGCATTTGGTCCAGATTCCCTTTAGTTTGTTTGTTTCCAGCAATCAGCAGAAATGTTAAGCTGGTCGTAATTGAACTCCATCATCAACCAAATTTTATAGCTCGGCAAATTCTGAGAATTATCAAGCGAATAAAACCCCTAAAGGTTGCTCTCATTAGTCGGAAAGCCGAAGACCAATTTAATTTATTTGATTTCGGTATAGAGACGTTCACCCTTGAAATGTCAGTTCCCGAATCTTTCATCCATCAAAACGTGGTTCCCCTAGAATCTCCGCCCGTTATTTCTTTCTTGGGGAAAAGTCAAAGTAGTGGACATAGCAACAACCTAGAACTTATGTTTGAAGCTTTTTCAAAGATGAAGATTTCCCATCAGGTAGCGATAGAAATTGTTGGACTCGAAAAAACAGAGTCGGAACGATTCAATAGATTTGCACGACAACTTTCTATTCCGAGCACACAGCTTAAATTCATAGACCACCTACCACATACAAATGTCAGCGAATATTTAAATAGAATATCTATTGGGTTAGTACCTTATGAACTCAATAAATATAATTCTGGACGATTCCCGATTAAGATTATCGAATATGCATCTAAGGGAATCTGGATACTTGCACCAGAAAAATTCGCGAATAATCTACAGATTCCCACAGATATCATTCAAACTTACAAGGACGGCGACCCACTTGATTTATCCGAGAAGCTTGATGTTTTGATTGAGGAAATTAGATCAACTGGCAGACGAAATCTCGCGGCTATTGAATTTGCACAACTACACACATATAAGAATCGAGCGGCAAAACTCGTATTGCAGCTTGGACTTTAGATGTCGCTAAAGGACAGTAAGGTAAGGTTTGAAGCGTGATCACGCACCCAAAACTTCCTAGTGTACGGCCATCTCTTGTGAACTCAACTTTGGGAAAGTCCCTCAAAATTTTGGACAAAGCTGACCGAATTAAAATCCTTGCAGTCATTGCGATTCAGTGTTTCCTGGCAGTTTTGGACCTAATCGGCGTAGCGATTGTTGGAATCCTGGGAGCACTTGCAGTCTCAGGCGTCCAAGGACAAAAACCTGGAGATCGTGTTTCTTTTGTATTGAGATTGATTCACGTATCTAATAATTCTTTACAGTTTCAATTTGCAAGTTTGGGAATACTTGCGTGCCTTCTTCTTGTAGGGAAAACAGCGCTCTCAGTCACATTTTCAAGAAAGATTCTTTTCTTCCTAAGCAGAAGAGGTGCAGAACTTTCGGGAAAACTAGTTTCACAACTTTTACGACAATCTTTGTTGGTGGTTCAGTCTAAGTCACAACAAACCATTGTTAATTCTCTGACATCTGGAGTTAGTGTCGTAATGCTAGGAATTATTGGAGCAACCGTAAGCATCATTTCAGATGGCATACTTCTTATTCTGTTGAGCGCTGGACTTTTTATCGTGGATCCGACGGTCGCGACGTTTACGATGGTTGGCTTTGCTCTAATCGGATTTGGTCTATATAAGTTGCTTCACAAACGCACACGCAGTCTTGGTGAAGAATCCACAGTTCTAAATATTCAGAGCTTTGAACAAGTGGTTGAGGTATTGAGTTCCTACCGTGAAGCAGTTGTACGTAACAGACGGGGTTTTTATGCTCGTCAAATCTATGAAACACGCAGATCTCTCGCAGATATAAATGCTGAAATTGCATTTATTCCAAGCATCAGCAAATATGTAATTGAATCATCTGTTGTATTCGGCACCCTTCTGTTAGGTGCCGCTCAGTTTGCGCTCCAGGACGCTAGACATGCGGTTGGAATACTTGCCGTGTTCATGGCGGCCAGTGCTCGTATCGCACCTGCTGTTCTCAGGGTTCAAACAGCCATACTTCAAATTAAGGGAAGTATTGGTACTGCCTCGGGAACACTAGGATTAATTGGGGAAATAGGGTTGGCCGAGGTTCCAGTTAAAAAAAGCCAAGATGAGTTATTCACCTACCCTGGTTTTACTTCAGATATTCAAATAGAAGCCCTCGAGTTTTCTTACCCCGGAACGGGAAAGAAAGTCATTGCAGGAATTGATCTTCGGGTGTCTGGAGGTAAATCGCTTGCAATTGTAGGAACTTCAGGAGCAGGCAAAACGACTTTGGTAGATTTGGTTTTAGGTGTACTTACGCCCGATAAGGGATCTATAGTTATTTCAGGCTTGACGCCAAGCGAAGTAACCAAGAGGTGGCCAGGCGCCGTTTCTTATGTGCCACAAGATGTATTAGTCATTAATTCGACCATCAAGGAGAATGTGATTCTTGGCTATTTATCAAATTCTGTTAGTGATGCAGACGTATGGGAAGCGCTTCGAATAGCTCAGCTGGACGAATTTGTGAAGTCCTTGCCCGATGGTCTTGATAGTTATGTAGGCGAACGTGGAACCATGTTAAGCGGTGGTCAACGCCAACGATTGGGTATCGCAAGAGCGATGTTTACAAAGCCGAAATTGCTCGTTATGGATGAAGCCACTAGTTCGCTGGATGGGAAAACCGAATCAGAATTAAGTGATGCAATTTCGCTGCTCCAAGGGCAAGTGACTGTAATTTTGATTGCTCACAGACTCTCAACGATTCGAAATGTAGACAAAGCTATCTATCTCGATGAAGGAAAAATAGTTGCTCAAGGAACTTTTCAAGAGCTTAGACTGGCTGTACCTGATTTCGACAAGCAAGCAAAGCTGATGGGACTTTGAGTTCATGAAAATTAGCGAAGCTTTGACTTCTTTCAATACAAAATCACCGGAATTCTGGGGAGTAGATTCTGTCCGACACTTAGATATGGGTTGTGGAGCTTATGCACGAAATCCTTTTAAGGCAGCAGAAGTTTATGGGGCAGACTTGCTGGATCACCCCCCACTAAACATTAATGCGGATAAGTATTTTAAAGTTGACTCAAAACTTAAGATCCCGGTGAAAGATGGATTTTTCAATTCAATATCTGCATACGACTTTATCGAGCATTTGAATAGATCAGACGGCTACCCAAATTCATTTATTACGTTCATGAATGAGGCGAGTAGGGTCTTGAAAGAGGGGGGGGTACTTCTGGGAGTTACACCGGCCTTCCCAAGCCCAGTTAGTTTTCAGGATCCTACGCATGTAAACATAATTACCGAAGCGACTGTGAACTATTTCTTAAATAGACATGTGGAAGAAAATCATCTCGAGTATGGCTTCTCTTGCCGCTTCGAACTAGTTGCACAATTTTGGGCTGGCCCCTTTTCGGCCATACGTAAGCCTGAATGGATCAGCGACGGGCTTAAGCCTGCTTCAATCTGGAACGCACTGAAGTCCCCATCAAGTTTTAGGCGGCACGTGGCTGGAATTCGAAATCCATCACACTTGGTGTGGGTCCTGCGTAAGGTTTAAAGTAGATTTGTCCGTTTTGTCCCCTTCCCACTACAAACTAGACTCTGATTCGTAGAAGGGGATAGAGGGAGCGACGGTTGCCTCTGCAATACAAAACCGGTTAACAAAGGACTAATAGCGTGGCACTTAGCGTATGGACAGTTGCTGAACTGGGGGCTTTCTACACTGAGCACCGTTCAGAGCTACTCGCGCATGCCAATCGCGTCCTCAAGGATTCAGCTAAGGCTGAAGAGATCACACAAGATTCACTTATTAAGTTTATGCTCGCTTCTCCGGAGCTTGAATCAAAAGAGCATGCACTCTCCTATTTGCACCGCACCATCGAAAACCTCTGTATCGACTACTTCCGCATGGAAGGGCGCCGTCCAAACCTTGTTGTTATTGACGATGCCCAGGCTGAAGTTGAGGCTGCATGGCAGGTAAATGGAGACCACTCAGAAGTTCTTACCCAGGCTGAGGACGCTGCGATCATTCGTCAGGCTTTAGCTCTTCTCTCCCCTGCTGAGCGTGCAGCTCTTGTAATGTGGGAGATCGAGGGCCGCTCAACAGCTGAAATCGCTGCCGAGCTCGGAATCAAGGAATCTGCAGTGCGCCACACCGTTTCTCGCGCTCGCACATCACTTCGCC
>Ga0114959_10002106_pt1 | contig 16674 bp, 16 predicted proteins | sample C_130625_EF_Meta_FD_87317 | JGI IMG/M metagenome (GOLD analysis project Ga0114959, IMG submission 87317) | Freshwater microbial communities from Lake Croche, Canada to study carbon cycling - C_130625_EF_MetaG | ecosystem: Environmental > Aquatic > Freshwater > Lake | place: Lake Croche, Canada...
AGCGGGACTTTCGCCTTGAAGTCATAATACCCATTCACCATGAATGAGTAACGTTCTTCCTTGCCCACATAGGGGGCGAACCCCCACGGAAAGGCCGAGTTCAACACGAACTGGCCAGGTGCGTTGCTGCGGAACGCGGTTTCAAATTCGGCGCGAAAGCCAGATTCGAACTTGTAACCAATCGCGCCACTGATCGCGAAGCCGGGGTGGTAGGTGTTCGGCACGCTCAGCTGCGAGAACGGCGCGACTTTGCTGTAGGCCGCCAAGACCGTGGTCTGGTCCGTCGCATTCAAGCCTCCGCCGAGGCTCACATAGAGGCCGGGCATCTGCTGCGCAAAGCCAACCGAAGGAGACCAAGCCAAAACAACCGCCACAGCTGAAATATTAACCAATTCTTTACCAATAAACATCCGACCCGCCTTTCTGTTTCCGCATTGGCCGGCAACATATGCCCTCAAAACCGCAATTCAAGTGATTTTTCTATTCGTCTTGAATTGGAAATAGCTCCGTTTTGATTTATTTATGATGTCGGTTTTTCAGTGAATGCCGTCCTCTTGAATGTTTCGACGCCCCCATACCGATCTTCCCTTGTCGGGAAAGGCGCCGCCGCAAGTCGGCTCAACCGCCATGGCCATTCGCACCGCGTTGAAAGATCACGAACCAATCAAACCACGCGACTGCGACAGCCTGTTGAACATGCCGTTGCGCTGGCGAGGCCGGACCGGGGATGCCATGGACATGCGCATAGAGGCCCACATTGCCGCGGCGCATATCCATCGCCGGCCTGCGGGTCTGCGCTGTGCCGAGTGCTTCCTTTCTTCCGTTCGGTACAGCACACTCTCCCCATGCCGCGCCGCACCATTGAGGTCACCCCGGAACTGATGTTGCTTGCCTACCGCATCGGGCAATTTCCGATGGCGGAGTCGCGTGACAGCCCCGAGCTTCGGTGGCTGGACCCTCGCTTGCGCGGTCATCTGCCGTTGAATGGGTTCCATCTGCCGCGCCGGCTGCTGCGCACCGTGCTGTCCGGTCCCTACCAGGTCACGGTGGATCAGGACTTCCCGGCCACCATCGCCGCCTGCGCCGCACCCGCACCCGGCCGGGAGGACACCTGGATCAACAGCACCATCGAACGGCTGTTCACCGCCCTGCACGTCCAGGGCCACGCCCATTCGGTGGAAACCTGGCTTGGCGGCGAAATGGTCGGTGGGCTGTATGGCGTGGTGATCGGCGGCGTGTTCTTCGGCGAAAGCATGTTCTCCCTGGCGCGCGATGCCTCCAAGGTCGCGCTGGTGCATCTGGTGGCGCGGCTGCGGCTCGCTGACTTCCGCCTGCTGGACACCCAGTTCGTCACCCGCCACCTGTCACAATTCGGTGCCATTGAAGTGCCACGCGCGGACTACAAGCTTCTGCTCCAAGACGCGCTCGATCTGGATTGCCGCTTCCCGGTCGATCCGGGGGCCGAGGCGCTGACACAGGAGTTCACCCGCATGGCCAAGCCGCTCTCATGAAACGCATCGCTCTCGCCGTGCTGCTGTTGGCGTCCCCCGGCCAAGCAGCCGAGCAGCCGCGCTTTTTGCCGACGCGTGACGCCGCCATCACCTACGCCACCTCCGGCTCGGACGCTGCGGTGCCGCCCAGCATCACTGTGCGGTATTTCTCAGCCGGCGACCGGCTGCGCATCGATGGCGGGCCGGTCGGCTTCCTGTTGGTTGACCGCGTGATGGAGCGGGTAGAGCTGGTGCTGCCGCAGCCGAAGCTGGTGTGGGAACTGCCGCGCGGCGGCGGCATCACCGATGGGTTCATCCTCGGCGCGCAGCTTCGCTTCACCAGAACCGGACAGTCCAGCGTGCTCGGCCGGAGTTGCACAACCTATGACGTCACGGCCGATCGCGCCGCGGGCCAGGTCTGCCTCACCGCGGATGGAATGCTGCTGCGCGGCGCCGGACGCGGCAAGGACGGACGGACGGCGCGAATCGAAGCCACCTCCATCTCGCTCGCCCCCCAACCCGCCGGCCTGTTCTCTCCGCCTGAAGGCGCGCATGTCCTCAACGCCGCGCCATGAGGCCGCTGATCCTGCTGCTGCTGCTGGCCCTGCCCGCTCGGGCCGATGAACGCCCCTCAACGACACCGACCCGCGATGTGGACATCATCTATCGCATCGGCGGTGGTCTGGAGCAGCGCATGCGCTGGGGCGTCACGCTCGGCAAGCTGCGCGTCGATCCGCCATCGCCGGGGCTCTATATGGTGATCGACACCGCCAGCCGGTCCATCGCCATGGTGCGTGAGGGCGAGCGGAGCGTGCTGCGCATCGCCGGCGCCGCAAAGCTGCCAGGGCCGGCCACCGCCACCCGTTTCACGCGCAAGGGATCGGGCCAGATCGCCGGTCTCACCTGCACAAACTGGGACACGACTGACGCGCAGGGGAGCCCGACCACCACCTGCCTGACCCATGACGGCGTGTTGTTGCGCGCGGCGAACCCGGACGGCGTGCTGCTGGAGGCGTCCTCGGTCAGCTACATCCCGCAGGGCGAGGCGGTGTTCCGTCTGCCGGAAGACTATAAGGTGATCGAGGCGTCGGCGCTGTCACGCCAGGGCGGCTAGCCAGTCCGTGGTGTATCGACACGGATGACCGGAGGACGGACCATGATTTCGTGGATGCTGGACCGGCGCGGCCGCTTCTCACCGCTGCGCGCGATCACGCTGCTGCTGCTGATACTGCCGGCCGCGCAGATGCTGCTGCTCTGGTCGCTTGGCGCGCTCGCCGCACCGCTCGGCGCGGATGGGATGTCCACCGGCCGGCCGGTGATGGCGGTGATCCATGGCACCGGCGATTGGGCGCTGTATTTCCTGCTGATCTCGCTGGCCGTGACGCCGCTGCGCTTCGTGCTGGACTGGCAACGCGTGACCGTGCTGCGCCGTCGCATCGGTGTGGCCGCCGCCTGCTACGCCGCCGCCCATCTGGCTCTGTATTGCGTCGATCAGAAATACAACCCGATCACCATCGCCACCGAGATCGCGCTGCGCTTCTACCTCACCGTGGGCTTCGTGGTGGTCCTGGGGCTGATCGCGCTGTGGATCACCTCCACCGATTCCTGGGTGCAGCGCCTGGGGCGGCGCTGGAAGAGCCTGCATCGCCTGACCTATCCGCTGACCGCCCTCGCGCTGTATCATTATTTCCTGCAGACGCGCATCGATGTGTCCGCCTCGGTGTTCGTGGCCGGATTGTTCGTGTGGGAGCTGCTGTGGCGGCTCCAACCCAGCACCTGGCGTCGCGCCTGGTGGCCGCTGCCGGCGCTGGCGTTGCTGACAGGCGGGCTGACCGCTCTGATCGAGACCGCGTGGTACGGCCTCGCCACCAGCATCGACCCGCTGCGCGTTCTCGCCGCCAATCTGGACATTGATTTTGGCCCACGGCCCGCTGTCGCCGTCGCCCTGGTGCTGTTGGCCGGAAGTCTGCTTGCCGCCGGCGTCCAGGCCTGGAAAGAATGGCGCCCCGCATCGGTGAAGGACATCGCGTCATGACACTCTGGGTTGCCTCCGCCGACGGGCACCAGGATTTCCCGCTCGCCAATCTGCCACATGGCGTGTTCGCCCCGCCCGGCGCAGCACCACGCGGTGGGATCGCGATCGGCGACATGATCCTTGACGTGGCCGCCGCCATCTCGGCCGGCAGGCTGCATGGCCCGGACGCTGAAGCCGCCGCCCAGCCCACTCTCAACGCGTTCTTCGCCATGGGCGCTGCCGCCCGGCAAAGCCTGCGCGCCCAGGTGACCGAGTTGCTCACCGGCCCCCCAGCCCCCGAACTGCTGCACAATGCCGCCGATTGCGCGATGAAACTGCCCTGCGCGATCGGTGACTACACCGATTTCTACGCCGGCATCCAGCACGCGCTCAACGTGGGCCGCCTGCTGCGCCCGGACGCGCCGCTGATGCCGAACTACAAATATCTCCCCGTCGGCTATCACGGCCGCGCCTCCTCGGTGCGCCCATCCGGCCTGCCGGTCCGCCGCCCCAAGGGCCAACGCAAGCCGGCCAGCGAGACCGTGCCGAGCTTCGGGCCGAGCCGGAACCTGGATTACGAGTTGGAGATGGGCGTCTGGATCGGTCCGGGCAACGAACTCGGCACGACCATCCCGATCAGCGAGGCAGCTTCCCACATTGCCGGCTTCTGCCTGCTCAACGACTGGTCAGCGCGCGACATCCAGGGCTGGGAATACCAACCGCTCGGCCCGTTCCTGGCCAAGAGCTTCCAGACCACCATCTCACCTTGGGTGGTGACGCCGGAAGCCCTCGCGCCCTTCCGCCTCCCCCAGACGCCGCGTGACGCCGAGGACCCCGCCATTCTGCCGCATCTGCTGGACGAGGCCGACCAGGCCCACGGCGCGCTGGATGTCACGCTGGAGGTGCTGATCCAGACACAATCCATGACGACGCCGCACCGCCTGTCACGCGGCCACGCCGGCCATCTCTACTGGACCCCGGCGCAGATGGTGGCGCATCACGCCTCCGCCGGCTGCGATCTAAGGCCCGGCGATCTGTTTGGCACCGGCACCATCTCCAGCCCCGAGCCAGAAGGCTGGGGCAGCCTGCTCGAACTCAGCCGAGGCGGCCGCACGCCAATTCAGCTCCCCAACGGCGAGACGCGGCGCTTCCTGGAGGACGGTGACACCATCATCCTTCGGGCCCGCGCGGAGCGCGACGGGCTGTCAATCGGCTTTGGCGCGTGCCACGCAACTGTGGCCCCGGCCTCGTGATCGGCGTGATCTGACCCGATCAGGGCTTCTTGGGAAGGCTCAGATAGCCGGTCGGCAGCCCGGGAACGGCCGGTGGCGGTGGCGCAAGCTCCTCTTTCTGCACCGGGGCTGGCAGCGGCGCGGCCTGGGGACCCTTTTGCAGCAGGCTGCGCAGTGAACGCCGCACCTGGAACTCCAGTTCCACGTTCATGTCGCTCATCATCTGCGACACCAACAGGTTCAGCTCGGCGCGCGCTGCGTTGGGCTGATCGTTCTCAATTGTCGCACTGCGCGTGACACGCGCCTCGGCATAGCCACTGCGATTGCCGTCCGCACCGGCCACGTCCAGATGCACCGTCATCCGCCCCTCGTAGCGATCGCGGAACTACACCAGGCTCGCCTCATCGATGACGAACTCGGCATGTCCGGCAGTGCCCAACGCCAACAGCCGATCCCGCGCCATCTGCCGCAGCGCCTCGACCGGATGGAGCGGCGAGACCTGACCGAGATCATGGCTGTCCGGCCGCGGCGCCCAACTGTCTTCGATATCCACCACCGCCACATCCAGCCGCAGCTTGGACAGATAGTCATAGCTCGGCGGCGCATACACCACCGGCGGCGTGTCGCTCGGCCCGCAGGCCGAAAGCCCCGTTGCGAGCAGCAAGGCGGATGCCGCCTGCATGAAGGATCGCTGCATGATGATACCTCGATGAACGTCAGACATCAGGGCGCGGCCTCCTGCTTGATGTCAGCGCGGGTGAAACGAAAGCCGAGATTGCAGAACTCGCAGTTCATGGTGATGGCGCCATCCTGCTCCATCTCGTCGATGTCGTCCGTGCCGAACGTGCCCAGAATGCCGGCCAGCTTGGCGCGCGAGCAGCGGCAGCCATAGGCGAGCGGACGGGACAGATCAGCCGCGATCTCGCCGCTGACATCGTTGAACAGGTGATACAGCAGCCGCTCCGGTGCCAGACCGTCATCCAGCAATTCGCTGTCCTTCACCGTGCTGGCCAGCACGATGGCGGTACCCCAGGCCTCGTCCTGCGCCTGCGCATCGGTCTGTGGATCGATACCGCCCAGACCCGCCACCCGCTCCAGGATCAGCGCACTCGCGCGCCAGCCATTGGGGGTGTGCTGACAGGCGAGGCGCAGGAAGCACGGCATCTGCTCGGAGACATCGAAATAATGCAGCGCCATGTCCTGCAGCTGCCTTCCTTCCAGCGAGACGATGCCCTGATGCCGGTCCATGTCCGGCCCCTGATCAACGGTGAACGCCAGAAATCCGTCACCCAACAGATCAGCCGCATCCGGGGCCGGCGTCAGCGCGAGCTGGGCCGCCACACGCTCCGGCTCGGCTGCGGCATAGCCGCGCAATTCACCGGTGTCTGTGCAGTCGGCCAGCAGCATGCGCACCGCACCCGAGCCCTTCACCTGAAGGCTGAACGAGCCACGGAATTTCAGCGCACTGGCCAGAGCCGCCACCAACGCCAGCGCCTGGCCGGCGAGCCGCGAGACATGATCGTCATGCACGTGCCGTGTCAGCAGCGCATCGGCCAGGGCGCCGAGCCGGATCAGTCGCCCCCGCACCGGCAGACCGGGCAGGTGAAACGGCGTGATGCCGCGTGGCGTGACGGTGGCGGGCACGTCGGGGCGGCCGCTGTCGAGGAATGCGGGGAAGTCGGTCATATGCGGAAGATACGGGGGCGGGGGCCTGATGGCCAGGGGCGGGAAGCGAAGAAAGCGCTGGCCTCCGCCCGGACCCGCCTGGGAGGGACCCGGACGATCCCCGCGCGTTTGAAGCGACCAGCCAGCCGATCCGTCCTTGGGCCGCGAGAGCCTTTCCGCCGCTGACAGGCGCGGCAGCCACGCTTCATCTCATTGTTATGTCGCGTGATTCACGCGTCCCGTTGATTGAAGCTGCTGCGCTCACGCTCTGAAGCAGGAGCGCATCCATCAGGTGCACGCGCGTTCTCGCCAGACGTGTGGCGCCCCCCGCGTTCATGCCGAAAATGCGATGGCCGACAGCCTCCTTCCCACCAAGACTGGGCAACCTCACTGGACATCAGCATGGCCATTCTCGTTGGTTGCCAGGCACTCACGCCAGTGGCTACTCTGTCAGCAAGAGGCTCGAATGCCTCGCATAAAAAAAGGAACGCCGAATGTTCAGCTTGCGCGCCTTGGCTGCTGCCACGATCATCCTGACCGGCTCGTCCGGTGTCACCCATGCGGCGTCACCCAATTTGCCCTGGATATCAACATGGGCAGCGCCTGGAGTCGCCCGAACCGATCAGCCGGCCCAGATGCTTTCCAGCACGGCGCAGGCCTTCCCTTGGTCGAAGGACGTGCCGGCCGCCGTGCGCGATGCGACACCCAATCTGGAACTTCCGATCAGCGGCGCATCACCGTTGCATTTCAAAGACCAGACGCTGCGCCAGATTGCGCATATCTCGGTCGGCGGGTCGCGGGTCCGCGTCGTTTTGTCCAACAGCCTCGGCACCCTGCCACTGAAAATCGGTGCCGCCAGCGTGGCTCTGCGTGACAAGAGCGCGGCCATCAAGCCGGCCTCCAAGCACGCTCTGACGTTTGGTGGCCTTGCGGCCCCCAGCATTCCCGCCGGCGCGATCCTTGTCAGTGACCCCGTTGATCTCGCGGTCCCCGACCGGGCCGATCTGGTCGTTGATCTCTACATCCCCGACGACACCGCCGGCTGGAAGTCCCCTGTGACCGTTCATCCCGCGTCGTGGCAGGTCAACTATGTGTCCACCGCCGGGAACCATGTGGGCGAAACAAATTTGCCGGTGGCTGCGACCACGGCCTATCGTCGTGGTGACGGCCTCGCCTCCGCGTCATCTTTTTTTCTCAGCCGGATCGAGGTCTCCGCGAACGCCCCGGTTTGGGTTGCCTTCGGCGATTCCATCACCGACGGCACCCAGTCCGGCGTTGATGCCAATCGGCGTTGGCCTGATCTGGTGGGTGCCCGCCTTGCCGGTGCCGGAACCCGTGTCAGCGTGGTCAATGGTGCCATCGGCGGCGGACGCGTGCTGCTCGACGGCGTCGGTCCCAATGCTCTGGCGCGTTTTGACCGTGATGTGCTGGCCCAGCCAGGCGTGCGCTTCGTGACCGTTCTTGAGGGCATCAACGACATTGGCGGTGGCGGTGCAAACGCATCGCCGACCGTGGCCGACCTCATTTCCGGCCATCGCCAGCTGATCGACCGGGCGCATGCGCAAGGTCTGCGCATTTTTGGTGCCACCCTCACGCCCTTCGAGGGCGCGGCCTATTACACGCCTGAGGGCGAGGTGAAGCGGCAGGCGCTTAACGACTGGATCCGCAAGAGCGGCGCCTATGATGCTGTGCTGGATTTCGACGCGGCTGTCCGTGACCCTGCGAAGCCGTCCCGTTCGCGCCCTGAATTCGATTCAGGCGATCATCTGCATCCGAGCCCAGCCGGCTATCAGGCAATCGCTGCGAGCATCAACATTGGATTGTTCCGGACGAAATAACTTTTCTGGCATCAAGGCGCCCAGCGACTGCGCTGGCGGCGTGATGTCCGGCCAAACCGGAGCGCAAGATCGACGGCCCTGATCGATGACTCACGCATCAATCAGGGCCGTTGAGGAGGGGCCGGGATTTCGGATGGGCATTGGCTGAAATCGTGGGGACGATATCAGCCACGAGAAAGGCTCCTGCGCCAGCGGAGGTGAGCCGGGCGGAGCTAAGCCGGGCGGAGCTAAGCGGGGCGGAGCTAAGCGGGGCGAAGATATCGCGCTCACACGCCAAGCTCGGCCAACCCAACGCGGATCCGGCTGAACGACGAGCCGTTCACGGAGACACCGGCCTACGGCTCGCGTCAGATGGCCCGGCATTGTGCACGGGCATTCTTCACGGGCATTCTGCACAAGCGTCCTGCGCCTGCTGGGCCACGCGGCACGCCGCCACCATAGGCGCTGGCGAGTCTGGATGGAGCCCAGCGCCTTCACCGTTCACCGCCCCAGCAACCCCCGCATCCCCACCGCCACCGCCACCAAACCCACCAGCAACGCCGGCGACGCAGGCTCCCCCAAAATCACATGCCCCGCCGCGATGCCGAACAACGGCGCCAGAAACGTCAGCCCTGACAGCGCCGCCGCCTGGTTGCGCGAGACAAGCTGGAACCAGGCAAGATAGCTGGCAAATGTCACAATCACCGTCTGGTAGAACAGGCTCACCCAGGCGATCTCGGAGAATCCGGCAGGTCCGGCGATATCGCCCAGCAGCCATGCGGCCGTTCCGATCACCACCGCCGACACCGCGAGCTGATACAGCAGCATGCATTCAGGCCGCTCGCTCCGCATCGTCGGGTTGGCTTTGATGAACACCGTGGTCGCCCCCCACAGCACACCCGCGGTGGCACACATCGCATCGCCCAGCAGGCTGCCGCCGGCATTCCCAAGCCCGTCGGCAAAGGCCAGCGCCACCCCTGAGAACGCGATGACCAGCCCCACGATTTGGCGCGGTCGCAGCCTCTCCTGCGGCAGAAAGAAATGAGCAAACAACGCTGTGAAGAACGGCGCCGTGTAGAGGAACAACACCCCGCGCGCCGCCGTGGTCAGCGCCACGCCCGGAAACAGCGCCAGAAACTCCACGCCGAACAGCGCACCAATCACCAAACCCGGCCCCAGCACACGCGGCCGCAACATCGCCACCAACGCGATCGCGCCATGACGCCAGACGATCCAGCCACAGAGCAGCAGGCCCGCCCCCGCCGAACGCATCGCCGCCATCATGACAGACGGCATGCCGCCCTGATGGCCGACCTTGATGGCCACCTGCTGAAATCCCCACAGCGCGCAGAGCAGCACCATGATGGCGACGGCCGATGGACTGAGCCTGGCGGATTGTGACATCAACGACTCTCTTCCCCGTCTGGCCCGGACCTGGCCTGCAGCTGCGCCGCCGTCAGCGCCTCCCGCCCATCAAACACAAAGCATCGCCCCTGCCAAAGCTGCCGCTCGGCCGGAACATGCTCCAGATACGCCAGAATCCCACCCTCCAGATGGAACACCGACTCAAAGCCACGCGCCAGCAACAGGGCGCTGGCTTTCTCGCAGCGAATCCCGCCCGTGCAGAACATCGCCACCCGCCGATGCTGCACCGGATCGAGATGCTGCGCCACGAACGCCGGAAATTCCGAGAACCGCGCAGTGCCCGGATCGACAGCGCCGGGAAACGTCCCATAGCCGACCTCGAAATGGTTGCGCGTGTCGATCAGCACCAGATCAGGCTCGGCCAGCAGGTCGTTCCAATCCGCAGGCGCCACATAGGTGCCGACACGCGCGGCGGGATCGGCCTCTGGGGCCGCGAGTGTCACGATCTCGCGCTTCACCTTGATCTTCAGCCGGCCAAACGGCAACGCCTCAGCTCCGGACCATTTCAGGTTGAGCCGGCCAAATGCCGGCCCCGGCGCCACCCCCGCCTGCAACGCGGCCACGAACCGGCGCAGGCGCCTGTCCTCACCGGCGATGGTGCCGTTGATCCCCTCCCCGGCCAAAATCAGCGTGCCACGCAGCCCCGCCTCAGCCGCGAGAGGCTGCAACGCGCATTGCAGCCCCACCGGGTCCGCAACCCGGCAGAACTGATACAGCGCCGCCACACGCATCTCCGTCACAGCGTCACGCTGTGATCTGGCTCGCGTAAAGCTCGGCGCCGGTGTCATCGATCAGGCGATAGGCAAACTTTGCCGCCGACAGCTCCACCGACATGAAGCCGTGATGGCCGCTGGCAAACTGACCGGCCGGGGCGGCTCCAGGCTCATAGACCTCGCTGCCGGCGCCGCAGGTGATGAACGTCACGCCGCCGCGCGTCAGCACCTGGAGGTTGTGATCATGCCCGTTCAGATAGACCCGAACGTGATGCCGCTGCAAAATCGGCAGCACATCGCGGATCAGCTCCTTCGTGTCGCGCTTGCCGCCGGTGACGGTATGGATCGGATGGTGCCCCACCACGATCTTCCAATGTGCCTTGGAGGCGCCCAGCGCCGCATCAAGCCAGGCAAGCTGCGCCGGCACATCCTGGCCACGCACCCGCACCTTGTTGGTCTTGTGATACTCATCAAGCATCGGCGAGGTGTCGATGTAGAAGAACTCGATCACCGTGCCGTCGCCCAATCTCTCCTGGCGCTGGAAATAACGGGCCGGCATGCGCCAGCGCGGCGAACGGGCACTGTAATCGATCTGCGCCTGCACATTACCACGGTAATCATGATTGCCGAGAATCACATCCCAGCGGGTCTGCAACGCCGGATGCGTGTAGATGTCCTCAAACGAGGTCTTCCACTGCTTGTCGGTGAGGCTGTCCACCCCGTCCTCATAGAAATTATCGCCAACCGAGATCACCAACCGGCTGCCGATCGCCGCCGCCGTCTGACCCATGGCCTGAGCGACCTCCAACTGCTTGTCGGCCCCCTCGCGCCCCCAATCGCCGACGACGAGGAAGGGCAGGGTCTGGTCGGCCGCGTGAGCCTGGGAGGTCAGCAGCGAGGTGCCGGCCGCGGCCAGCAATGTGCGGCGGGAAAGGTCGATCGGCGTCATGGATGCGCTCCGCAGATGCGTGGAAACTCAGATTGTTGTGGCGCGTCAGATACCGCGAAACACTGGCGACCGCTTCCCCAAAAACGCCGCCTTGCCTTCGGCGTGATCCGCGGTGAGGAACAAGGCCGATTGCGTGTTGCGCTCCCATTCCAGCGCATCGGCGAGGCCCTGCGCGAGGAAGGATTTGGTCAGCGCGATCGGCAGCGGTGCTGTATGCTCCAGCGCGCGGGCCATCTCCATTGCCGCCTCCAGGCTCGTCCCCGGCGCCACCACCTGATCCACAAGACCGATCGACTCGGCCCGCGCGGCATCCAGGGTCGAACCATGGATGAGCACCTGCCGCGCCCGGCCCTCGCCGATCCGGCGCGGCAAGGTGTGCAGCAGCCCGAAATCCGCGATCAGCCCAACCTTGCCAAAGCCCGCCATGAACCGCGCGTCAGACCCGGCAACAATCGTGTCGCAGCACAAGGCGAGCGCCAGACCCGCCCCCACCGCCCAGCCCTCAACAGCGGCGATCACCGGCCGGGTCAGCGACACCAGCCCCTGCACCAGCCGCGCCGTCAGCCGGAACCGCTCGCGCCCCCCCGCCAGATCGGCCGCGTTCATGCCGCTGATATCACCGCCCGCGCAGAACACGCCGCCCGCCCCGGTGATCACCACGCAGCGCACCGAGGCATCCGCCTCGATCCGGTCAATCGCCGCGGCCAGCGACTGGCGCATCGGGATCGCCAGCGCATTGCGCCGCGCCGGCTGATCCAGCGTCAGCACCACAATACCGCCCTCGCGCCGCTCCTGCAGCATGCTCACGCGAACACCAGCGCGGCTTCGGTCTGCGCCACCAGCATCTCCCGCGTCACGCCGGGCGCCATGTCCACCACGGTGAAGCCGTTCTCGGTGACATCCAGCACCGCGAGATTGGTGTAGACGCGCTTGACGCAGGCCAAGGCGGTCAGCGGATAGGTGCAGCACTTCACCAGCTTGGGCGTGCCGTCCTTGGTGGTGTGCTCCATCACCACCCAGAGCCGCTTGGCGCCGGCAGCGAGGTCCATCGCCCCGCCCACGGCCGGCGCGGTGTCGTTCTCACTCGTCGCCCAGTTGGCGACATCCCCGTTCTCCGCCACCTCGAAGGCACCGAGCACGCAGAGATCAAGATGCCCGCCGCGGATCATGGCGAAGCTGTCGGCGTGATGCACATAGGCGCCACCCGCCCGCAACGTCACATGCTGCTTGCCGGCATTGATCAGCCAGGGATCGATGGCATCGGCCGCCGGCGCCGGCCCCATGCCGAGCACGCCGTTCTCCGAATGAAAGATCACCTCTCGGCCTTCCGGCACGTGATCGGCCACCTGGGTGGGGATGCCGATGCCGAGATTGACATACCAGCCTTCAGGAATATCGACGGCCACACGCGCGGCCATCTGCGGACGGGTCCAGCTCATGCCTCAACTCCCGGAACATGCAGCACACGATCAACGAAAATGCCCGGCGTTGCGATCGCCTCGGGATCAAGCGCCCCGAGTTCCACGATATGATGCGCCTGCACAATGGTCGTGCGCGCCGCGGTGGCCATCACCGCGTTGAAATTGCGGCCGGATTTGTTGTAGGTGAGATTGCCCCAGCGATCCGCCTGCCACGCCTCAACGAGCGCCACATCACCCGGCAGCGCATATTCCAGCACCATCATCCGCCCGTTGATCTCCCGCGTCTCCTTGCCGCGCGCGAGCTGGGTGCCGACCGCGGTCGGGGTGTAGAACGCGCCGACACCCGCACCCGCCGCGCGCATGCGCTCGGCCATGGTGCCCTGCGGCACGATCTCCAGCTCGATCTCGCCGGCGCGATACAGCGCCTCGAACACCACCGAGCCCTGGCTGCGCGGAAAGCTGCAGATGATGCGCCGCACCCGGCGCAATTCCATCAACCGCGCCAGCCCGACATGGCCAGACCCGGCATTGTTGGCCACCACCACCAGGTCGCGCGCCCCGGTCTCGATCAGCCCGTCCAGCAGCGCATCCGGCTGGCCCACCGAGCCGAAGCCGCCGAGCAGAACCGTGTCCCCGTCCTTGATGCCCGCCATCGCCTCGGCCATGGAGCGCACACGCTTGTCGATCATGAGAAAACCGCCCGTCCGTTGTTGGCGATGAGGATGTCGCGTTCCAGCACGCGGGCGCGAAACGCACCAGAGGACCAGATCTCGGTGCGGATCGTCTCGCCCGGATAGACCGGGGCGGAGAAGCGCAGCTCCATGGCGTGCAGCCGCGCCGGATCGTAGTCGCACAGCGTCCGCAGCACCGCATGGGTGATCACGCCGAAGCTGCACAGGCCGTGCAGAATGGGGCGTGGAAACCCTGCCGCCGCCGCCACCGCCGGATTGGCGTGCAACGGATTGTCATCCCCGTTCAGCCGGTAATACAGCGCCTGCTCCGGCCGCGTCGGCAGATCAACGATGTGATCCGGCACGCCCTCCGGCGCGGGGTTCACCGGGCGGATCGGCCCGGACGGCCCGCCAAACCCGCCATCGCCGCGCAGCACCACGGTCGCGGTGCAGGTCGCGAGCAACCGCCCCGAGCCAGCCTCGGTCAGCGTCTTCTCGGTATACAGCAGCGCACCTTTGCCCGGCCCTTTATCGACCAGCCCGGTCACTTCGGTATGGCCGATCACCTCGCCGCTGACCGGCAAGGGTGCGTGCCATACAATGCCCTGCTCGCCATGCACCAGCCGCACCGCATCCACGCCGGTGGCCGGATTGCCCAGCCAGAAACCCGGATAGGCCAGCACCACCGCCATGGACGGCATCACCTTCAGCGCGCGGTGATGATCGACGAAATCCAGCTCCGCGAGGTTCATCGGGTCCGAGCCGAGCCCGACCGACAGCGCATAGAGAATGGCATCGCGCGGCGTGACGGTCTGGCGCTTATCCTCCAGGCGAAAATGACGCAACGTCTCGTAATCAATCGGCATTGACGATCTCCAGAACAGCATCCGCAGCAAACGCCCCCGTGGGCGTGGCAAAGACCGGATTGAGGTCAATCGCCGCCAGACGCGGCCCGGCCTGATGGGCGAACACCGACAGCCGCGCCAGCATTGTGGCCAGCGCCGCGATATCCACGGCCTGTCGCCCCCGCGCGCCCAGCAGCAACGGCGCGCCCTTGATGGAGCGGATCATCGCCTCCGCCTCCAACACTCCGAATGGGCAGCGCCGCACCACCACATCCTGCAAAATCTCCACAAAGATGCCGCCCAACCCGAACGCCGCCACCGGCCCGAACACCGGATCGCGCGCGATGCCGAGAATGCACTCCACCCCGCTGACCTGGCGCGCCACCAGCACCCCATCGACGCGCGCGCCCTCCGGCGCCCGCGCCATCAGAGTGGCGAACCCCTCACGCACCCCAGCCTCATCGCGCACGCCCACCAGCACACCGCCGATCTCGGATTTGTGCAGGATATCGGGCGAGAGAATCTTCATCACCACCGGAAACCCAAAGCCGCGCGCCGCCTCCACTGCCTGTTCGACATCGCCACACGCCGCCTCCGGCACCACCGCAATACCCGCCTCGGCCAGAAGGCGCTTCGCCTCCGCCTCATTGGGCGTCGCGTCCGGCAGCGCCACAGAAGGCACGATCGGGGGCGCGGAAGGCGGCGATGCCGCGAACGCCTCGCCAAACCGTCCCATGGCATGCAGCGCCACCACCGCCCGCGTCGGGTCCTCCATCACCAGAAACCCGTCCTGCTCATACTCCCGCGTCACCTCGGCATCGGCGATGACGGACATCACATAGAGCCGGTCCGGATGCCGCTCCCGCACCGCGCGCAGCTCCTGGCGCATCTTGGCGGCCATCGATTTCGCGCCACCCGCCTGGGTGAAGAAGCCCAGCACCGAGCTGTAACCGCCTTCGGCGACCATGCTCTCGGTGAAGCGGCCGATCAGCGTCGTGTCGTTGAACACCTGCGCCGTGCAGTCCACCGGATTGCGCGGCGCGCAGAACGGCACCAGCCCCTTCAGCATCGCCTGCGCGCGCTCCGGCATCGGCGGCAGCGGGAAATCAAGCTGCTCGGCCACATCGCTAATCAGCACGCCGGCGCCGCCCGACAAGGTGATCACCCCCAGCGTGTTGCCCACCGGATAGATGCGCCGTGTGGCCATCACCGCGATATCCACCAGCTCATCCGTGCTACGCGCCCGCACCACGCCGAACTCGGCGAGCACCGCATCGGTCACCGCATCATCCCCGGTCAGCGAGGCGGTGTGCGACCGCGCCGCGGACCGGCCAATGACGCTGCGCCCCACCTTCATCATCACCACCGGCTTGCGCGCCGCCCGCGCCGCCGCGAGCGCCTCCAGCAGCGAATCGGCATGGCGAATGCCCTCCGCATAGGTCGCGATCACATCCGTCTCCGGGTCCTCGGCCATCCAGCCGATCACGTCGCCGATCGTGACGTCGGCCTCGTTCCCCGTCGTCACCATCAACGGCGTGCCGATGCCGCGATTGCGTGCCACCGAGAACAGATGCGAGCCGAACGCGCCGCTCTGGCTGGCGATGCCGATGCGCCCCTTGGGCGGAAACCCGGCCTCCATCGAGGCGGAAAACGTCGCGTAAAACCCGATATGATCGTTGAACACCCCAAGGCAGTTCGGCCCCAGCAGCCGCATGCCATGCGCCTGGGCGGTGGCCAGCATCTCATCCTGCGCCTGGCTCTCCGGCCCCACGCCGGTCGGGTCGATCTCGGTGAACCCCGCGGTGAACATGATCACCGCCTTCACCCCCATCGCCCCCAGCTCCGCCATTGCCGCCACCGCCTGCGTGGGCGACACGGCCACCACCGCCACATCCGGCCGCTCCGGCAGATCGGCGAGGCTGGCATAGGCTGGCAGCCCCTGAATCTCACTGCGATTGGGGTTCACCGGCATGATCCGCCCGGCAAAGCCACGCTTCAGCATGGTGGCAATCGGCCGCCCGCCAATCCGCGTCGGGTCCGACGACGCTCCCAGAATGGCAACCGAGCGCGGCGCCAGCAACGGCGTGAGGCTGGCGAAACGGGCCGTGGTCATGTCCTGGACGTGTCCCTCATGTTTTCCAGACCATGCAACGCGACTGTCATGACGGCAACCCGGGCGGCAAATGGGGAAGGACATCGGGGGAAGGAAGAAAGCGCTGGGCTCCGCCCAGACCCGCCGTCGTGCGTGAGCACGCCTCCGGCGTGAGGGCCGAGCCCCTGGGCCGTCCTTCACCGAACTTGCGAACAGGTCTGACGTGCACCCCTGAAATGTCGCCATTCTAAAGTAGCATCCGGTCCCCATGGAGACCGGACAGATGAAGCGCAGCAGGTTCACGGACGAGCAGATCATTGCGATCGTCAAAGAACAGGAA
>Ga0114959_10002109_pt1 | contig 16674 bp, 5 predicted proteins | sample C_130625_EF_Meta_FD_87317 | JGI IMG/M metagenome (GOLD analysis project Ga0114959, IMG submission 87317) | Freshwater microbial communities from Lake Croche, Canada to study carbon cycling - C_130625_EF_MetaG | ecosystem: Environmental > Aquatic > Freshwater > Lake | place: Lake Croche, Canada...
GAAATATATTCTTAAAAAATACTCTTTCTAGAAATAAAAAACAAAATAGCGAGTTTATGGATAAAACTAAAGAATATATTAATATGATGATTACTAATAGGGAATCTATCATTAAAAATGTTTTTAAAAATAAAAGTGAGTCAAACGTAAGTTGTCCAGTAGCATTTTCACATATTATTAATAATATTCAAGGCCAATGCAATATTACGATTTCTTCATTAATTGATATTACTCTTTTGGAGGCTCTAGAAATGATCGAACACTGTTATAATAATTTAACTAAAATTTATTATGCTCCTCCAACAGAACTATTTAAAACATTGTTCTATTATTATTTATCACCAAAAGACTTACTTATAATTAAAAGGTTTAATAAAGCAGCATTAACATTATTGCTTGCTACAATAACACTTGATTATAAAAGAGCAATTGTAGCACCAGGTGAAATGGTTGGAATGATTGCTGGTCAAAGTATAGGTGAGGTTTCAACTCAAATGACTTTAAATTCTGTTACATTTGAGACACCTATTATCGTAAGAAATTTATCAGGTGAAATCTCAAAAATTGAGATTGGTGAATTTATTGAGAAAAAAATTAATGTAGCAAAAAAAATAGAATATTACAAAGATAAAGACACCACTTATGCTGAAGTTAATGATTATTATGAAATTCCTTCTTGTGATGAAGATGGTAATATTTTATGGAAGAGGATTGAAGCTGTCACAAGACATCCCGTTATTAATAAGGATGGCACAAACACAATGTTAAAAATTACTACTCATGAAGAACGCGAAGTCATAGCAACAAAGGCAAAGTCATTCTTAAAATTAATAAATGGTAAAATTCTACCAGTAGATGGTGAAAATTTAAAAGTTGGCGATTACTTGCCAGTTTCTAGAAAGCAAATAGATTTTACAGAAAAGAGAGAATTGGAGTTGAAAAATATTTTACCTCCTACAGAATATATTTATTCTTCTGAAGTAGAAAAAGCTCAAAATGTTATGCATGAATATCACTGGTGGTCAAAACATCAAGGGTCAACATTTGTTCTTCCTTATAAACGAAGTGATTCTTTTGTAGCAAAAATAAGTAAAAAGTTGAGAAATGGTTGTAAATCTAAGACAACTTTTAAACCAAATTGTGTTTATACTTTACAAACCAATATGAACGATTATAATATTCCCGAAACAATTCCATTGGATTACAATTTTGGTTATTTGTTAGGAGCTTATGCAGCAGAAGGATGTATGACAAAGTTTCAAGTATCTATAGCAAATAATGATGAGGAATATTTCACACCTATTTTAGAATTATGTAAACAATGGAATATTACTACAAAAATATATAGAAATGAAAATAAAGGCGCTAAGGGATGGACTAGTCAAGATTTGAGAATTTACAATACTGTTTTATGCCGATTATTAGAGAAATTTTGCGGTAAGCTAAGTCATAATAAATTTGTATCGGATAAAATCATATTCTCTAATAAAGAATGTTTATTGGGATTCTTGGATGCCTACATTGGTGGAGATGGGACAATTAATAAAAAAGACAAAAGCATTGTAATGTCATCAGTTTCAAAAGAGTTATTGATTGACATTCAGCAGATATTAAATATTCTTGATATTTATAGTTTCATTACAAAACCAACAAAAGTAGAAAACAATAACAGAGGAACTCTAAGCGAAAATATTCACCAAATATATACATTATTTATAAGAAACGCACAAGCAAAAAAAATAGCTTTAAAATTAAATATGAAATTAAAATACAAGCAAGAAAATTTACAAATCATTTTGAATAACACAACAAAATACGAGTTAAATAAAAATGCGACAACTGTTCCAAATGAAGTAGATGGAAAAATCGTTTTTCAAAAAAGAAATGAAACTGATTATGTGGGTATATTATTTGATAAAATTAAAAGTATTGAAGAAGTTGATAACACAACAAATTATGCTTATGACTTAACTGTTTCAGATACACGAAATTTCAATGTATATAATGGTATATGCTGTAGGGATACATTTCATTTTGCTGGAGTCGCTTCAAAATCCAACGTGACTCGTGGTGTGCCAAGAATTGAAGAAATATTATCATTGTCAAGTGATATTAAAAATCCATCTTTAAGTGTTTATTTAAAACCGGAAGATGAAAAATATAAGGAAAAGGCTCAAACCATTATGTATATGTTAGAGCATACAAAATTAGTAGAAATAGTTAAATCTGTTGAAGTTTGTTTTGATCCCGACGACTTGAATACATTAATTAGTGAGGATAAAGATACAATTCAACAATATAGGGCTTTTGAAAATTTGGTAAAAGAATGTTCAAATGAACTAGAATCAGATACAAATGAAAGATCTAAATGGATTGTACGAATGGTTATGGATCCTGAGGTTATGCTTGAAAAAAATATTACGATGGATGATGTAAATTACACATTGAAAAATTGTTTTGATGAACAAATTAGTTGTGTATATTCTGATTTCAATTCAGATAAACTTATATTCAGAATCAGAATGAATGATGTGATTAAATCAGCAACTGGAAGAGGTGGACAAAAGAAAACCAAGGTTAACCCTCTAGACCAATCTGATCAAATTTATATCTTAAAAAATTTCCAAGACCAACTACTACAAAATGTAGTATTAAGAGGCATTAAAGGAGTCAATAAAGTAATTCTTAGAAAAATTATTGATAACATGATTGAACAGAACGGTATTTATAAAAAACAAGATATTTGGGTTCTTGATACAATTGGAACCAATTTATTAGATGTATTAGGATTAGACTTTATTGATAATACACGAACACTAAGTAATGATATTGTAGAAATTTATAATGTTCTTGGAATTGAAGCAGCAAGACAAGCTATTTATAATGAGTTAGTTGAAGTTGTTGAATTTGATGGAACATATATTAATTTTCATAACTATAGTGTCTTAGTTGATAGAATGACATTTACTGATAAATTAATATCAATATTCAGACATGGAATTAACAATGATAACATTGGACCAATTGCTAAGGCTTCTTTTGAGGAAACACCCGAAATGTTCTTGAAAGCAGCAAGACACGCTGAACTTGATACATTAAGAGGTGTGTCGGCAAATGTCATGTGTGGTCAAGAAGGATTCTTTGGAACAGGTTCATTTCAAGTAGTGCTAGATATTGAAGAAATGCAAAAGCTAGAAGCAGTCAGCGAATATAGTCCAACAAATATTGAAAATGAAATCGAAAAATTCTTTGGTAAAATTGAAAATCCTGATGACCCTTGTGGTATTAATAAAATATCTATACAAAATAATGTTATTACAATTAAGGAACAAGATATGGGCAAAGATAATAACTATGATCCAGGATTTTAAATAAATTTATAATTAATAATAATATATTAAATATAAATTAAACTATATAATATGGCTACATTTAAAATAATTATCAATAATATTTTAAATTTAAATACAAATATTTTTTCAACAGAATATAAACATGATAATATTGATATATCATCAAAAGTTCTATTTTTTAATATTAATAAGGATTTAACACCAAAAAATAAATTTCTTTTTTTAAAAGAATCATTTGAAAACTTTTTAATAAATAATAATGATGATAAAAAAAATATTTTTATGGAATATTTTTTTAAAATTCAAAAAACCTATAATACATTAAATAGATTTGTATATAATTATAAATATAAAAAAGCACAAATTGTAGTAAACACTGATATGGGGTTGAATGAATTAAATATAAATGATAAAAATGTTTTTTGTTTATTTCATAATAATTCGAAATATTTATTCCTTATTAATGACTTGATAAAAATTATTGATTCGGCATTAACTAATTCATATATGTTTTTTTCAGAACCCAAGTGTATAAAAAATCCATATGATAATTTACCTATTAAAAAGTCCAACTTATATAATATATATTTTTTTATAAAATATAAAACCAATTTGCATCCAGAGTTATTTTTTTATTTTTTTAAAACAAACTTTAATTTAAATGTATTTAAAATTCGTTATGAAGTTTTATTAAGAGACTATATTATAGGAAATTTTGTTAAAAAGTCATCCGCTGATGTATTACTTTACGAAATTAAAAAAATGATTAAGTTTTTTAATAACGAATGTAAACATGAAAATAAAATTGTTATTGATAAAGATTTCCCAAAACATAAATTAATTAAAATTATGAGACCGTATTTAGAGTTGTATTGTGTTTCTCAATATGGGTATTTAAATCATATAAGACAAGTAACATTATTAATTTTAAAAAAAAAATTAATAGAGTTTAATAAATTTAACCCACAATTCGGGAGAAAAAAATATAAAATTTTAATGAAACCTACTGGTGATTTAAAAAAAAAAATCTGTGGAAAAATTTTAGAATTTAATGATAGACATATTAAATTTAATGAAAATTATAATAATAATTATTTAACAGACCATTTAAATTACAATGAAAATTTTTTAATGACAAGTAATAATATATCACATCGTAATTTTATTATTTTAGTAGACGAAGACCAAAACTATGATGTTCATGAAGAAACTAATAGTGATGATGAAGAAAATCATATTTACAATATAGATGATATACATAATCCAACTGAAAATACAATAATACGAAATGATGCTGAAGATGAATTAGATGATGTCAATTTTAATGAAAATGAAGACAATGAAGAAGACAATGAAGAAGACAATGAAGAAGAAGAAGAAGAAAATTATGAATATAATGAAGTAGACGATAATGATAATGATAATGATAATGAAATAGATTCTATAAGTTAACTAGAATCACCATTAACTATTAATTTACTTTTCTTTTGATTTTTTTTTGTTTTAGTTTTATCTACTTTTACTGCTGCTTTTTTTGTGTGCTTTTTCTTGATCTTTATTTCCAAATCTTGCGAAGACGACGACATTTCATTAACAATTAATTTCTTCTTTCTCTCTTGTTTTATATCTTCAGAATCAGAATCAAAATTAGCAATTAATCTTTTGGGTTTTTTCGCTTCATATTTTGTGGTTAGTGGTTTTGTAAAATTTTCTAAATATTCTTCAATGGTAACTTTATTATCAATAGCTTCTTTGATTCTCTCTACACATTCACCATTTAATTTGTCGAGAGAAATAAATATTTCGTCTGTTTCTGAGTGGATTAATTTATAATTAGGAACATTTTCAGGTCTTAAACCAGGTATCAAAATAAACGCAAAACTATCATCAATATTTCCATAACCAACGAACTCGTGTTTTTCATATTTTGTTTGTAAAATCCATTTATTACAAATGAAAATAGTAGGTATTTCATATTTTGTAACAAGTAACCATAAGTCAAATGGCGTTAAAAAATAATTATCAGTATATATTAAACTTAAAAAATTTAATGTTTCAGCCTTAACTTGATCTCCTAGTGTTTTTTTACCTTCTAAAATTAAAATATCTAAAATTTTATCACTATATTTTTCTAAATATTTTTTATATTCTTCAAATAGTATATTTTTGATTTGGTTAGGCGTTAGATTATTAGAAGTTTTTTTTTCTATTAAATCAATAATAAAATTAAATGTGCAAAAGTTTGTTTTACTAGTATAATCTAATTCAGTATAGCCTTTTGGAAAACATTTTTTCCATATAACAGATTTAATACTATTATTTTTAATTTTATCACAAATATTTTCATTTTTTCTTCCGATCGCGTGATCTAGAGATTGGACGGTGTTTTCATAAACTTGACTTAAAATAGGCTGAACCTCATCATATGAGTTTTGTTTTATATATTTATTTGTAACACTAGGTATTAATGTTTCAAAATATTCTTGTGTTAATAATGAATCAATTAATAACATTTCATTATCTCGTAAATTATATCCAGTTTCATTAAATGATAAGTAAGTTTTGGGTTGGAACATAAATGATTTAATTCTATTGTAACGAATTAACTCATCGGCAATTCTACCATAATAAATAGGTTCATTATCATTGCCAGTAACAAGACTTTTTTCAGGAATAATTAAATTACAATTACCATTCTCATTAACATAAACACATAAATTAGGAGCTGATTTACAAGAGTCCGCATTTTTTACAAGACAAGTAGAAATATCATCAATTAATTTATAATAATTTTTATCTCCTGTAAATTGTATTTTATCTTTTACTAATTCGCGTAATAACTTATCTATATTATCCAGTTTTTCAGAATATATTATGTATTCTTTTTTCATTTCTTCTTCAATTTTCTCTCTAATTTTCAAATTTTCATAATTATTCAATAAAACTCGAATTGTACTTCTAAATACATTAAAAAATCTATATTCTAATCTAATCTTTTTTATATAATCAACACGTTCTACATCAACTTCTTTTTCCGTTGTTATCTTTACATCACTCGAAATCATTGGAACTGCTTTGGAGTTAATAATATAATTATCGTTATCTATTGATGGTAAATCAATATCCGCACTAACTTCATCTAATCTAATAGGTTGCGATATTTGTATAAATTGATTTGTAATTGTTAATATGCCTACAACATGTTCATCTTCAATAATTTTAAATGCCGGTTTGCATGGTATATCAGGTTCAGTTCTACGTTTTTTACTTCTTTTATCCAATTTTGTTAAAAATTCAACTGTATTTCTATATGTATTCCATATCGTTAAATCAGTCATAAAAACATAATCCAATCCTTCTTTTAATCTTTCATCAAGAGCAGAAGGATAACACGGAACCAAAGATGTTTTATTAGAATTAGGTTCTTTTGCTACAACACCTATAACCTTGTTATTAAAATTTAAAACTAGTTTTATTAATTTATATTCGTATTTATCTAATTTTTGAACCAAATCATATAATAATAAAGGTCTTTTTGCTTTGTATATATTTGGCATACTATCTAATGGTCTGCATATTATATCAAAAAAAGGTTTAATAATTTCTTTAAATACAGCCCTCATTGTTTTTGAAAGTTGTGGATCATATTCTTTGAATTCTTTTGATACAGATAATTTTTTATTATTAGTTGTGTATAAATATATTGGTTCATAATATTCATCTTTTTTCATTATAATAATTGTTGGTTTTCTTGCCTGATAAAATTCTGATGAATAATGATTTGTTGGACATAATATTTGAACATTATTTGTAATATCATCATTTGGAATTTGAAATATAACAATATTAACGCCATTTGGAAATAAGTATTTATTAGGCATGCTTATAATATCCCATAAATATGTATGATCAATTATTACATCATCATCGCTTAAAAATTTAATAAAATTTTCAAATGCTGATACTACTTTAAAATAATATTCTTTATCTTCCGGTTTACTCATGTCTAATTTTGAAAATAATTTAGTGTTTTCATATTTTGTTATATCTACTGATTTATTTACATCACTAAAATCAATAACTAAGTTACCATTTTGATATTTAATAAATTCATCTATTGTTAAAAAATTTATAATTAATTTTTTCATTTCTTTAATTGTTAAAACTCTTGACATTTTATTAGTTAATTTAGCATCACCTATTGTTAATTTTTTACCAAAGAAAATCACATCAGAAATACAAGCAACAAAAGATTGTTTATCACTTACTTCTATGCCGTGACGTAGTAAACAAGGGTGATTATCTTTAATATTTGTATTGGTTTTACTTATTTGACAATCAGCGTTTACTTCGTGTAGCATAGTCTGTATTTCTCCTGGTAAATAACCCCAACGTCCAGGACCTAAAGGAAATTTATCAGGTCCTTTAATATATTCATCTTCTTTTCTCTCTACTTCTTTTGTTTTTGTTTCTTTTTCTTTTGATTCTTTGGTTTTTTCTTTTAAATTATTTAAACATTTTTCGTTCGCTTCTCTTCTACCTATAGTATTATATTTATCAAAACAACAAGGTAAACAATAACCTTGCGGATGTGAATCTGGTATTAATCCTGGATATTTTTTATAATCTTTTTTACCAGGTTTTGGGGTGTAAAATTCATAAATATAATATCCAGGTTTTACTTTCTTTTCACTTCTTGGTAAAACTTTACCGCAAGTAGGATGAACTAATTCTTTTTTACCATCTTTGCCAGTCACTTCTTTTAAATCTTTAGGATCAACTATTGTATTATTTTTTAAACACCAATAACGAGGACAAATATAATTATATTGATTTTTTGGATTTGTTCCATATTTTATGACGTCTTCTGTTCTTAAAAATCCAGGATGTTCTTCATTTATTTTCTCAAGTTCTGTATCAGTTAAAATTACTGGTTGTTTTCTTAAATTTGAGCTGCATGTTCTTACATAAGAATTAAATTGTGGTGTGTCTTCTTTTAAAATTAAAAGAGGTTCTCTTTTTTCTATACGATTTTGAAAATAATATGGTTTGTTTAATTTCCTATTATCAAGAAATTCTTCTTGATCTGACTCTGTATCTGACTCTGATGATGGCGTTGGTAGTCTTACTTTTCTTTTTATTGTTGATTTTTTTACTGGTTTTTCTTCTTCTTCATCTGATTCAGAATCGTGTAATGGTTGCGCTGGCAATGAAACCTGAGAAGCTTTTGAAGATTCTTTATGAGAAAGTTCAACTGGAATTGAAAGAGAAGATTCTTTATTTGAAGCTTCATCATCAGCCGGTTCAGATTCAACAGATGAAGCTGATTTATTTAATGGTGCAGGCATTGAAATATCAGATGATTTTTTACTCAAAGCTTCATCATCATCTGATTCAGATTCAACAGATGATCCGGAATCATTTAATGGCGCGGGCATTGAAATATCAGATGATTTTGAAGATTCTTTATCAGAAAGTTCAACTGGAATTGAAATAGAGGATTCTTTATTTGAAGCTTCATCATTGTCCGGTTCAGATTCAACAGATGATCCGGAGTCGCTAGGTGGAATAATTTTTTTATTGCTTTTTATTACAGGTGAATCAGGTTCAGATTCAACAGATGATCCTGAATCACTACTATTTGCTCCTCCTTTTTCTTCACTTTCATTTTCATTATCCTCCTCATTATCTTCATCATCATCAAAAAATAAACTTAATACATCCTTTGTTTTATTTTCATCCACTTTTCTATACTGAACTTCTTCATCACCGGGTTCAATAAATGAAACTTCTGAATTAGGAGTTGATTCTTCAGAGGAAGAAATAATTTCATCAAAAGATATATCTTCTTTGTCTTCTTGTAAACATAAATTATCAATTTCTTTGAGTGAATAATTTGTAGAATTTTTATCTTGTGTTAAACGAACCATAGTGTCTAAATAAATAGGTAATGTATATAAGTAATTAATGTTATTAATATTTTCAGTTGTTATTGTTATAATACCACTTTCTTTATCTGTAGTTATAATTGTTTTAAACCCAGGACTATTTCTAATTTTAATATCTGATTTATTTGCTCCTCTTTCAATTTCTAAATCATTCGCAACTTTTCTTAACATATCTAAAGCTTGTTCCCTATTTAATTCTTCCGGAAAGTTTTCAAGGAGAGCTTCTATAATTTGGTCACCTCTTAGTCCCTGTTGAGATTTTTCTAAAATAAATGCTTCTTGACTATTAAATTTACTATAATTTGATACACGTTTAAAACGCAAATTTATTGTATTACCTCTAAAAGCATTGGTTTCATTTATAAAAATACTAGATACACAACCGGTATATGCTTTAATATCAAGTTGTTTTTTGATTGCGATTTGTGTTTCATATGTAAGCTGTTTAATTTCAACATTTTCATCATTTAAACTATTAAATATATTTAATTTATAACCACTTTGTTCCAAAAATTCTTTAATTTCTAAAATAATTGGATTTATTAATTCTTTAAATATATTATTAATCTCATCAATGGTAACAAATGTTTTAAATTCTGAAGTTATAGTTATAAACCCATATTCATCAAACTCACATATTAAAGATTGAGAGAAAGTCTCATTTTCAATATAAACCGCGACAGATTTATTCCTTGCTATGGTTTTTTTTAATTTAAAAATAATAGCCTTTTTTAAATAAGGTATTTTTCTTCCATCTGTAGCAATTTTATCAGCAAAAAGCCTATAAATATTTTCTTGGCGACTAGAAGGATTATACTTAATTAATGGATTTTCTTGAGTTGCATGAATCGTTTTAAATATAATTTCAAGAGGCATTTTAATAGTAAATTCAGGTTTAAGAACTGCTTTAATATATTTAATTCCTTTATTTACATAATTTAATTCTGATTTTCTTGATCTATAAACATCATAAAACATATCAATTGTTTTAAATAATTCCATAGTTTTTTCATTTAATATTTTTTTATCATCTTTGACAAGTTTACTTCTATTATCATTTAACTCTTCTAGATTATTAATATTTTTGTTATATAAAAAAGGATAATATATTTTAATTGTTGTTTCTTCTGATATATCTTTTTTATTAAGATAAGAGAGAACATCTTCAACAAGACATAAATGAATAGTGTTGTTAATAATATTACCACTATTTAATAGTAAATGACTATTTAATGTAGTTAATGATTTACGAGCAGATTTTTCAAAAAATTTATCATAATCGGTAACATCATATGGATTACATACAAAAGGATATTCATTATCAACAATAAAAAATTTTTGACCTAATACTTTATTTACAACAAAAATTGTGTTATCAAATTTCATTTCAAAAATATCATCGAAAGTATAAACCGCTTTTTTTGGTGGTTTTTGAAATGGTTCTTCTTTTTCATTTACAACAATATTTGAAATAAATTGATTTAATCTAACTTCTGTTAATTCGAGTTTATTATTTTGAGTAAGAGATTGATATACAGAAACAGCATTTAAAGTTTCCATTTTTTCACAATATAAATATATTTCATCTATTGATATCTCTTTTTTAATTTCTTTAAGTATTTTAATTTTAATAGTTCCTATTGAATCGTCAAAATGAATTTGTTGTTCAGAAAAAATTACAGTAATTTTCGCTGTTTTAATTTTTTCAATTTCTTTATCATTAAATACTTGCTTAAATAATTCTTCTTCATCTTCTTCATTTTTTTTACCACCAAATACATAAATGTTACTTACAGAATTATCAACATGTTGAACTACTTTATATATAGGATTTTCTGCTGGATTTGTATTTGTATCTGATGAATTTATTGAAGATATAGATTCTGACATATATATAAAGTTACTATTATTTTTAATTTAATAACTTTTAAAATATTAAATTAAAAACTTTTTAAGAAATATAAAAATAATATGACTTATTTAACACAAGAATTTTGTAAAAAAATACAAAAAAGATGCGTTGCTACTAGCTGTAAATTATTAATTGAAATAAATAATTTAAAAGCACAAGATGAAAACATAAATGAAATAGAAAATATAAAGAAAAAATTAACAAAAATTAATAATATTATGGAAAATATAGAAAAATATTTATTATTATTAGATTAAATAATTAAACTAAATCAAAATAAGGGTTATCATTAATGGTCATACCACAATATTCTTGTGGATTTTTCTTATAATCTACCGGATTATAAATTCCTGCTTCTTTTGCATTTTCTAATAAATATTTAAAGTTTTGCCAAAATTCTTGCTTATGTCCAATAGATTCAGTCATAATATGGGATAATTCGTGTAAAGCTACAAATGTAAGTGTATTAATATCTATTAATTTATTACCTTCTTTTGTTGTATTTAAACAGAAAGCCAATTTCTCACCTTTATTTTCACTATAAGCAGTTAATTCACTCGTGGGTAGTGTTTCGTTAATTTTTTTTGGATTAAACCCTTCTACCAACCTTTTCGTGCGAGGATCGGTTGGGTGTTTTTCTTTCATATACGCAACCATATCTTTCATTTTTTGTGTAACTTCAGCTAAAAGATTGGCTGCTAACTCTAATTTCTCTCTTTCCCTAACACAATATCTATTTCCATCCTTTGACGCAATTATACATTTTAATCCATATGCGTCAGATTGATAATAAATTGCTAGACAGAAAAAAAGAACAAATACTATTAAAATATAAAAAAATATACTATGTTTTTCCATATATATATAGATTAGAAAAGGTATTACAAAATATATAATTTAATTTTCTCTCTCTCTAGTTTTAAATTAAATTATATTTAAATTACCTACTCTATTTTAGCTAATAATATTATTAATTTAGAGTTACTTTTTTCCCATCAAACAATAAGTTACCACTGACGTCTACTTGTAATAATTTTCCGCCTAGCATAATGGAATTTACATACATTTGACTATTATTATCAACATGTAATATTTCTCTTTGTTGCACATTGCCTGATGGCAATGGATCAACCAAAGATACACCAAATCCACCCCTTACTATTGTTGAACCGTCCACATCATTTGTTTCTATTTTGTCAATACCGATATGTATATTTCCAATTTCTTTTACTATATTAGTAATATCCTGTATTTCATACGCAATATCAGCGCCATAATAATATTTATTTTTTACAGACCCATAACAGTTAATTAAACCTGGTGCATTCGTTGAGGTATATCTTTTGGAATATTTATACATTTCTTCAAAGGTATATAAATTACTGTTTCGTCTTACCGATAATGTTGAATAATTTTTAAACTTATGATAATTACTGGTACTAGGTTTTTCTGTTTCTTCTATTCGCTCTATAATTGTATTAGGATAAGTGTTTGAAGTAATATAAACATTATTTTTAGCAAATGATCCATTTGTAGTTGTAGCGTAATTATTAGCATAATTACTTACAGTTTGTACAGTATTTATTCCAAAAAATTTTTTATCAGTATCTATAAGCGCATATATATCTTTATTAGTAGATGTGGTTCCATTACAAAAATAAGTATCTCCTTGAATTTTCATATCGCCTTTTAATTGTAAACTGGGAATAATAATAGTGTTTATTTGTAATTCTAATGAAATTAATGTTACGGTATTACCAGAAACACTAGAACACCAAAATAAAGAAAGAAAGTCATCATATTGATCTTCAAAACTAATTACACCATAATCGTCTTTACGAATTAAAGTATACTTATTTTTTAGGTTAATAAATAAGAACATAAGTTTTGTTATTAAACTCGCATCCATAATTTCACTATATGTCTGTGTATTCGATACTGTTAAAGCATTATAATCAAAACTACTAATGGTCATATTTTGAATATTATTAAAATCAATAGTGTATTGAAACAACTTTTGAATTGGGTATTGTTGGGCATATTGGTAGCGAACATCGGCTGCTTTTTGTTGATTCAAAATTGGTGAAATAGGGTTATTGTTTTGTATTTGGTATCGTATAACAATGTCTTGTAATTGGAAGTTGTAACTTTGGAGGCAGGCAAAGAATTTTTGGATATTGTCGTTTGATTCATAGGTTAAGTATTGTTGTAAATTCACGCCTGTTCCTATAGTATAATTTTTTCCATCTACTATTATATTTTTTGTTGTAGCTATTTTAATGCCTGCCATCCAATTATAAACTACTATAACGCTAGATAAATTGAAAAAATTATTATTATTATTCTTTTTTTCCTCGTAATTTATAGCAAAATTAATAACTTGTTTGTCGTTTTTACTTTTATCTAATAATTGTTGTAAAGTATTATTGCGATAATACGGTTTTAATCCATGGTAAATATATTTTGTATCTTTTGGGTATAAATTATTCGGAGTTTGAACTACAAATAAATAACTATTTATATCTTGCACTAATTCTTTACCTGTTGCTGGGTCTATAAAATTATTTTCAAAGTATTGAAAAGCACTTGTCTCAGATTCAGCAAAAGCTTCTATAAATCCTGGTGAATTGTAATTTAACAAATTGTATTTTGTAGCCATTTGATTAATAACATTAATAATATCTGTAACACCACAATCGTTTACATCTAACATTGTTTGTGGATTAGTTTTACCGATCCCAGTCATGTACACACTAGATGTCTGTTTTTTCTCTCTATTTACATCAAACACTGGCACATTAGTTGTATCATCCATAATAGTCAAGTTGCCAGTTATTTTATTATCGCCTTTCGCAACAATGGTTTCGTCTAGTACATCAGATAAGTTTATTCCACAACCAATTATATATTTATTACCCTTAATTATTATCATATTTTCAAAAGAAATTTTACGTCCTTTTATCCAATCATAATTTATAGAAAAAGACAAAGCACTTTTATGAGGCCCATATAAATTATTGAATTGTTCTGAACAAATTTTGGTTAAAGTAAATATAGATGTATCAGTATTAGGTTTGAATAATGTTTTTGATTGTTTATTATTATAATAAGGTAATAACTCACAAAATAATTCGACATTTGAATCTACAATAAGCAATTCTTCATTTGTTAAATATTCATTACAATAAACATACAAATCCTTACCACCAAAACGGTCTCTGAAATAATAGCTGTTATTAATTCTGTCACTGAAATAATTACTATTTGGATCTGTTGAATTGCTTATGCTTTGACCTTGAAACAAATTATCTTGTATTTTTGTGTCCAATACCAACAAGTTACTGAAGTTCAATAATCTACTACAACTACTAAATTTATCGGTTAAGGCGACCATATATGGTTTATAATTTCGGTTGATTATTTTATCATGTACATTCAAAAAACTACAAATAAAGTAGATTTCTTTGGTTAGATGGTTTGGATTTCTTTTTACAACACCTCTCAAAGAGCATAAATAATAATTATTTGTGTCGCTTAGCAATTCTACAAAGGAGAATAAAAATGACATTGTATCCTCATTCAAATCCATTTCTGTTTGCATCTTATTTAATTCATTGACTATGGTTTGTATTTTTGTAAAAGAGGTTGAATCAAATGCGTTGGTTTTGAAAATGCCTGTTACGGCTGGCACATATAAAAATTTAATATCACTTTCGTGTATTACATTTTGTATAAGCGTTTTAAAAACAAACACGTTTTCTTGATAAGTTAGAGGAATGGAAACACTTGTTGCGCCATAACTAAGTTTATCCTTTATATCCATAGTAACTTCATAACTATATAACAATGGATTCACAAAATCGTTCATCATATTTAAAACTGAATTATTTGATAAGTTATCAACATCGATTAAACCTTTTACTTTGGATAAATCTTGATTCACACCAATTTTAGTATGAAATGCGGTTGTTTTTGTAATATTATCTGTTTTAATTACATCTTCACCATCATATGTTTTTATATTAAGAGAACCATTAATCGTACCATCATTTGTAATAGCTAGAGAACTGATTGTGAAATATTTGTTGATTTCAATTGATTTTTGTTTAAAGCATAATTCACCATTATACATATCAATTTTAAGAAATGCAACATAGTATAAATCCCCTAAACTATATGTAGAAATAGCGACTTGTCCTGGCAACAAAGTTGGATAGTTAAAAAAGAGGTCTACCATTATGCCATAAATAGTTGTCGGCACATCAACATTAGAACCAGGAATAAAACATTGGGAAATAGGTAGATTAGTCCATTCAGGATATTGACTAGATTCTAGACAGAATAGTTTGTCAAATTGTCCTGGGTCAGCATAAGGCCATGTTGCGTCTGTTTCCCAGTCATTTCCATTTAAAATTTCGATTTCATTTTGTAAATCATTTATTAATTGCATGTATTGTGATGAAAATTTAGACAAATCATTTGTATTTGGTATAAATGGTTCTAAATCAATGCCGCTAGTCATTTGAATCCATTTAGTAGAATCTAAAAGATCTTTTCGAAATTCTAAAAAAAATATTTTTAAACCATTGCTCCACACATTCACATCTAACGCATATAAAATAGTATTCTTAGGATATTTTTTACTTAGACGATTAAATGAATTTGTATGCTTTATATATTGCTGACGCAAATAAAGATTATATTTTGACAACCCATTTTTATTGTTGTATAGTTCCATTTGTATACCATTTAATCCTGACCAAAAACTATATTTTTGCCAGTTTATATAACATATACGTTTTGAATAGTTATTAATACTATAAATCCAAAAATCATCAGTATTATTATAATAATCTTTTTCAGCAATTGGTTTTAATACATTATAATAATCTTTTGGATCAGTAATTTTATCAGAATTGGTATTTAATGCATTTGCTAAATAGTTTACATTATATATTGCCTTTTTAAAAGCTTTTAAACTATTCACTACTTGGTCTAGCCGAATATTATTTGGTGAAATAACTTGTTCAAAAGTTTTATTACCAAAATTAGAATTAGAATCTTTCGCAGTAGAAGAATCACTCATAGTATATATATATATATGTAAAAAAACAAATATAAAAAATATTTTAAATGTATTTTATTAAAAATATATTTAAAATTATGTTATCAAAAATAAATTGTTACCATATATGCTTATTGAGGTCCACCACCAATTTCCAACGGTGGACGCATGAAGTCAGGTTCTATAGTGGTCTGATTCCATGGCCCCACGTTCATTTGAGGATTTGGTGGTTCAGAGCGGATTTGCAAGTTAGCATTTCTCAAACTTTGTCCTACAGTATCAATGCCGATATGGTAACCAGCCTTGAGTAAATTGACATTGGCAAGATCACCTTTACCTGAGGGATTTAATTGAGCCCATTGAGAATTAGAGTCTTTTGGTAAAAGTTCGGCGGGA
>Ga0114959_10002112_pt1 | contig 16653 bp, 23 predicted proteins | sample C_130625_EF_Meta_FD_87317 | JGI IMG/M metagenome (GOLD analysis project Ga0114959, IMG submission 87317) | Freshwater microbial communities from Lake Croche, Canada to study carbon cycling - C_130625_EF_MetaG | ecosystem: Environmental > Aquatic > Freshwater > Lake | place: Lake Croche, Canada...
AGCGTAAGAGTCTTCGTCTAGTTTGATATCATGCAGCAGATGTTCTCTATCTTTTTCACTCTGTCTATTCGCACTCATTAATATAAGAGGGGTGGCATAAGCAGCCTCAAAAGACAAAAACAAGTTTAATAGAATAAATGGGTATGGATCAAAGTGGGTTAAACCAAGTATATTAATAATTAGCCATATAGTTAATAGTGAGGACTGAATAACTATAAATTTCCAGCTACCCAAGAAAGCCACAATCTTATCCGCCAGAACAATACTTAGAGCTTTGATATTTAGCATAGTGTAGTATAACTTAAAATATGGCTTGGCGTAAACCCACAAAGAAAGAAGCAAGGCGTAGAGACCGCCGTAGAAGAGCTAGAATCAAGCTAGGGAGTATAGGTAATACTCAGGATGATAAAAAGGTGATAGAGGCTATTTATGAAGCCGCCAGGAGGATCTCAAAATGCATTGGTATACAGTTTCATGTAGACCATATAATGCCATTAGCCAGGGGAGGAAAACACCACCCTTCTAATCTTCAATTATTGCCGGCAAAGATAAATCTCAGAAAGAAAGCCAGGATACCAAAAGGACTTGCTCGCCGCCGTAGAAATCCACGCTAACCCTAGGAACTTACCCTAGTAATTTTCGGCCCTCACAGTAGCACGACGAGCAAAATTAGTCTCCTGCTATTTTATTAAACTCTTTGATATCTCTATCTGCTCTCTGGCGGAGCTCTACTAATTCTTGCCTGTACTTTTCTAGCGTTCTCGACTGCTTTGGTGTTAAGTTTAGCGGGTCTATACCTTTGAGAAAAGCTTCTACTTTTATCCTGAGCTCTACCATTCTGTTGTGTAACCACTCCAGATTGTCGTTTATCAGCTCTAGCTCTTCCTCCATATTATTTCCATTTAGCTGGTTCCGCTCCTTCAGGTTGGGGTTCTAGCCTATAGTCTATGAATAACTCCTGGTTTTTGTAGATAGGAACTTTAGCAACTATTATATGCTTTTCTAGGTCCCAATAGCAATTAGGAAACTTATTATGGTTTATATATGAAAACTTGGAATACTTGTCCGTAGTCAGGCATCTCTTAGAATCTAGCATAATAAACCAATTGTTATCCTTGTATTCTTTATCTAGATCCAGATAGTTCTCCTCCCTCCAGCCAGCTATGTTTTGGCTATAGTCTACTACAACTTCACCAGGAGTAAAATCTCTAACCGCAAATAGTCCTAAGCCATGAGTAATAGATGGACGCACTTGAGTATCTGGTGCGTCATCTATATCAACTTTTATTTCCTCTATTGTCATATTATGCTTCGCAGCTCTTGCACTGCATAATTGAGCGAGCCAACTTCTGACTTGGGTTTGAACTGCGCTGATAGTAGAATGTCTTGATTCCTTGCTCCCAACCAAAGATTAACAACTCATTAACCTCTTTAGGTTTTGCATTGAGCGGGATCATAAGATTCAAGCTCTGGGCTTGGTCAATATACTTTTGCCGGCTAGCCGCTTGAATAACAATCTCACGTTGGCTGATTTCCTCAAATGTCTTGAATACATCTTTCTCATGGTCACTCAAGAATTCAAGGCCTTGTACACTGCCACCATCCACAAGAATCTGCTTCCAGGTTTCTTCGTTGTCTTGTCCTTTTTCTTTTAATAGTTTCTTTAAATATGGATTCTTGTATGTGAACTTACCTTTCGCTAAATCTTTCACATAGAAGTTACTAACCATAGGCTCCACACTCTGTGAGACCTGCCCAAGAATAAAAGAACTAGAGGTGGTGGGGGCGACTGCAAGAGTTGTACTGTTTCTACGATTGTAGCCTTTTAACAATTCGGGTTCTCCGAAAATCCCTGCCAACTCCTCAGTCGCTTTATCTGCTTCCCTCCGAATAGTCTGCCAAATTGTGGTATTGATTAGCTTAGCCTCCATACTCTCAAAGCCTACCATTTTGCTCTGAAGATAAGAGTGCCAACCAAGTACACCAACTCCTAATGCTCGTTGGTTCATTGCGAATTTACGAGGAGCTTCCATAAATTTAACTCCTTCGGTTTTGTTTATGAACTCTGTCATCACAGCATCCAAGAACCATACTAGTGTTTTTACAGCATCGGTATCTTTCATTTCATCCCAACGCTCTAAATTAATAGATGATAGGTTACACACAAAAGATTCATCATTCTCGCTAGACAACATTATCTCACTACATAGGTTACTAGCCCATATCTTCTTACCCTTGTCCTTGTATACTTGAGGTGCGTTATTGTTAACATTATCAGAGAATAAGATATATGGATAACCACTCTCAAAACGCTTCTGGATTACTTTGCCCCAGACTTTACGTTTTGACTTATCCCCATCAATCATGCTCTTCATCCATTCATCACTCACTGTAACACCAAAGCTCATATCCTGAATAGGGTTGCCGTCTCCCTTTATCTCTAGAAATTCTTCTATGTCGCCATGGTCAATAGGAAGATAAGCAGCAAAAGATCCACGACGAACATTACCTTGAGAGATAACATTCATGAGCTTGTCAAACATCTCCATAAAGTGTACAGAGCCTGTGGATTCACCGCCTGAGTTAATCTTTGCTCCTCGTGGACGTATTGCACCAAAGTAAGCACTAGTTCCACCTCCGCCCTTTGTCATAGCTCCTACCTCGGCATGCTTATCTAGTATAGCCTCAATACTATCGTCGATGTAGCTACCAAAGCAGCTAATAGGCAAGCCCCTCTTACGCCCGAAATTACTCCAGATAGGAGAGCTCAAGCTATAGAACCCCCTGTGCATATAATTTTCGAACTTAGCAGCAAAGCCAGGTTCTTTTAATAGTGTCTCTGCTTCTATAGAGATATCTTTGATTCTCTGCTCTGGAGTTTCGCCCTCTAATAAGTAACCTCTTTCTAGGAATTTTCTTGAATCTTTGTTCAGCCAATAAATGTCAGTCATGTGTGTTAAAATAAGTCGTCTTCCCCAAAAGACTGGTTCTTTTTAGCATAACCGGTGGGACGGCTATGGAAGAAATCTGTGTGGTTTTCACCCATCAGTTCTTCTTCAAACCATACAGTACCAGCTAAGAGTTCCTTGTCAACTTTGAATACTTTCTTGAATCCAATTTGTTTCATGGACTCATTGATTCTATTCTTGATGAACTCTTTTAGAATAGGTGCAGAGAGTCCCGGCTCCTGAATACCATTGATCATCCAATCAACAATCTTGGCTTCTGCCAGATAAGCTTCTTCTGCCTCACTTCTGATCTTCTCCTCTAGCTCCTCATCAAACAGCTCAGGGTACTCTTCACGAATTGTGTTTACCAGCTTGATACCTACTAGTGCGTGAATGTTTTCTTCGTTTCTGGTGTACTTAACCTGTTGGTCTGTGTCTTTGAGAACATTCTTAAATCGAGCAAACCAATTAATAACGTAGAACTGGCTAAACAGCGAAACGTTCTCAACGAACAGAGTGAATAATATCAGTGCATAGAGATATTGTTTTTTGCTGTCCTTGTAGAAGCGGTGCGTGTACTTCTTAAGATATTTAACACGCCCCTGAATCCACTCTAATTTGAGATTCTCCTCGAACACATCCTCTAACCCAAGAGCAGTGATTAGCCGCTCATAGGCGTTGTTATGAATGACCTCTACATTAGCCATTACGTAGCCTAGATCTGATAATGAGGGGTGAGGAAGGTTCTCACCTAGCTTTGCCCAGAAAGACTTCACAGCCACCTCTATCTGTCCCACAGCCGAAAGAGTTCTAATAATGATATCTCTTTCTTGCTGGGTGAGGTTTACCTTGAACTGCTGGATGTCTGATTTGAAACTGAACTCTTTATCTGTCCAGAACCCTTCGTGCATTACTTTTACAAAATCCTCTGTCCAGGGGTAACGATTAGGCTTACGGGACACTTGTTCTTCGAATATTTTAATAGTTTTCATATAGGTGAGGTTGATTACGGTTTTCTAGTATCTAACAGAAATACCCTCTCGTCAACTGTCCGAGAGAAGAAATTCAAAACTATATTTCTTGACACTAGTCCCTAAACTTTTCTAGAGGCTATCTCTAGTGTAAATAGGTCACAAGCTAGTTTACCTACCTTTAATTGGACATCTTGAATACTGGAACTGGGTCGGTAACTGGGTCCCGACCTAGTCCCAACTTAGCGCCAACTTAGTGCTTTGGATGTACCGGCGGAGGAAGCGTTTGTTTATAATCATCAAAGGTTTCCACAATAAATTTACACAGCTCAGAACGCACGATATCGTCTTTTGTGAACTTAGCAGAAAAGATTCCCATGCCCTGAGCTAATTCTGTATCAAAGATTTTGGCGCAGGTAGTGAATCCTCCTTGTTTATTGTAGGGCAGGTCGCTCTGGTCAGGATCAGCACAAATGATAAGCTTACTGAACTTACCTATACGGGTCATAAGTGTCTGTAGCTCGTTCAGTGTAAGATTCTGAGCTTCGTCCACAATAATACATTTTGCTGTCCAACTTGCTCCACGACAGAAATTTACAGGTTTATATATAATTCTGTTTTCTGCCTTTAACTTCATTCTATCAGGGGTACAAAGCATCTCTTCTAGCTTGTCACCAAAAGGAGTCATGTATTCTCCAAGCTTGTCGTCCACATCTCCAGGAAGCATACCCAGTTTTGTATCGCCGGATTCAACCGCAGCCCTAACACAGATAAGATCAGATATCTTCTTCTGGTTCAACAGCTCTAATGCCGCCCTTACCGCCACTGTACTCTTACTAGACCCTGCAGGCCCTGTTAGGAATATAACCCTGGTGTCCTTGTGGTTTGCTAGTGTTAAAAAAGCCTTTTGTTTTTCCGTCCAAGGAAGTTCTCTTATATTCAGTGTCCAATCTATTTTTTCTCTTTGGTAAACCTTAGGGCTGGTGTCTGGTGTTTGCCCCTTCTGCTCCTTTGCTGCCCCCTTTTCCTGAGCAGGTTTCTTCCTTTTTGGTTTTTGCATATTCCATTAGTTCATTGTACAGAGAGCGACGTGCTTCTGGGGTTAATTTTTCGAATTGGCTATAATACTGATATAGCATGGTGTCTTTTATATTCATACTATATCTATAGGCAAATTATACCACTAACCAGGTAGGGGAGTCAGTAGCTAAAAAAAAGAGGGGTTGTTAGCCCCCCTTTTTATTTTGGTCGATGAATCTCATTGAGAATCATGTACTCGCCTGCAGCCCCGGATATAACTAGCAGAAGGGCAAACTTCCAATTCCATCCCTGGAGAAATATATATTCACCCAGGCCGATAACTACTAGCGGCAATATTATTGCCATGTAGATAAACAATGTTTTCATCTGATTGACGGAACCATTGTCCATTTATCGTTAGGGCACTTATATACACCAGGGATAGTGTACTGCTGAATCAAACCGCACGCCGGACACTTATAAGTATATAGCTGCACTGCTATGCTTGCGCTAACAGTAAACAGCAGCACACCTAATAATAACATTATATTTTTCATATTCATTTGGTTAAGGGTTATGAAATAGTTGTTACTACTTCAATGGATTATACCCGTATTAGGGGGGAAACAGGGTAGGGGGACCCCTGGGGGTATATAGATAGCTAAAAAAGAGAAATTGCTGGTTCCTCTTTTGTGAATTATTTCATCTGGGTTACAACTCCTGTAAACCATCTGCTACCGATCTTGGCTTTCCAAGTAGTTGCTTTATTAGCCTCAGCTTCTTCAGCTTCTCTAATACTTAACTTGGATAGATTTTCAAGCCTTCTTTGAGCTTGAATATACCGGCTTTTGTTTGTTTTCATTGTTTGTGACTAGGGGCATAGCACCCTTTATCTAATTATTATACCATTTAAAAGAGCTTTATTGGTGATGGGGTAAGAGGGCTAAAAAAAGGCTATAACCTAATTCTCAATTAAGAGAATTAGACTATAACCTAATTTTACTACCTTCGTGGATTGCCTCGTATGGTAGTAAAGTACGATGAAATGACCTCGGACAAAGCGAGCGGCAAGACTCTCACGACTTATCTTTTACGCGGCCATGAAACAACCGGTAAATTCTATTCTAATCCAACCTCCAATAAGGCTTTCTCAAATAACCCAGCATATGGATCACAGGGTGGAGAGTTAATTTCTCCCTTTTTTGTTATAAGGTCTATTGAATAACCAAATAATAATCCAAGGATTTGTTGAGCTCTTCTAAAGCCTTCGGCTGTTTGTATTTCATACGCGTTTTCGTATGTGTGTGTAAACAAGTCTATTACCCAGTCATGTTTATATATCAATAGATCTATCCAATCAGGCATAGGTGTAAACCATCTTCCCAAAGAGTATTTTAACGGTTCTCCTTCTGTTACGACCATTACCTCTTTAATCTCTTCTAAATATTCATCTACAAATGGTGATGGTACTTGAATATGAGCTAACGCTCTAGCCCCATAGTGAATTGGCATCACACCTGTATTCTGAATCGCAGAGAGAGCTCCGTGCTTGTATAACTCTAATTTAATTGCAGTTTTCATATTTTTATTAGTTGTGCATTCAATAACGTTATTAATCAACTACTAATTCTTCACCTTTGTGGTCTCTAAACTTAATGCAGGTAAGGAACTTTGGAATACCGTCAGGGGTTAACCTTTGATACTTCACAGTTGCCATCATACCAACAAGAGCAGGAGCCATGTTATACAGCTTACGAGTATATTCAACTGAGCCTTTTACACTACAGTCAAATTCCTGAGCTCTGTCATTACGGCAGCGAAGAATAATGCAACCTTGGCGATTACCTTTACCCTCCCTAAATCCAACAATAGGAAACTCCTCATCAACAAACTCCTTACGCTTTAGTAAATAGTTTGTACGTTTGTGCTGATATGCTGCGTCTGGATCTCTAACCATTTGACCCTCATATCCATTAGATAGATATATGTCATATAGTTCATCCAGTTGATGCATATCGATAGCCATGAGCGTTTCCACTCGCTGAATCCACATGTCCTCTATCTCTAATAGATATTGTAGCAAGTTCCTAGAACGATCCGCGAAAGATATTTGATTCTTATCCACATAGTCGTAGATATGATATTCAATCTTATCTTTGGCCCGATCTATATCCTCTCTTGTGGCCTTGGGTTGTTTAACCAAGCTCACAATCTCATTAAAGTCATCTTTGAGTAGGTGGTTATACACCTCCCCATCAAATGCAATAATGTTTGGATATTTACGGAACAGGGATTCTAGTGACTGCTGAATATGCCCTAGCGTAGCAAATAGTTTCCAGTTGCGGCTATAGGCACCTTCGCGTGTTACAATACATCTCAGACCATCAAACTTAGGTTGGCTGTACACAGGCCAATTTAAGCTATCCTGATAGTCTTTGAAGTCTTTGGCCAGTGTGGGTTTAACGATGTCTGCTACCACAGAGTCAACTTCATTTTTTGCTTCTGCATAGCCTGATTCACGCTTTCTATCCCATTTGGCCTTAGCTTCTAATTCACACTGTTCTTCAGGAGAAGATTCATTACTTTTCCCCAAGTTCTTTGCAATGCATTGAACAGGGTCATTAGTAACCATCTTTCCTCCATCCTTCCCGCTCACAGTCCAGTACTTGGAACCATCTATATGTATAGTCCAGCTTTGAACTGCTCCTGTTACTGTGCGTTTGTATAGTGTGGGTAATTGTTTGCTCATTTATTTTTTTATTTATCTGTTATTCACAAATATTCTTTCAAATTTGTGAGCTTCTTTATTTTGCGCGTGTCTACCGTCATCTACCAACATGCAGCTAATACCAGCAGCTGAAGCCTCCACAACAACTGATAACAAGTCATCAATGTGTAGAGTTGTATCCAGCTCCTTTAATATATCTACTTTGCTGCCTCCATTAGAACATCTAACATGTGACACAGGGAGCTTGTGGTCTTTTATGTATTCCTCTACCTGAGGAAAGTTCCACATCTCCCTAGCGGTTACAACACCTATGGTATATCCCTCTGAATGCTTTTGAAATAGCATATCATGGATTTGTTGTATCGGTGCCAGCACATCTGATGCTGTCCATAGTGATCCTACTTTTTCTTCAGCTAGTGAGAAAAGAGTATCGTCAAAATCGAAAGTTATTATCTCATTCTTCTTCATCCGGCACTTCAGTGAAGTCAGCTTCTGTCCATCCAGCATTTCTAGCGCTCTGGATTGCCTCTGCTCTGGGGGATAGTGAATTTCTATCGTAGGTACCCGCTAGATCCTTGTACATTTCTAGCCTGGCAGCTTCTCTGGCTTCTCTGAGAAACTCCCTGTCTTCTGGACTTAGGTTACTCATACAAGTTTAGCCTCCTGCATTCCCACAGAACAGTGCATAGGCACGATAGTTTCATATGGGAAATCATCATGAGCTCTATACTTGTTTCCTTCCAAGGTTATATATTCTGCCTCATAGCGAGTATATAGCCCGGCATTGCGTACACTTCTACTATAACCTTGTCTCTCTACTCCCCACCAGCCAACATGTTCCGGCGACCAAATAAAACAAAGCTGATTTTCTAATTTTTCTAATGCTTTGCTTGTTGTGTTTAACTTAACCTTTGTTTCCTCTAACTCTTTTTTTACTTTAATTAATTCTTCTGACTCACTCATTTGTTTGTGTGTTTATGTGTTTGTGTTTAAACTCCTCGTACCAACTAGGTACTGTATGATAGGAGGGAAGGTCAGGAATTACTCTATCAAGCATTTCCATAAGTTCTCCCTTTTGCGATCTTTCATCACTTAACTCTCTGGCTACTTGAGATAGCAGGGAGTTATTAACTTCTAATGCTTTCCGCAGCTCCTGGATTGTTTGATCCCTGAGCTTCAGCATCTCTACTAATGTGTTCTCTTCCATCTTGCTCTTGTTTTATCTTTTGTACGCGTAATGCCGTTTGGCGGACTCTTTCGCGGGTTGTTTTGAATAGCTCTGCAATTTCCTTTAGAGGTATTCCGGCCACATAGAAAGCATATATAGAATAATCTCTAGAGGTTATTTTTTTAGCCGTCATAGGTTTACTTTTTGTACCTTTGCGAAACCGCCATACCATTCCTCAGGGTTCATACTCATTTGAGTGATGATATCTTCTTTTTCTTTTTTCAGTACTTCTATATAGCTAAGAGCAAAATTAAGCTCTGTCTCTAGCTGCCTAGAGACCTCCAGGCTTACACCTAGGTGAGTATTTCCTAGGTGATCCTGAATTTCCCATATGTTTTTATCACTACGTGGAGTAATGCTCATTAGTTTCCGCTGGTGGTTACTCTAGGAGTAGTCCAACGAAACTCTGGGCCTGAGCCATATTTACCACAAACAAATTTACCAACACCATGGTCTACTGCCTCATGTTGGATATGTAAAATATAGAATACCCATGCCACTGACACCACAGCAGCTCCCATTAGTGCTCCTGCGAATAAAGCTAATATATCATCTCTCATCTTTTTTTTGTGTGTTAATTGTTGATACCTACCATATGTCCTATACTCGTCTGAGTATATTCCACAGCCTAACCCAGCAGGGCTGAGCTAGGAACTTTTATATACCTCATCATAAACATCCAATAGTGGATGCTTAGGATCTACATAGTTAGCTAGCCTTAAAAACTTACCAGGCATAACTCCCCAGATTTCTGCGCGCTTGTATGGGTGTTTATACCAGCGTCTGTTTCGCATGGCTGCACCGTAAGCAAATAAATAACTATTTGCTCCACGTATATAGCGTTCTTTGTTTATAGGGAGTTTATACTTATTAATTTTTTTGATTGCTCTCTTCTCACAATCAAGCTCTAACTCTACCACCTTTTCAAAGGCCTCTGCTTTTTTCCAGATCTTGTAATCTGGGTCTGTTACCCAGCTATCAACTCTAATCAGGTGAGGATCTATATCTCTCCATATCTGGATATTCTGGAGATACTGGTCCATATGACAACTCTCATGAACCAGCACACCAAGCCAGATTTCTAAATCATGATCAGTGGAAACCTGCAGGCTTTTTTCATCAAACATACCGCTACATTTGATTTTGCCTATGTGTAATTGCTTACTATGCACAAGTTTTAATGTTATCTTGTTTTCATAGCAAGCCTCTACCAAGTCACCCAAGAAATTTTTTACATTATTGGTTACCTTGGTTTGCATGGCGGGCTTATTAACGGCTTTTTACAGTTTTTGTAAGCGTAACGGTTTTCCTCAGGGTTACATTCCCCTTTGTCGCGGTACGCACTTTACGTATTGATTTGGTCTTTTTCATGTGTTTTATTTTGGTTACCAAACTATTTGAATATAGAGAACCTTTTCCTCTTTTGCAAGTAGTCTGTATTTTTCCTTTATTTCTGGTTCTTTGCGCAAGTTTTCCTGCTGCTCCCAGGCCTCTTCAAATTCGGACTCTTTCAAGACTCTAACATCAGAGTTAGTAATCCTAACGTCACTATCTTCATCCATGGCACTTATCCAATCATGCACCTTTCTGAAGGCTTCCTGACGACCCATGCCGTCAGGAATTTTCTTCATGTGTGTTTCTACCATACCACCCATAATTACTCCCCTAGGGCCTCCATTCCCTTTTGAGATAGTTTATAGGCTCTTATGTTAGAAACACGTCCCGACTCTATCGGAATACGCGGAGTTGCCTCTACCAGCCCTAGCTGTTTAACTGCTTGAGCTACCGGTTCGTTCTCGCTCCACTCTTTCATATAGAACTCACCATCTTGGAGCAAATCGCTCTGAGGTAAGTTTACTGATAGTGTGGCATATGGCCGGCCCTCGCTAATCAGGCCTACATATGTATTACCATTAGAGTATTTCCCTTGGGTAAGTTTAAACTCGCCCTCTTCTCCATATATCTTAGCTTTAAACATTTTCATCTTTTTTGTGTGTTGTGGTATCATTCAACCAGATAATCTCGTCCTCTGGAACGAGCTGGTTTACTTTTTCTTTTAGCTCTTTGGTGTCTTTTAACACAGACACCAACATCTTTTGGATGTCATCTATTTTTTCAATTTCTGACATCTCAACTACCGTCTTTTTTGTTTTCACTTTCTTTTAACAGAGAGCGTATAAGACTTATTTGTCCGTTTGCTCTCTGTAGTTCCTCTTGTAGTTCCAAGATCTTATCTCGGGCTTCTCTATAACCGTCTATTGCCTGAATATAAAGATCTAATGGAACGGTTGTTGTGTTTTCCTCTACGTTTTCGTATGTTCTGAGGTGCATTATTTTTAGTTCATATATTTAAGTTACAAATTGCAATAGACCACAATGGTTTATTGCAAGGTATTATACCCTAAAAAAAGAGAAAACACTTCGGGGGGTTAGAACCCCAGAAGTTTAGTCTACAATAGGAGACTCTAGCCTCTTAAGCCACCCACGAGTCTTACTGTTGGCCCAAGTAACAAACCTCTTAGGTCGTACACCAGTATCAAACTCTCTCAAGGCTTCAATAAACGCGTCATCCTTATTTTTTTCTATTAACCTGGCCAACTCTGCACGGTCTATATCTTTTCTACATATCTCGGTCCCATCTTCAGCCAAGAAAGCAATACAGATAAATAAATATTCATCATAAACATCAAGATAGCTTTTAGGTATTTTAATTTTGGTTTTAAATCGATTCTTAAGAGTACTCTTCCATTCTTCATATGTCATTTTTGATGTATCACATGGGGCGAGCATATTGTGAGTTATATTGCACTGATGCACCTTTCTTTCTTTAAAGCACAAACCTACATATCTCTCATACTCTTCTAAAGTACGTGTTTCACCAAACCCGTAAATACCAAAGTCAGTAGCCCTTTCATGTCCATCCATTCCAAACAATTCGCGGTTTTTGATCATACATCTTGAATTTTTGTGCCACCATTCTTTGTTGTCGTCCCACTGCTTTGGTCTACCATTCCTGGTGTATTCATGCCATATAAATGAAAAGTGAGGATGAAATAAATCATATCCTCGTGTATAAGCTCTGGCGGATATGGATATCTCTTCTCCATGAAAATAATAATCAGGATCGTGTGGCACCTCTGTACAGAATGATCCATCAGCGAAACAAAAGTGGGCAGAATAGAACTTAGCAGGTATTGGTTTTTTAAGATTTTTATAGTTCTCTATTCCTCCAGGTATAAATAATACAACTCCCTCTGGCGTAAACATATCAAAGTTCATTTGCCACGGAACCAAAGATCTCCCCGCCGGATCATTAGTAGGATCATACGAGGAAACATAACCGGTTAAAAGAGGCTTTAATACTTTAGAAGATCTAAGACTCTCCAATAATTCTATTAATAAAGTATCCCATGACGTATCAAAACGCATATGACTATCTATTTGGAGAGTATACTTTTCTCCATTATATTTCTGCTGTATCTTATTTCTTGCCCAGCAGGCACCCTCTGATTCCTCGTAGGGAATATCAATAATTTGAACTCTTGAATCTTCTGCATATTTTCCAAGAGATTCATCTTTGTCATGTTGCCAGGCAATACACACTTTTAATAGGTTAGGGTGTTGCGCATTTTCAAACATGCTATCTAACGTTTTAATTAGCTCAGGGTCACGGTAAGATGCAATTTGAACAAATATAGAGTTAAACATGGTTTTTGGGGTTTGTATTTGACTAACTCGAGCAGCTCTATCTGTAACTGCATTTTCGGTAGCTGTCAAATTTTCAGAATTTTGCGTGGTGTTTTTTATCATATCAGAACTTTGTACCGCGTCGGGACCCGCCACAGGAAGCCATTTATCCAATGGGCATTTTTCAGAGGCCAATCTGAGCTTAGCTTGAGTAGAACATCCGCATTCTCTACATCTTCCCGTTCCTCCTAAAGCTGTAGAATCCCAAAGGTCACAACCACCGCAAACCTCTAGACGTCTATTCAAAACTTCAGTACTTGCTAGCTCAAATCCAGCTTCCGCCCATTTAGCCATACTCTTAGCAAGATTAGAAGCCATTTGGAGAGCTGAAGGTTTGTGCTCTGGTTGTGGTGTTGCACCTGGAGGCTTCTTTGGGTAGAGTTTTGCCCATTGAGCCTGAGAGTCTTTCATTCGGCAAGCAAGGGCCATTACACTCTCGTCTGTTTGGCATTTATTCCACCAATATAGCATGAGAACGTTTTCTTTTTTCCTGAACCCTCTTCTATTGATTTTATTAAACCCTTTCTTTTTCCAGAGTGCAGCAAATTTAGGGCGAAGTTGCATGGTCAGCATATACATCACCTCATTTACATCTTCTTGAGTTAATTCACATTCAGTAGCCATAAATTATGTAGTTTGTTGTTTTTAAATATTGCAAGTTATGAGTATTTGTCAACCCCATATTTTTAAATCATTTTAAATTTTCCCAGCGGCCCTCAGGACAAGCACCGCTAACTAATTTAGTGGTAGCATAAATATACTTGTTATTTACATTACAGATTCCCCGCATGGCATCATAGTTGTCACAGCCTGCACATACTTTAAACCTAGCAATATGATCATCTGCAATTTTAAAACTTTCCCCAGGACCGTGGGGATGAGTAATAGCATAAATTCCGTCGGACGGGGATGTGGGTATAATTGACTTTGTTTTATAGTCCCATAATCCCCAAACACTAAATATCTCATCCCATGTTTCTCCTCGCTGTTTAAGATGCTCATTTATAAACTTTATAGATACATCTGAAGAAAAAGATCTATCAGGGCGTATCCCATGAATGTAAACTTGATTCACTACAGCACTTTCTGTACCTAGCCCAAATTTTTTCCTGGCGGCTAAGTCAAACCACAGCATTTTATTTGATATAAATAGAGGATAAGGATCACCGGTTACTGGAATGGTTTCTTCTGGTAACAATCCAGAGGAAATTATTTTTTCTGCGTATCTCCTGCTGTACCCCTGTATTCCTCCTTGCACACTGAAATTATTCCTTGTCTCTCTATCTGCCGTGGTTCCAAAAAAGTTTAAATTTCCTATTGGTTTGCTCAGCGGTCTATGAAAATACGCGTCAGGGTCTAGCTTTATAATATAGTCTACATCCTCTTTAAGGCCCTCATCAAAAAATCTTCTCCACCATAACCAGCCTATATTTGGAAGCTTCAAGTTATCGCCGTCTATATATTTGCAATTATTCCTCCCCGCAAGCTCTTTTAACCCTGTAGAGTCTCCTCCGTCATTAATAATAATAATTGGACCATTGTCGCATCTTCTAATACTGGGGATACACTGCTTCATATATTCCAGCTCGTTAAAACATGTAACTATCCAAGCTATTTTGTCAGATGTTTGTTTCATATGTTTAAAACAATTTTACAGGGTTATTTGAATTATGTTTTATCTTATCTTTTAGTGCAGATTAATTCCTAAGGTGCTTTGAGTACAGTCTTCTATCTTGGCGCAACCACAATTACCATCCCAACCACCAACAGCGGTCTCACAATCACCACATGGATAACCATCACAATCATCAGGAGGGAACGGGTTAGGTAAGCAATGACCATCAGAGCAGAATTCATTTTTTCCGCAGCTTACTCCGAAGCAAAGATCCGGCTCCGGTGTGGGAGTAAATATAATAATAGGAGGATCTGTAGGATCAGGTGTAGGACCTGTAGGATCTGTAGGTCCAGGAGGTGTAGGACCTGTAGGATCTGTAGGTCCAGGAGGTGTAGGATCTGTAGGTCCAGGAGGTGTAGGATCTGTAGGTCCAGGAGGTGTAGGTCCAGTAGGATCTGTAGGCCCAGGAGGTGTAGGACCTGTAGGATCTGTAGGCCCAGGAGGTGTAGGATCTGTAGGCTCAGGTGTAGGACCTGTAGGATCTGTAGGCCCAGGAGGTGTAGGTGTATGCGGTGTAGGTGTAGGAGGTGTAGGTGTATGCGGTGTAGGTGTAGGAGGTGTAGGTGTATGCGGTGTAGGTGTTAGAGTATTTAACCCACCACCAAAAGTATAATCACATGGGCCGTCAACAGGTAGACACTCACAAATTCCTTTCCATGTATATGTTGGTACGGTGCATGGTTCACAAGTAAATCCTTCACATGGGTCAGGCTTTTTGCATGTTACACAATATTTGAGAACAGTTCCATCTAGACAGTAGTGCCATGGCTCCGGAACTTCATCCTTTTTGAAATCGCAAAAGACTTGGGCTCCAAAATACGCACAATCACATGAGCCCGGATCATAACAAGTAATACTATCACTGATCCAGCTGCCATCGGAACTCTTCCTCCAATTACACTCTACAGTGACTCTAACGTCATTAGGACTTTTTTTAGCTTCTTGGTACCCATAGTTACTACAGTGGCAATCCGCATTACCTCCAGTTGTATTAGGATCATCTGGAGCTTTATAACAGGTTACTTTTCTCTTATATACAGTGCCACAGCTTATTGTTACTTCTAAGTATTCAGGTGTAGGTTTATAGCTAAAAAAGCCATGATCCACACACATGCAAGAGTCTGGGTCTACTGTTGGTGATGGTGTAGGCGGAGGATTAGTAGGAGTAGGAGTAGGAGTAGGAGTAGGTGTAGTTGTTGGTGTAGGAGTAGGAGTTGGTGTAGTTGTTGGTGTAGGTGTTGGTGTAGTTGTTGGTGTAGGTGTTGGTGTTTTTGTAGGGGTAGGTGATGGAAATGTAGGTGGTGGTGTAGGATCTGTAGGTGGTGGTGGTGTTGTAGGTGGTGGTGTGGGTGATGGTCTTGTAGGTGGTGGTGTAGGTGTAGGTGTGGGTGTACTACCGTCAGCACATCTATAACACAAACACCCTCCAGCCTCAATTTTGCCCTGACCAGTCCAGTGATAATGCCTATTATCACCAATGTTCATTCCCTCAGTTATTCCAAAGCTTCCAAGAGAACCACCATGACCATTATCACATGTGGGTTCAGAAACAGTACCCTGAAGATGCTCTACTGCAACTCCTGTGGTATTATCATATAGAGTATAACCTCCAGCGCACACAGCCACACAATCAGCTGGTTTAGATGGTGATGGTGATGGAGGTGGCGTAGGTGGTGGATCTGTAGGTGATGGGGTAGGTGATGGGGTAGGTGTAGGTCCCGTTGGAGTTGGTGTAGGTGGTACTGTAGGCGATGGGGTAGGTGTAGCCCCGTCAGAACACCCGTAGCAATAAATTGTAATTTCTTTACACAGCCATTTATTGTACCACTGGAAACTGTCGATCACGGGGTGTTGGTCTGTGGCGAAGCAATGCATCTGACCATCCGAAGGCACCTCATAGGGAGATACACCATCCGTTGCTTCAGCACAACTAGGAGGAAAGTCATCTCCAGTGCATCTTGGAGAAGGAGGAGGAGGAGGTGAAGGTGGCGGATCTGTAGGTGGTGGTGTAGGTGATGGAGGTGGCGTAGGTGTAGGTGGTAGTGTGGGTGTTGGTGTTGGTGTACTATCGTCAGCACATCTATAACACACACACCCTCCAGCCTCAAGCACACCAGGGCCTCCCCAGTGATAATAAATTTCATGACCCAGCCCCATTCCCTCAGCTACTCCAAAGTGTCCAATAGAACCACCATGACCATTATCACATGTGGGTTCAGAAACAGTACCCTGAAGATGCTGTACTGCAGCTCCTGTGGTATTATCATATATAGTAATACCCTGGGCACACACAGCCACACAATCAGCTGGTTTAGATGGTGGTGGTGTTTTTGTAG
>Ga0114959_10002116_pt1 | contig 16648 bp, 17 predicted proteins | sample C_130625_EF_Meta_FD_87317 | JGI IMG/M metagenome (GOLD analysis project Ga0114959, IMG submission 87317) | Freshwater microbial communities from Lake Croche, Canada to study carbon cycling - C_130625_EF_MetaG | ecosystem: Environmental > Aquatic > Freshwater > Lake | place: Lake Croche, Canada...
AATATTGCCGCCCATTCGTCCCAAACCGATCATTCCGAGTTGCATGGTGTTCTTTCAAAGTGAAGTCAACAAAAAAATTCGTGGTCGGCTCAAGCCCGATTCGGGTCATGCAAGTGGACAATGCGCTGCACAAAGTGACCCAAGCCCCCTTCTGCATATTGCTTGCGGTCCAATTGACTGGTGGCCAAAGCCAGATGGCGAATATCATGGGCGGCTTGGCTTGTGGGTGCAAACTCCGTGATGGCTTTGTGATTTTCGGAGGCCTGCACCATCAGCTCATCTTGTTTGATGCAGCCCAAATAATGCAATTCACGGTTGAGAAATTTGGTGGACACGGTATTCAAGTGATTGAACAAGTTCTGCGCCTCTTGGTCATTTTTGGCGGCATTGACAATGATGTAAATCCTGTCCAATTGAAAGTCACTGCATAAGATCTTGATCATGGCATAAGCGTCCGCCAAACCCTCCTTGTCGCTGCGCACCACGATCAATCGGCGACCGGTACATGCCATGAAAGACAACACAGACGGGTCAGTGCCAGGCGGCAGGTCAATGATCAGAAAGTCCAGCGACTCTTCGTAATCACTGAATTGCTGGAGCGCTCTGGCTGCTTGGTCCGGGTTGAGCCGGGTCATGCTCTCAATGGTTTGGGCGCCAGCGATCAATTTGATGCCGTAGTGGCGCGTATGAATAATGTCTGTGAGATTTTTCTCCCCAGCGATGAAATGACTCAAGTTCAATGGGCAATGCGTGCCCAATGCGACTTGGGCATTGGATGCACTGGAGTTGGCATCCAAGATCATGACGTCGTAGCCCATGCCATGCAAAGCGACTGCAAGATTCACGGAAACCGTTGTTTTGCCTACGCCGCCTCTAGCGCTGGTGATGCCGATAACTTGGGTGTGTGTGGGTTTTTCCATGGTGATTGAGGTCGCAATGAATCATTCAAAAATATGGGTTTCGCCAAAACTGATGTCGTAATCCAGCATCACTTCTTCGCCCTTGCGGATGGCGCGCAAGGTTTTGAGTTGGCCGTTTTTTTGGTAGGCCACGCTGGGTTTTTTGGAGTGGTTCAAATAAACGGCCATGTTCATGGTGTTCATACCGACGCTGGGTATGTGCATGACGTCTTTGTTGTAATAGCAGAACAGGTCAAGTTCTTGACGCACGGCTTTGGGCAAGCCGTGGAGGTCCTTGAGGGTGATCGGCACTTCTTCCACAGGGTGCCAAGTACGCATCGGGTTGACCCCTTTGGGAATGGCGCGAATGGCAAACACACCAATTCCGTGAACCGTGGAGATGCCTAATTTGCAATACACCTCGTCTTGCAGGTGCTTGAGAAGTTTTTTTTTGATTTTAGACATGCTGTAGGGAAACCAATTGAAAAAGCAGTGTACAAACGCCGCGTTCAGGCTTGCCGAAGAATCCGATTCCAGACCTCGGGCTTGAAATCTGTGTGCAAGGGTGAGCTCAGGTCCAAAGCCAAGGGGTGGTCTTTGTCGGTCAATGCCAATGCAAAAATGGGCTCGAAATCCGTCACGAACAAAGCCTTGTAGCCATAATCATCGACCGGTCCGAGGTTGTAATAGCGGTAGCCGTTGTCTGCAGTCCACTTGGAGGCCAGCAGACAAGCGTAAATGCCGGGTGATTTGTTTTTGTAGTCACGATTCCACTGGCAAAAACTGCCGTAAACCTGCTGGCGATCCGGCAACAAAATGGACACGTCGGTCAGCACCAAATCGCCATTGGGTGCATGAACCTGGATCACCAGCACCTCCAAATCTTGGATGTAATCCACAAAGCCTTCGACCTCTTGGTCGTGAATGAAGTAGTTGGCAAAATGCTCTCCACCCAAGGCAAAAACATCTTCGCAAGTGAAATGGCGACCAGGCAACACGCTGGTCGTGGTCACCAAGTCTTTACACAGCTTTTCAAGTTCTTTGAATTTGCGTTGTCGGCGAGGCTCGGTCCAGAACTCAGGACTTCCTGCATGAACCAATCCATATTTGTCATTGATCGGAACGCCATAAACACTCTCTGGTGGCACGGCATACACGATGAAGGGCTTTTTGGCCATGTCCAACATCGCTGGCGAAACATCCACATAGGGACACAGCGCATCCCAGCGTGTGGTGTAGTACAAGGTTTCGGCGTGGTAGCTTTCCACACACAAATTGTCAGCCGTCCAGGATTGGTTGCGCAGCCGCTGAATTTCGGGCTCAGGTGCCACCGAGATCTCGTCCTCGGCAAAGGCTGTGTTTTCGGTAAATGACATGCTCATGAACTGACAGGCGACAGCAAGGGGTTGGTCGGAAGCGCTTCAAGCTCGAAATACGCCGAGTCGATCGCGAAATTGGCTTGAAGAAATGGGCTGTCCGTCTCTTCCAGCTGGCGAATGGCATCGGCCATTTGCGCTAAATGCTGAGACGCCTGGCTGCTGGGATCGTCCAGTTGCGCAAAATAAGGCACCTTCAAAGGGCAGTCCACATCGAAATGAAAAGTTCGGGACTCGGGCTCAAAGGACAGGGGATAGAGTTTGCAACTGAGGGGCTTGTCATCCGCAAGTTGACAGCCTTGTGGACCTAAGTGGGTGCAACTGGATTCAATGCAGATACGGCCGTGCTGTTGCGTTTCCGCTTGCGTCAGAGAAACCTCCAGCGCGGGATATCCGGGGTCGACGTGGCAGCACCGTTGACACTGGGCACAGTGCTCAAAAAGCATGTGCCGCCCCCGGCGTATCGCTCAGCGCGAGGGACATCAGCCCCAAGCCATTGCACTTGAAAGACAAAATACAAATCGACATTGTTTTTTTCGAAATTATTGATTTTATGTATTGGTCTACTGTAAATGCAAAATTGATTTTTATCAAACTTCTCCATCCCTGACTTTGCCTCATTTTTTTGCACCGAATTGAGGCGCTGTCACCCAACTGAAAGCTCGCGCTCAATCCATGGCCATGCCCTGTTATCATTTTTTGGATATCACAGGAAAAACACCATGCCGAATGAAGCCCCACACACAATGCTTTACCGGGTTGAAGAAGGCGTCGGCCTGATTGCATTCAATCGTCCCGATAAATTGAATGCACTCACGCCGGAGATGCTGAAACACTTTTTTGAACTGGTAAATCAAGCGGCCCAAGACACCGCTGTTCGGGTGATCTTGATCACGGGCGAAGGACGTGGATTCTCGGCTGGCCTTGATTTAAGCGTCATCGGCACTGGCGTCTCCAAAACCTCTGTTTTGACACAGGACACATCGCCCCTTAAGCAATGGGGCGACGACATTGGTCCGGACTTGAGTCGCTATTTCAGTCAGGGCTGGAATGCACTCATCACCTCCCGCAAACCCACCATTGCGGCCGTCAATGGCGCTGCGTTTGGCTGGGGTTTGATTCTGTCATTGCACTGCGACATTCGCTTTGCCGGCGAGTCGGCCTTGTTCAACGCCACCTTCGCCCGATTGGGCGTGCCGGCAGAAAAAGGCATCGGCTGGTTGCTGCCGCGCTTGATTGGCATTGCCCGGGCCGCCGATTTGCTCTACACAGCGCGGCGCTTTGATGGCCGGGAAGCCGAGCGATTGGGCCTGGTGAATCAGTGCCTGCCTGACGCGGAACTCATGCCCCATGCCTTGGCCTATGCCAAACAAATTGCGCAAAACGCCGCACCCCGATCATTGGCTGCAATCAAGGCCCAGATCTGGAGCGCCGGGGACGATTGTTACGACGAGGCTTTCAGGGCGGCCGACCATGAACAAGATCTGGCGGTGCAAACGCAAGATTTTCTCGAAGGGATTGCCAGCCTGCGGGAAAAACGCAGTCCTCAATTCAAGGCGGCTTGAAACCTTCGCAAGCTCAGGCCTCTTGAATGGGGATCGTCAAGGCATCGTATTCAAATAACCAGTCATACCGGCGACGGACTTTTTCGGGCTCCCACTCGCTGGTGACGTAGTCAATGGCTTTGTCTGGATCGGACAACTGCGGGTTGTGGAACCGCAGAGCATTGTCCCTGGAACGGTTGACGATGTCAGCCGTGCGCTGCCAGCGCAGAGCTTCAAACCGTGCAAAGGCCGTCGCAGGGGATTCAAACTCGGCCAAACAACGTGCCATCACAGCCGCCTCCTCGAGCGCCATATTGGCACCTTGGGCCAAAGACGGCAAGGTCGGATGCGCAGCATCCCCGAGTAAACAAATAGATCCTTGTGCCCAGCCTTTTTGAGGCTCACGGCCCACCAAGGCCCATTTGAAGGGCTGCTCAATCTGTCGCATCAAATCACACACATCAGGATGCCAATGATCAAAATCGCGCAACAGCTCCTCGTGCGTGCCGGGCTCGGTCCAAGATTCACTCTGCCAGCCCTCGCGCTCTAGGATGCCGACCACATTCATCAGCCGACCTGCGCGAACCGGATAAGTGATCACATGGGCGCCTGGCCCCACCCAATTCGTGCCCACCGGCTTTTGCAAATGCGAGGGTATGCGGTCAGCGGGGACCAAGCCTCGCCAAGCCAACAAACCGGTGAACTGCGCCTTGTCTTCGCCCAACAACTGTTCGCGCAAGACAGAATGCACCCCATCCGCAGCCAGCAACCCGTCGGCTTGATGCACAGATCCATCATTCAACTGGAACGAAACACCTGCACCCGAACTGTGCGCTTGAACCACCCGGGCATTCAATCGAACAGGGCGACTGGACCGTTGCTCGAAGGCGTTCAGCAACACACGGTGCAAATCGCCTCGGTGGACCATCCAATAAGGCGCGCCAAATCGCGCCAAACAGTCGTCTCCCAAATCGAATAATTTCCAGCGCTGCCCGGTATCCCACATCCGTATTTCTTTGCCGCGCGCCGGGCTGACACAGGCTTGCAAGACCGCATCCAAACCTAAGCTCTGCAAGACGCGAGACCCATTGGGCGCGATTTGCAAGCCTGCACCCAACTCACCCAATTGCGCGGCCTGTTCGTAAACATCGACCTCAAAGCCCTGCGCCAATAAACACAGTGCGGTGGTCAAGCCACCAATGCCCGCACCCGCAATGGCGATGCGCTGTCCTCTGGCTTGCAAGCTGCTGGAAACTGGGGTCATTGCGCTTTGATGTTGTTGTCTTTGGCGACTTGCGTCCAGAGCGGAATTTCGGTGGCAATGGTCTTGGCAAAGTCGGCCGTGCTGCCCCCAACGGGTTTGATGTCCAACTTGGCCATGCGCTCCGCCACATCCGGCAAGGCCATGATGCGGGCCATCTCTTCTTGCAGTCGTTTGATGATGGGCGCAGGCGTTCCTGCAGGTGCCAGCAAACCACTCCAAATGTTCACCGCCAAATCCACACCCTGCTCTTTCAAGGTGGGCACTTGCGGGTAACTGGCCAAACGCTGATCGGAAGTCACCGCCAGCCCACGCAATTTGCCTGATTTGAGCAAAGCCGCGATGGGTCCGGAGTCGATCAAGGTCATTTGCACTTCTTGGGTCAAGACCGCATTGATAGAAGGCGCACTGCCTTGGTAAGGCACATTCAAGGCTTTCAGACCGGTGCGCGCTTTGATCAACTCCATCACCAATTGAAAAGAAGCCGAAGGATAAGCGTAGTTACTTTTGTCAGGATTGGCTTTGGAATACGCCACCAACTCATTGAAGTTTTTGGCTGGAAATTGGTCATTGACGGCCAGGAACATCGGAAACGACCCCACCAAAGAAATCGGTGCCAAATCGGTCAAAGGGTTGTAGGACAGCTTGGCCACCAAAGCCGGATTGAAGGCAATAGGGCCACTTGCGGCCATCAGCAACGTATGGCCATCAGGGGTTGCACGGGCCACATACTCCGTACCAATCGCTGCACCTGCGCCTGCCCGGTTTTCCACCACAACGGGCTGACCCAAAGCAGGACTCAGTTTTTCTGCCACCACGCGCGCCAGAATATCATTGGCCCCCCCGGGCGCATAGGGCACCACAATCTTCACCGTTTTGCTGGGCCAAGCACTTTGGGCCCAGCCGAGGGCGGGCGACAGTGCCCCAAAAAGCGCTGTGCTGAAAAGCGCCGTGCTGGCCAGCCATTGGCGACGACTCGCAAATTGAATCCATGTGTGCATCGAAGTTCTACCTGTTCGTTGAATTGAGTTTAAATTTTAGCCACAGAGACCACCAACAAAGCGGCCCGACCATCGTCCAAGGCTTGCAAGCATCGGGCGATGGCTGCAGGCACTTCATCGGCACGCGTGACACGCTCACCGTGCGCACCAAAGGCTTTAGCCACCTCTTCAAAGTGCCGCTTTTCACCTTGAAGCCGCGCCTGGAAATTGTCTATTTTCGCGGCTGGTCCATCAGGATGTACGCGCAAAACCGCTTCCTTCACAGCTTGCCACCCGCCATTGTCCAGCACCACCGTGAAGATGGGCAAACCCCGAGACTGCGCAACCGCATAGACCGAAGTCGGTGTTGAAAAATGAAAGCCTCCATCGCCTTCGATGTGCACCACACGGTCATTTGGCCGCGCCAGCTTGACCCCCAAAGCCATGCCCCCGCTGTAGCCCAAACCACCGCCCGCGCCGCCCAAAAAGCTCAGGGGTTCTGTTCGAGCGATCTGTTGCAACACCGCCGGCGAATTGCGGATGGCCTCGTTGATCACCACATCGTTGGGCCGCAATTGCACGCCCAGTTGCGCGCAGAACCAAGCCGGGTTCAAGGCATCATCACGCCCCGGGTCTTGCGCTGCAGCTGCCGCTCGGGACTGGCGTTGCTTTTGCAAGGGTGTCCATCCAGCCATCCGGGTGGCTACTTTGTGAAGGTAGTCGTCGTCAGACAAGGCCACAACGGCATCATGGACAGCGCGCAGTGCCAAAGCGCAGTCCGCTGGCCAGCGCAGGTCGCTGGCAAAGCCCCAGACCGGAAAATCTTTTTTGATCGGGTCCACATCAATATGCACCCAACGCGTGTCTTCTCTGGGGCGGGTTTGGTGCGGTAACCATGGCACATCAATGTCCAGCAGCAAACCCCAATCGGTGTCGGGCAACAAGGGTGTGGGATCAAATCCGAAAAAGCAGGGCGACGCACGGGAGATACAAAGCCAACTGGGGTTGAACTCCACCACGCGGATACCGCAGAACTCCGCCAAGGCTTGCAAGGCAAGCACCGCCTCAGGCTTGCGACCCAAATACGAGGTAATGACCAATGGATTTTCGCAAGCCATCAATTCTTTGGCAATCTGTTGTGCCACCTCTGCGGGCAAGGCCCCCACGCGGGCGGGACCGAACCGCTCAGCCGGGTAGGACTTGACTTGCTCGGGTGCCCAGTCTTCAACCAAGGTTTCGCGCGGCAAAGTCAGGTATACGGGGCCCGCCGGCTCTGAGTGCATCACACTGTGGGCACGTCGCACCACTTCTTTGGACACCACACCCGAGGGCAAGTTGTACTCCCATTTCACATAGGGCCGGACCAATGAGCCCATGTCAAACGGGTCTTGCACATAGTGAACATAGTTGTCGCGGGCTCCGGGCACTTCGCCGTGCAAAGCATAGGGCGCTTTCCCGGCCATCAACATCACAGGCAGGCGCGCACGCATCAGGTTGTGCATGCCCATGGCCGCATTGGCCGTTCCAGCATCGACATGCACCATGACGCCCTGCCCTTGTCCCGTGACTGCGGCGTACCCTCCAGCCATGTGAATCGCCACATTTTCATGGGGACACAACACCACCTCAGGCATGGCTTGCCCCTCGGCTTGCAATCGGGCCATCTCGTCAATCAAGGTGACATGGTCGGTGCCCAAATTGGCAAACAGGTATTGCATACCTGTTTCCTGTAAACCCTCCAAAAAATAACGGGCCGTGGTGTGGCGAACGGTGTTGGGGGTCATGGGGATTTTCAAAGCATTCGGTGAATAAGGGTTCTGGGTGAGCACACATTCTAAATATCCGGCATGCTCGCCTTTTGCCAAGGGGGTCACACCCTCAAGCTGCATGAGCTTTTGGACACGTGTGCGGTCACAACGCCCATGCGTTCCTACAAATAAAGCCATCTGTTCCAAGGCGACACCTTGCCTGGCATGGCCGTGGTTGAATACGAACTTCAAGTCACTTCTCAGGAGCCAACACCATGACCCCTTCGCTACAAGGACACATCGCCTGGATCACAGGGGGCGGCAGCGGCATTGGGCTGGCCGGTGCAATGGCGCTGGCCAAGGCAGGGGCGCATGTGGTGATTTCGGGCCGAAACCCGGCGACCAATGCGAGCGCAATCAGCGCTTTACAACACATCGGAAGCGCCGAAGCCCTTTGGCTCGACGTGGCCGACAAACATGCGGTCCAAGCTGCGGCGCAAGGCATTTTGGCAAAGCACGGGCGAATCGACATGCTCATCAACAGTGCAGGCACCAATGCCACGCAACGTAACTTGGATGTGCTGACCACGGATGCTTGGGACGATGTCGTCGGCATCAATTTGAACGGCTCCTTTTACTGCGTCCATGCTGTGCTGCCCGCCATGCGCGCCCAACACGGTGGATTGATTGTCAACGTCTCCTCTTGGGCTGGGCTGTATGCCTCCAAGCTGACTGGTCCCGCCTACAACACCACCAAACGTGCACTCTTGGCTTTGACAGAATCCATCAACATGGAGGAATGTCAATATGGCATCCGTGCCACGTCTCTGTTACCAGGCGAGGTCGCCACGCCTATCATGGAAAAACGCCCCACACCTCCCTCGCAAGAGCAAAGAGACCGCATGGTGCAAGCCCAAGACATGGGCCAAGCCTTGCTCTTTTTGGCGCAAATGCCTGCCCGCACCTGCATCAATGAATTGGTGATTTCACCCACCTTCAACCGGTTTTACCTTGGAGGCTTGGAGGCACCACCCGCACCCTGAACGGTCCTCTTTTGCGCTGTAGCGCCAGTCCAACATGTCCCGTTTTTTCTGAAAGTTGATTTATGTCTGAAACCGCACCCTACACCCCGCCCTCCGTCTGGACCTGGAACAAGGCCAATGGTGGACGTTTTGCCAACATCAACCGACCGATCGCCGGCCCTACGCACGAGCAAGACTTGCCGCGCGGCAAGCACCCCTTTCAGTTGTATTCGCTGGCCACGCCCAATGGCGTCAAGGTCACGATCATGTTGGAGGAGTTGCTCGCGCTCGGCCACCATGGCGCCGAATACGATGCCTGGCTGATCCGCATCAACGAAGGCCAACAGTTCAGCAGTGGCTTTGTTGGCGCCAACCCGAACTCCAAAATCCCGGCCTTGCTCGATTGCAGTGGTCCCGAAACTGTTCGGGTTTTTGAGTCCGGCGCGATTTTGTTGTACCTGGCCGAAAAATTTGGCGTCTATGTCCCCACCGAACCTGCGAAACGGGCGGAATGCATGTCATGGCTGTTCTGGCAAATGGGCAGCGCACCTTATTTAGGCGGCGGCTTTGGCCATTTTTACGCCTATGCGCCGGTCAAAATCGAATACGCCATTGACCGGTTTGCGATGGAGGTCAAACGGCAAATGGACGTTCTCAACCGCCGCTTGGCTGAAAGTCCGTTTGTGGGGGGCCAAGACTACTCCATTGCCGACATGGCCATTTGGCCTTGGTATGGCGGTATGGCCAAAGGGCAGTTGTATGAAGGCGGAGCGTTTTTACAGGTGCAGGAATACACCCACGTCATCCGCTGGGCCGATGACATCGCCAAGCGCCCCGCGGTACGACGCGGTCGCATGGTCAACCGGGTCATGGGGCCGCTGGAAACGCAGTTGCACGAGCGCCATGATGCCAGCGACTTCGACACTCAGACCCAAGACAAGTTGAAAGCCGCGCCGTGATCACCCTGTACGACTGCGCCACCGCGCCCAGCCCCCGCCGCGCACGCTTGCTTTTGGCCGCAAAAGGCATTGCTTGCGAAACCATCGAAATCGATCTGCGTTCGGGCGAGCAACTCGGCGACGCTTTTCGGCGCATCAACCCGCAATGCACCGTGCCTGCTTTGCGCACCGAAGAAGGCCAAGTGCTGACCGACAATGCGTCCATCGCGGCCTATCTGGAGGCGCGTTACCCACAAGTGCCGATGATGGGCATCACCCCGCAAGACAAAGCCGAAATCGCAAGTTGGCATTGGCGCTGCGAGTTTGAAGGCCTGATGGCGATTGCCGAGGTTTTACGCAACACCTCGCCCGCCATGGCCAATCGTGCCTTACCCGGGCCAGTGGACTACCCCCAGATTGCACAACTGGGCCAACGAGGCCTGGCACGCTTGCAGCAGTTCATGGCCACGCTCAATGCCCGACTCGAAAACCGCGATTTTGTAGCAGCCGATCAGTACAGCATTGCCGACATCACCGCGTTGGTTGCTGTCGATTTTGCACGGGTCGTGAAAGTCAAGCCTGATGAGCGCCACCCCCATCTGCTGCGCTGGCGTAGAGCGCTGGCTGAAAGGCCTGAAATGGCGTAGGATGGACTGAAGCCTAAGGGAGATGCTCGAAAATGCGTAAATTATTTCAAAACGACATCATTTTTGAAAAAGCTTTTCTCAGCGAGTCGGTTTGCAAAAAATGGACCCACACCATTTTTGAGAATCCCCAGATCTTCGGCACTGACGTCGAACCTCAATACGGCCAAATGGCCGCTTTCTACGGCATGGTCGAAGCCGGTTTGAACGAAAGTTATTTTCGATTTGCCGCAAAGCACAACCGGTTTTTGCTCAAGCATTTTCCTGAGGTCCAAGACATCATTGATTACGCAGGTCAGAAGATTTTGACCCACTCCGGATTAAGGCCTCAAGCCTTGCCCATCGTGCCGCGTGATCGGCAGTATTTTCAGATCGCAGGCTTTAATCTGCAATTGGCTTCTTGGCATTTGTACAACATCCACACCGACACTGAAGGGCTGATTCAATACCCCGCCAGTATCTTCAGCGCACAAACCCGCGCTTACACCTGCCTGGTTTCGGTCAAGCGGACCGCGCAACACACCGTCAAGCGCGGTGGCGATCTGGACATTTGGCGCGAGCATGTGCTGGCCGACCAGATGGACACTTTTTACAAAACCAACGGTTTTGATGCGCACTCCAAGGACAACCGCGTCAAACATGCCTACGAAGAAGGCTGCTTGATTTTGTTTGACAGTTTCATGCCGCATGTGGTCTTGCCGTTCAAGGTCAAAAAAAAACAAGACCGCCGCATTTCATTCGTGGTGCACTTCAATTACAGAAAGACCACGGCAAAAAATCCATTTCCGCATCTGGAATATTGGTACTGAAGGGGCACTCACTTTTTCAGGGCATCTTTGTAAACCGAGTTCAAGGGCACAGCCATGAAGCGGCGCAGCATAGGCTCAAAAATGTCCAACGGCAAAGTGTCGTAATCCCCATCCAAAGCCGGATCGTCATCCGAGGCAATGAACTCTTCCGTGTGGGCGTCATGGGCATGGTCCTTGAACATATCCCGCATAGGACGGTCCATTCCGATGTGATGGAAAAAGTTGTACCCCTGAAAAATGGCGTGCAGCAAAGCACAGACCACATCTCCTGATTCAGACCGTTGCTGAGCGTTGTATTTTAAAGTTGGTATTGCGCCGCCAGCTGAACAAATCCAGCCACATCCGGGTCCAGACCGGTTTCTTCGTGCAAGACACGGCCCACCACTTCGGCCAGTTGCACAGCCAGTGCAGCATCCAGAAACAACAGGCGTGAACGCCTGGCTAAGACATCCTCGACATGCACCGCATACTCGTGGCGCGCCGCAAAACGGACCATGGCCACCGTCAGGCCCGGCGTCAATTCGACGTCGTGCCCGGGCAATTGCGCCACCCAGGATTGCTCGGACCCATAAGAATGCAGACCTTGGACTGCGCTCAAAGATTGCGGCGATCGGTCTGTGGGCTCGGCCCCCACCAAAGGCAGGTGATCGGTTCGACTGGCCCGCTGGGGCAGCAAGCCCGCATCCGCACAGTGCGCCAGAACATCTTCGGCCATGGCGCGGTAGGTGGTCCATTTTCCGCCTGTGACCGTGACCAAGCCTGAACGGCTCACCAAGACGGTGTGCTCGCGACTCAAGGCTTGGGTAGGGCCGCCTTCATCGTGCGGGGGTTTGACCAAGGGCCGCAAACCGACCCAAATGCTTTTGACATCGCTGCGCTGGGGGGCCACTTGCAGATAACGGGCGGCTTCGCGCAAGATGAAGTTCACTTCTTCTTCAAAGGCGAAAGGCTCTATGGCCAAGTCCTCACGCGGGGTGTCGGTCGTTCCCAAGATCACCTTACCCAACCAGGGCACAGCAAACAGGACGCGGCCATCACTGGTTTTGGGAATCATCAAGGCTTGCTGACCTGGCAGAAATTTCGCATCCACCACCATGTGCACGCCCTGACTGGGCGCCACCATCTGCTGGATCTGCCCATCTTGAGCACGCAAAGCATCGACCCACACGCCAGTGGCATTGACGACGCAGCGCGCGTGAATTTCGTAAGGCAGCCCCGTCAACACATCTTCGCAAGCCAAACCCGAAACCTTGTCATCGGTGAAGAGCAATCGCGATGCTTTCATGTAATTGACCAACAGTGCGCCTTCACGGGCGGCCGTTCGCGCCAGCGCAATGGCCAACTGGGCATCGTTGAACTGCCCGTCCCAATACTGCACACCACCGCGCAGGCCTTGCATGCGAACTGTGGGCAAAGCCTTGTGGGTTTGGCTGCGCGACAACAAGGTGGTGGGGCCCAGGCCCGCCGCACCAGCCAAGGCGTCGTACATCTTCAAGCCCAGGCCATAGAACGCAGACTCCCACCATTGGTACGCAGGGACGATAAAAGCCAATGGCTGGGCAATGTGGGGCGCGTTGCGCAGCAAGGTGCTGCGCTCATGCAAGGCCTCACGCACCAGCCCGATGTTGCCTCGCGCCAGATACCGCACGCCGCCATGCACCAGTTTGGTTGAACGCGATGAGGTGCCTTTGGCAAAATCATTCGCTTCAACCAGCACCACCTTCAAGCCCCGTGAAGCCGCATCCAAGGCCACGCCCAGACCGGTTGCGCCGCCGCCAACGACGGCCAGATCAAAGACGCTGGACGCGTCTTGGGCGTTTTGCAATGCACCGATCAATTGGCGGCGAGTCGTTGGAAGGGGAGAAATCGGGGGGTATGAAGCCATGAAGGTGAATGCCAATCAGATTCCTTATTCTGCTTGAAAAAAAGTGAACCTCTGGCGTTCCATTTAAGGGCAAAATTCTCCCTGTCGTTTCAAGGCTTATGCACCATGACTTACCTACTTGCCTTAGACCAAGGCACTTCGAGCACGCGCAGCATTGTTTTCACAGAGCAAGGCTTGATCGTGGCCCAGGCCCAGCAAGAATTGCCACAGATCTTTCCTCAGCCCGGTTGGGTAGAGCACGATCCCCTCGAGATCTGGCGTGCCCAACTGAGCACCTTAAAGCAAGCCCTGGCCAGTGCAGGTATTCAAGGCCGAGATGTTGCAGCCTTAGGCATCACCAATCAGCGCGAAACCACCGTGGTTTGGAACCGCCGGACGGGTCTGCCGATTCACAACGCCATCGTCTGGCAGGACCGGCGCACCGAAGCGACTTGCGCGCTGTTGCGTGAGCAGGGCCTGGCCGACACCATCCAAGCCAAAACCGGTTTGCTGATTGATGCGTATTTTTCCGGCACCAAGTTGCAATGGATTTTGGACCATGTGGACGGCGCACGCGCTCAGGCGGAGCGAGGCGAATTGTTGTTTGGCACCATCGACAGCTGGCTCATGTGGCAGCTCAGCGGTGGCGCAATTCACGCCACGGATGTGAGCAACGCCTCGCGCACCCTGCTGTTCAACATCCATACCCACCAGTGGGATGCCGAGTTGCTGCAGGCGCTGCGGATTCCGGCCAAGATGATGCCTCAGGTCCTGCCGTCCAGCAGCCCATTCGGTCACGTCAAGGCTGACTTGCTCGGTCATGCCATCCCCATTGGCGGCGTGGCGGGCGATCAGCAAAGCGCCCTGTTCGGTCAGGCCTGTTTCAGTGCGGGCATGGTCAAGAACACCTATGGCACCGGCTGCTTCATGCTGATGCACACGGGCGATCAAGCCATGCACTCTCACAACGGACTCATCACCACCCGCGCAGCGCAAGTGAATGGACAAGCGCAATTCGCCTTGGAAGGCAGTGTGTTTGTGGGCGGTGCGGTCGTGCAGTGGCTGCGCGATGGCTTACACGCCATCAAGCACAGCAGCGAAGTACAAGCCTTGGCGGAAAGCGTGCCCGACTCGGGCGGTGTGATGGTGGTGCCCGCCTTCACCGGACTGGGCGCCCCTTACTGGAAGCCCGATGCCCGAGGCTCCATCACCGGCCTCACGCGCGGCAGCACCGTGGCACATATTGCCCGCGCGGCGCTGGAAAGCATCGCCTTTCAAAGCGCCGCCCTGCTGCAAGCCATGAGCCGCGATCTGTCTAAGCAAGGGCAGGCACAGGTGAAAGAAATGCGGGTGGACGGTGGTGCCTGCGTCAACAATTTGCTGATGCAGTTCCAGGCCGACTTGCTGGGCATTGAAGTCGTGCGACCCGAGGTGACAGAAACCACAGCCTTGGGCGCGGCTTATTTGGCGGGGCTGTCCACTGGGATTTACAGCAGCACCGAAAACTTGAGCCAATTGTGGCGGGTGGAAAGGCGATTCGCGCCTCACAAGCCGCCTGACTATGCCCGTGAGTTGATGGCGCTGTGGGAACACGCCGTCCAGAAAACAGTGCTTTGAATTGTGAACGTCAGGTTCACCGCTGGGTTTTCGCCCACGCCTCGTAGCGCGCTTTGTTCGCTTCATTGGGCGGATAAAGTCCCGGCAATACAGCGCCGTTGTTCACCTCGTCCATGATCCAGCCTTCCAAGCGTTCTTGCTCGACTGCGGCCTCGACCACAGCGTCCAGCAGATCCGCGGGAATCAGCACGGCGCCATCGGTGTCTACCACCACAATGTCATTCGGGAAAACAGCAACACCACCGCAGCCGATCGGCTCCTGCCAATTCACAAATGTCAAACTCGCCACGGACGCTGGCGCTGCGGTGCCTTGACACCAGACAGGTAAACCCGTGTCCAGCACACCGGCCATGTCTCGGATCACGCCATCGGTCACCAAGCCAGCCACTTGGCGCTTTTGCATGCGGGCGCACAAAATGTCGCCAAAGATCCCGGCATCGGTCACGCCCATGGCATCGGCCACGGCCACGCAGCCGGCGGGCATAGCCTCAATGGCCGCTCGCGTGGAAATGGGCGCACCCCACGAAGCGGGCGTGGCCAGGTCTTCACGCGCAGGCACAAAACGCAAAGTGAACGCACGTCCCACCACCCGGGGCTGCCCGGGCTTGAGGGGTTGAGTGCCCCGCATCCAGACGTTGCGCAAACCTTTTTTAAGCAAGACGGTGGTCAAAGTGGCCGTAGTGACACTGGAGAGCTTGTGAACAATGCGGGGGTCCAGTGGCAGAGATTCGATGGTCATTTTCGCTCCTTGAATTTCAATGGCATCGGCTTCAGATGGGCTTGGCCAGATAGACTGCTTCACGTCCGACAATGGCTTCGCGGGCGGGCATCAGGATGGTGCAATCGTCACACAGGGCGCGAATTTCTTGCCCGCCTTGGGTCGCGATCAATTCACCTTGCGCAAACACCTCAAAGCCCTTGACCGGTTTGACAAACTGAAAATCAGGCGATGTGATCATGCAGGTCTGCAACAGCTCAAAGCGCTTGGGCGGCAGCCGCTGGACAGACGTCGGTGGCGCGATCAAGCCAAAGTGCGCCAAAAATCCCAGTGTGCAGGCCAGGGCCACGTCACCGGTGGATCTTTTGAAATGCTGACCGCACTCCACCACCATGGCCGCACCGTGATGCTGCGGCATGCCAAATGCACCATACTGAATCAAAGGCGTGCCCGAGCCCAAGCCATTGGGCATGACCAAATGGATTTGCGGCACGCCCACGCTCAAGGCCACTTGGCCGTTGCGTTCAAAAGCGGGATACACCCAAAAGGGTTCAACGTCCTGCGCGGTGGAATGGATGTCCAACACATGGTCAGCGGACTGCACCACTTCGCGCATGGCCCGCGCCCGCCGCAGTTCGGGGCTGTCTTCAGGGCCATCGAGCAGATCAGTCGACCAGATGCGGTTCATGTTGTGCACGATTTGACGGCTGTCAAAGGGCTTGGCGGGGTCAAAGCTTTCGTAGGCCTCGACGTTGGCAAAGCTGAGCGTCAGGGTCCCGATCAGTGGACGCACATGCGTGTCGAGCAAGTGCGTGACCACAGTCATGCCGCAAAACTCATTGCCATGGGTCAAGGCATTGATCAACACATGCGGGCCTGGACGACCCGATTCAAAGCGGTGGACGTAGTCCACACCGGTATTGCCTTGTCGGTAAGCACTTAAATCTCGAGGCATGACCTCAATGGCATCAAAGGGGGTCATGTCGGTGTTCCAAAGGGTGGAGGGGTCTGAGCGGTTTGCGAACGACGCAGATCGCGCAGCATGAAAAGGTACAACCCCTCGAGCTTTTCTCGGGCCCAAGGGGTCTTGCGCAAAAACTTCAAGCTCGACCCCATGCTGGGATCATGGGTGAAGCAACGCACCGGAATGCGCTCTCCCAAGCCCTCCCAGCCGTAGCAGTCGACCAAGGCCGTGATGATGCCCTCCAACTTGATGCCATGCAGCGGG
>Ga0114959_10002117_pt1 | contig 16645 bp, 1 predicted proteins | sample C_130625_EF_Meta_FD_87317 | JGI IMG/M metagenome (GOLD analysis project Ga0114959, IMG submission 87317) | Freshwater microbial communities from Lake Croche, Canada to study carbon cycling - C_130625_EF_MetaG | ecosystem: Environmental > Aquatic > Freshwater > Lake | place: Lake Croche, Canada...
GCCTCAAACTCTAGGCTACTTTTTTTAATCTGGCGCATTTGCCAAAGTTTCCAAATACTTACTCCCCATGTGTAAATGGACAAAAGTATAAGCATGGCAAGTACGCCATTAACAACTGAGAATTCCATATAAAGCCTTTCTGACTATAGTCAATCTTAACGTAATTTAAATGTAATTGGGAGTCGAACGTACTGCACTACTGCATTTCCACCTTGCACCGCGGCAGTAAAGCGCCACTTTTTAACTGTCGACAATGCTGATTCATCAAGCTCATCATTTCCACTTGTCTTAGATAATTCCACAGTACCCACAGAACCATCTTCTAATACCTGAACTCTTAACCAAACGGTTCCTTGTATACCTTCTCTATAAGGTCCCATTGGGTAGCGTGGCTTAGGGTTTTTAGAGTAATCCGCATATTTATCAGCATCGACTGTTGGCGCACTCTTCTCGCCAACATTGGGTGGTGGTACTACAGGAGCTGGTGGCGTTGGCTTTACTGGCTCCACTTTTTCAGCTGGTGCTGGGGTTTTTTGCTGCTCTGTTGGATCAGATGGCTTCTTGGGTTCAGCTGGCTTTTTGACATCATCTATTGTTTGTTTTTTGGGTTCCGGTGGTGGCGGTGGTGCTTTTTTAGTTTCGCCTTCAGAGACCCCACTTCTCGGCGCAACAATTTCAATAGACAGTGGCGGTGGTGTTCGAGGAATTAAATTGAGCTTTTGAATAATACTTCCAACAAAAAATAAACCATGCATTGCAAGCGCAACAAATAAAAATATCCAAAAAAACTTAATCCATTTTTCTTCAACCTTTTTTAAGCGCGCAAACTCCTCAGGATTAAAGTACGCAAATAACTCTAATCGAGATGAACTATGAATACTCATTTAATCACCCTCACTTTTCATCTACCTCAAGTCCACCGACCTCAACAACTGCCAATCCCAGTGGTGCTCTATCACCCACAAGACTTGGTACAGAATCTTTATTAGAAGAAGAACCAAACATTGACATAATGCCACCCAGTGAAATAGCTCCTAAAGAGTCACCTGCCTTGGTTGGTGCTGCTGTATTTGCTTCCACGACTTTAATTGGGGGAATCGAAGTTCCACCCGTGGAGGAGCTAGAAGAATTTGATGAACTTCCTGGAGTTGAGGAACCTCCCGAACTAGATCCACCTGACGTCCCGCCAGAACTAGATCCACCGCCAGAACTAGATCCACCAGTGTTATTTCCACCGCCTGTATTTCCGCTATTTGAACCTCCACCCGTTGAAGTTCCACCGCTTGAACTTCCACCGCTTGAACTTCCGCCACTTGAAGTTCCGCCACTTGAACTTCCGCCACTTGAACTTCCACCTGAGGATGTTGCGCCACTAGCTGGAGCTGAGAAACCACTGCCACCTGAGAAACCACTTTCTCCTGTTGGTGTCCCATTGATAGCAACTTGAGAAGTAGTCGACGGATTATCGATAGTTGGTGGTGAAGTGACCAAGATTCTCACAAAGCCCGGCGTGCTTCCATTGGAGATTCCGTAATTAGTTGGATTAAATGTAAATGGTGACAAGATAGTCAATTTTCCAGGAGGTGCGTGGAGGATTGGTTGATAATTTCTGGCAATACTATTGACGTTATCGGTACGATACGTTTGATCTCCACCTGTAATCATTTGCTGGTTATTAAAGTTCACGCTACCCCAGAATGTTCCGTATGGATCCCATGCATCTGAGACTTGGGCATTGATCGAAGCTAAAGGACGAACATTACCTGACCCTTGGTTAAAGGTAATCTGTGGGTAATACTGCCAACTTTGTGCAATCGCTGCAATTAAGAGCGTATGCGTTGGTGAAGCATCATAATCATTCAAGTTGCCATTAAAGGTTACAAATGGATCTTGTGAAATTAAAGTTCGTATATTACCCGCCGCTGTCGAAACCACGTGGCTATGCCATTGCTGATAGTTGTAATTAAAAGTTGTATAAAACTGATTTGCCAGGAAGCTACTCGTAACTCCATTGATTGATTGAGTTAGTGCAGACCTTACTGGATCTGCCATGTTAGATCTCAAGCTAGCATTAATCGCTGTTGTCACGTTTGAACTACCACCAATCCAAACATTTGCGTTATAGGTTTGTCCCATGCCTGTGAAAATGTCAGCAAATAAATACGCATTATTTGCATTAATAGTAAATGAATCAATTTGCTGGTTCTGACCAATATTACCTATGATGTAAGCATCATTCGCAGCATTGATGGTTAATGAGAATAGTTGTCCATTCGGAATAATTGTTCCATCTTGATGCGCGCCATCAACGCTACCTAATAGGTAAATATTTGAGTTCGCTGCCGTTGTAGTCAGCGTCGTTGTGTTTGATGTTGTCCATGGGTTAAGAACTACATTAGATCTATACACTTGATCGCCAGTGGTACTGACTGAAGCAGGTAGTTGGGTAGTATTACTATTTGCAACTAAATAAGCTAAAGGTTTATTAGCTCCAATATTGCCGCCAAAGACAATTGATGAAGGAACACTCACATCAAGGCCATACGTACCTGTGCTGCCACTATCAATCGTTGAATTAAAAGTAATTGAGTTTGCTGCACTTAGAGAAATATTGGCCCCTAATGTGACCGCACCCTGGTATGTTTGATTGTTATTACCAGTAATATCTAAATTATTTCCAAGATAGGTATTACCTGTCACGGTTAAGTCAGAAATATTAGTTAAGTACAAATGTGTACCTTGACCGATCGTAAGACCGCTAAAGATAAATTGACCATTATTAGCACTATTATCTTTTGGTAAATAAAGTGATCCGTAATTAACCGTTACATCACCAAAGTTAGATCGTAAATTTTTAATTGTGATGTTATCAACACCATTCTTCGTGAAGTTTTGAACTCCTGACAAAATTGAAGCATCAATTGATACGGCGTGGTTGGACCACTGAAAACCAGTGCTACCAGCAGTAGTCCCAGTGCTGTTAGATCCTAAGCTCAATGTATTGATATTACTCAACGAGCCATTAATAAAATACTGACCAGTACCACTATTTAAGCTCAAGCTAGCAGGGCCGTGAGCAATTGGAATGCTCACTATCACGATACCTGAACCTCCATTAGCTGATGCGCAGCACCAGAAACCACCACCACCGCCTCCACCAGTGTTGGCAAGACCTGCTGTTGGATAGATCCACTGCCACTGACCTAAGCCTGGGGGGGGATTTGCGCCGGTGTAATAAGCTCCACTACCGCCACCACCAACGCCACCAATAGAGGCAGTTGGCCAGCTACAGCCATTGTTACCACATTTGGTTTGTCCTCCATCTTTACCGCCAGCGCCGCCACCGCCATAATAAGTTATAGCTCCGGTAATGTTATTTGCAATACCTGATCCGCCATCACCCAGGTTGGCATTGGATGCCCAACCGCCCCATGTATAACCGTTAGCTTTAAATGGTTGTGGTTTAGCTGGAGAACCTCCGGCACCGCCGCCACCACCGGCCTGCCAATAGCCACCACCAACCCAATTACCTTGAGCATCAGTAGTTCCGATGGGCATTGCACCACCACCGTTAAAGCCTTGTCCTGGCGTAGCTATACCACCCAGAGATGATGTGTAAATGGAAGCTCCACCACCCGAGCCACCAGGGTATCCTTGCATCCAGCAACAATTATTACCTTCCTGACCAACTATGCTGCCGCCACCGCCACCGCCATAAGCAACCAAATTTCCAAATTTAGAATTACCGCCATTACTTCCTGACCACCATCCATTTGATGGATTTGTTCCGCCCGCTCCTACCATGATGGTATAGCCTTGGCCATTATTCACCGCGATGCCAGATGAGTAAATCACGCCACCGCCACCGCCACCACCCATGCCACCAGCACCACCACCACCTACTAGTAAGGTATTGACTAATGCGTTGTATGGAGCAACCCAAGTGTATTTATCTGTAATAGAGTCATAGCTTACAGTGATGGTGATTGGACCTGTTGGCGCAGTACTATTAGCAACATACAACTGACCAAGGTAGCTATAGTTACCTTGACCTAAGAAAGAGAGTGGGGTTGCATAACTTCTATCGCCCAATACATTGCCATTGATATAAATATTTCCAGTGATCGTGTTTAGGCTTGCATTACCAATCAGGCGTACATCACCGTTGTAGGTTTGAGTCCCAACAGTATTAATAGAAATATCCTCTGGAATACCAGTAATTGCGGAATTGGTAGTGCCACCAATTGAAGATGGGCTGTTGACTACTAAAGACTTTAATGGATTGACGCTACCCACGTTCCCACCGATAGTTGCTAGTCCTTTAGGAGTCAAGCTTGGATACAAGGTAAGCGTATCCCTTCCCGCTACAGCATCATCTATAGAGGAATTGAAGCTGATTGGATTATTGCTTTGAGTCTGAATAATAGTATCAGCAATAATCGTTACGGGACCGTTGTAGGTTTGTGATCCAGCCGTAGAAACTGTTCCACCTAAACTAGCTGGTCCGTTGACTGTCATATTAATAACGTTCAACAAATTACCTGAAGCGGGAATAGTCAATCCACCTAAGACTAAGTCTTGGGGTGTCGCCAACGTGAAAATGCCACCATAGACTTTAAGTGCTGCGAGACGAACCGTGTGAGTACCATCATCCGGTGTAGCAAACGTCCCTGCTGAGACGCCAACAAAACCGGAATAGACATTCGTATTGGTCAAAGTGAAAGTCGAAGATCCACCTTTAATAAATCCTTGTGTACCGGTCAAGCGTGCCGAATCCAAGCTAAAGTTAGTATTGGTGTTAACTGTCAATGTGCCCAAGGATTGGAATTGTGTAGTGGTACCAATTGGATTTGAATTACTATTCGAAACATTTAAAGTGAGGCTAGGTGTGTTCTGTATTTGGAGTGCGACCAAGCCAGAGCCGCCACTTTGCGCACTTGGCTCAGCGCAGCACCACCAACCACCTCCACCACCGCCGCCAGTATTTTTAGCGCCAGGGGTTGGCTGGATCCATTGGTGAGCCTGTATTCCCGTTGGAGGTGTAGGTCCGGAATAATAACCACCTTTACCGCCACCGCCATTACCGCCGGTAGTTCCAGGGGCCCATTGGTTTGGTCCAATTTGACCACCATCAACACCGCCACCACCGCCACCACCATAGTAAAGGGTCGTGCCTGTAATATTGCTTGCTAGACCTACGCCACCATTACCTGAACCATTAGTAGAAACTACGCTAGGTTGACCCCAAGGGTTGTTATTTCCGGTAGCTCCAGGCCAAGTTGCGGTCACGGGTATTATAGGTGAGCCACCTGCACCTCCACCACCACCACCCTGCCAGTAGGCATAACAGCACTGGAAATTATTTGCCTGGTTGTATGTCCAGACTAAGGTTGTTGAACCGCCAGCAAAACCTTGGCCAGGGGTTCCAGCGCCACCAAGAACATTCCAATTATTCTCTGATCCACCACCACCAGATCCACCGGGATTACCTGCCATCCAACAACATCCAACAGAATTTGGTCCATATAAACTTCCGCCACCACCACCGCCAACAGCAACTAGGTTTCCAAATTGTGAATCACCACCATTACCACCGGGTTGGGCACCATCGTTTGGTCTTACTCCACCAGCACCGACAATCACTGTATATAAAGAACCAGCTCCTAATGTGAAGTTATTGGCGAGGATCACTCCACCACCACCACCGCCGCCAAGAGCTCCAGCACCACCACCAGCAACTAATAATATTTGAGCGTTTCCAACAAATTGTGTACCAAAGGAATATTTTCCATCAGCATATTGAAGACTTAATCCACCACCTAAATTGCTCGCGTTATTTGAACCAGCAGTTAAGGTTGAACCATTATTTAAGACATATTGGCCACCACCTAAAAATTTCAATGCCGCACTAAACCCAATTACATTTCCGCCGAAGACAACATTGCCAGTCGTACTTGTTAATGTAGTGTCAGCCCATAAAATGACATCATTGTTGTAGGTTTGATTGCCTATAGAAGAGATCGCAGATCCAAGATATGCCTGCCCAGTAACGGTGATGGATTGTGCATTTGTTAAAGGACTATTAGCGTATGTTGTTAAATTGTTAACTGTTAGATCCTGAGGGTTTGCTGCATCTAAAGCCAAGCCACCACCTTGTAAGATTAAGGTATCAATTGATAAGCTGTTACTTGGAGAATTGGTTAAGGAAAGAGTTCCTCCAATCACAGTAATCGTATGGGTGTAATTGCTAAGGCCATCAATCGTAACTTTACCTGTTCCACCGGTGGTTAAACCTGTTGTATTGGTATTAGTGACGATTCCTGTAGTTAAAGTTTGATCGTTACGATTAGTAATGAGGGATAAGGTGCCAATATTATTTAATACCTTACCACTTGCAAATGTAATGCGTCCGGTATTTGTCGTGATCGAAAGATTTGCTCTTGAGAAGGATGCTAATGCGCCATTCAAAATCACTACTCCAGAACCACCCGCACTATATTTACCATCGGCGCAGCACCAATAAGTTCCGCCTCCACCACCGCCAGTGTTAGCTTGACCCGGAGTTTGAGCCACCCATTGGGAACCATTATAGAATCCTCCATTACCACCAACGCCACTTCCACCCAACGATGCTCCAGGATATATATTTGGTCCACTCTGTTCAGAGCCCTTGCCACCACCACCACCGCCACCATAAAACATTTGAGATCCTGTAATGGAACTGCTGTATCCAAGACCACCATTACCAATGCTGCCATTGCCAGCATAATTCGTGTTTCCTACATATTGAGGACTTGGCAAATATGCGGGCGCAGCACCAGCTCCACCTCCTCCACCAGCTTGCCAATACTCATAACCTGTTGAGGCAGCACGAACTCTTACGCTTTGACCGCCATCATATCCTTGACCTGGATTACCAGTTCCACCATTATTCCAACCGTAGAAGCTTCCTCCTCCCCCGGATCCACCTGAGTTCCCTGGATTGTTGTTCCAGCAACATATAGTACCGGCCGTATTCCATGCGGAACCACCACCACCGCCACCAATAGCGACTAAAGAAGCTCCAAATTGTGAATCACCACCATTACCGCCTGGTCGAGCTTGATCGCTTGGAGCAACCCCGCCAGCACCAACAACTACATCATAATTACCCACCGTTAGTGTATTTGTAGTTGAAATAACTCCGCCACCACCACCGCCACCAATACCACCCGCACCACCGCCACCCACGACAAGTAATTGAACATTTCCAGTATCAACGTTATTCCATTTATATATTCCATTGGAGTTGTAGGCGACACTAATTCCAGTTGCAGGGTTTGAAGAAGCGTTAAAAACTACGCCATTGATAGAGTAATTACCACCACCCAAGAATTCTAAAACGGTATTTTTAAAGCCAGTCACATCACCGTTAAAGTTAACATTTCCTGTAACCGTTGACATGGAGATATTATTTAAAACACTTTGAGTATTCGTTAAAGTTAAATCATTGTTGTAGGTTTGATCTCCAATGGTACTAATCGATGTTCCAATGGTAGCCAAGCCATTCAAAGTTAAACTACCAATTGCCTGAGTAGATCCAATTGCACCGTTTAATGTGATTGCACCGGTTGTATTGCGAACAGTCAAAACTAAGTTACTCAGGCCAGCCTGTAAATCATCTACCTTCGAATTGATGGTTATTTGACTTGTAGCGCCAGTTGTTTGCATAAGGGTATCACCACTTAACAACATATTGCCGTTATAAGTTTGTGAGCCTGGAGTAATAATGCTACCGCTTAATGACGCGATTTGATTGACTAACAAACTATTTAATCCAAGTAAGTGAGCTCCAGCATTCATGAACAAGGAGTTGATTGTTAAGTCAACTAAGCTAGGATTACTCAAGTCAAATGTTGAGCCATTATTAATCGTGAGAGAGTTCATAACTAAACTCGTATTAGTACCATGATCAGCAACGACTGATCCACCATTAATAATCAAAGCTACGTTAGCTGCAAATGATGAACTAAATCCTGCTAAATTTAAAGTACTTGATCCACCCTTGGTAAATAAACTACTCTGAGAGATTTGGCCAGCGCTCAGGCTAAAGTTATTATTAGAGTTGATAGTCAAAGAACCAATCGCAAAGTTAGCACCTGGCCCAGCAGTAAATACTCCTGAAGATTGATTCAATCCAACATTAATGGTTAAGGTAGATAACTGTCGAACAATAATGACGCCCGAACCACCATTCGCTGAAGTCGTGCAACACCAGTAGGCTCCACCTCCACCGCCCCCGGTGTTCGCTTGTCCTGCTGTTGGCTGTACCCAATTTGAGCCGTTGTAATAACTTCCGTTACCACCACCACCAACACCACCTAATGATGCTGTTGGCCATGAACTGTTTCCATTTTGTCCACCATCTTTACCACCACCACCACCTCCACCATAGGAAACAAGACGCCCAGTCATGTTATTGGCAACCCCATCTCCACCATTACCAACATTAGCATTACTGACCCAGTTACCACCCCACTGCGTAAAAGTTATTGGTGCGGGTGGAGTACTACCGGCACCACCACCACCGCCGCCTTGCCAATATCCGTAAATCTGTCCATTACTATATGCAGTTGCTACTGGATAGGTGCCCCCACCATTATTCCCTTGTCCTGGAGTACTTGTACCTCCTGGATTGGATGTATACAGTGATGAACCACCACCTGATCCACCCGGATTACCACCATACCAGCAACAATTTTGACCGTTATAACTATAGGGTCCGCCACCACCGCCGCCGCCCAGAGCAATCAGGTTACTAAAAGTAGATGATGTACCATCACCACCAGTTCTACCGCAACAATTAGGTGCAATACCGCCAGTACCTATCACCGCAGAATATGTCGTATATGGAGATAGCAGTGTTGAAACCAAGTTAACTCCACCTCCACCTCCACCTCCAATACCGCCTGCACCACCGCCACCAACAATCAGAATCGATACAGCATTTAATGAGGAGTTAGTTACATTGAACTGGCCACTGGCATATGTAATGCCCATTCCTAAACCACTGATATTAGTTACTGTGGAAGTTGCTGTACCTGAAACAATATTCCCCAAAACTGAATATTGGAAGTTTCCGTTATCCAATAGTTTTAGATAATTAGTTTGGTTACTATATTCAGTCAAACCACCTGCAAAATGAATATTGCCATTTGAACTTGTTAAAACCATATTGGCACCAACTCGAACGGACTGCGTTAGATCGGTACTGTTGTATTGTTGATCACCCGCTGTTGTGATGTTCGAGCGAAGAATTGCATTGCCCGTGACAATTAAATTATTAACCTTGGTAATTACACTATTTAAACCAACTGTGAAAGTACCACCTACGGTCAAATCAACTGGTCCACCCCCATTAACTAAATTAACAGTCGCTCCTGCTGGTTGATCATTACCTACTGCGAAATTGAGTACCTGAATCGACATTCCGCTTGCATTCAGATTAAGTATTCCACTATTAGCAATAATTGAGCCAGTACTATAGTTTCCAATATTATTAATCGTGATTACGTTAGTATTTAATTTAACAAATCCAGAAATCCCACTAATCTGACTAAAGTTAATCAATTTAGGTGCAGTAATACTCCCTGTAGGCGTATCAAGTGTTAAATTTCTTCCAGAGCTATCTTGTGTAAATGTACCAAATGAAATATCGCCAGTAAAGTTCTTTAAAGAAACATCTCCAGTTAACTGAATGTCCTTAAATGATTGTCCCAATGAAGTTGTAATGTTGCCCGCAAGTTGAGATGAACCACTGACACTAATTGTCCGAATACCCTGCTGTGTCACTCCAAGTAGATTGATGAACGGTGCGCCGATAGACTGTGCTGACAAATTACCGGTAATTGTGACGCTATCTAATCCTAAATTGTTGGCATCAAAGTTGGAATCATTTACAGCTGCACCAAAATTAACTTTAGAGCTATTACTCGCAGTAAATATTGGGCTACCTGTGAGGGTAACAACTCCAGAATAAGTTTGGTCATAATTAGAAGTAACATTACCACCGATGGTAGTTGTGCCATTCACAACAAGTCCTGTCGAATTTGAAATATTCAACAAGGCACCTGTCGGCAAGACCAAATTATTCATAACGACTTGATTACTAGTACCAACTAAATTTAAAGTACCAGCCAATATAGAAATATCTTGTCCAAAGTTACTAACGCCTGTAATCGACAAGGCGCCTGTACCATCTTTAATAATTCTTAAGACATCAGAAATCTGACTAACTGCAATCGTTGATGGTGTATTTGAATTGACCTTGTAGCCAAACTCATTAATATGAGAAACACTTCCAGATATACCAGCTTGACCAGAATTACTCGATAAATATAAACTTGCTCTGCCATGGGGAACAGGTACGTCAAGAATAACGATTCCAGATCCACCAGCGCCAGGATTTCCGCAACACCAATATGTTCCACCACCACCGCTTCCGGTATTTGCTAATCCTGAAGTTGGCTGAATCCAAGAACCACTTCCGTTGTAATAAGTACCATTTCCGCCACCACCTAGACCGCCAAAAGATGCGGTAGGCCAAGAATTATTTCCATTTTGTCCGCCATCCTTACCACCGGCACCACCAGCACCGAAGTATTGTATTGCGCCCGTAATATTACTGGCAGCACCCGGCCCACCGTCACCAACATTCGAGTTAGATGCCCAACCACCCCAAGTATTGCCATTCAAAACGAATGGAACCTGAGATGGGCCAGTTCCACCCGCGCCACCGCCACCACCAGCTTGCCAATAACCCCAAACTTGTCCAGAGCTATTTGATGTGCCAACAGTAATTGAATTACTACCGTTATAACCTTGTCCAACAGAGCCTAAACCACCGGGATTAGATGTGTAAAAAGATGCGCCACCACCAGATCCACCACTGTTACCACCAAACCAACAACATTGTGAACCGTCGTTACTATACGGCCCACCTCCGCCACCACCCCCTTTAGCAATCAAAAGATCAAGCGGAAGACCAAACTTTGAATCTCCACCATTGCCACCAGCTCTTCCACAACAGTTTGGCACAAGGCCACCAGCTCCTACAATCACTGTGTATTGAGTACCTGCAACAGTAGCGTAACTATTCACTGGAATCACGCCACCACCACCACCACCACCCATACTTCCTGCACCACCACCACCAACGATTAAGGCATTAATCTTTGCATCATAATTTGCTGTCCACATATATTTATCAGAAACAGCATCATAAGAAACCACAACTCCAGGTGCCTGAATTGGATCACCAACGGTATAACGGGTGTATGTTGAATTATTGTTTACACCAAGGGTTTGATAGGCATACACCCCATTACCTAAGAACTGAATAATGCCAGGATAAAAAGCATCACCTAATACGTTACCGTTAATCTGAATATTTCCAGTCAAAGCAGTCATTGCAGTATCAGCGGTCAAGCGGATATTACCGTTATAGGTTTGATCTCCGGTCGTATTAATTGCACCACCAATGGATGAAGGACCATTAATGGTTAAAGACTTGAGCGCATAGGTTCCGCCAATAACACCGTTGAGGTTAACCATTCCAGTGGAGCTAACACCTGAATTTAAGGTCAAGGTATGTGCGCCGGCAACAACATCATCAATCGTAGAGTTAAAAGTAATTGGTGCAACACCAGACGTTTGAACGGTTACGTTTGCTGAAATCTGGACTGGACCACTGTAAGTCTGTGAACCTGAGGTACTGACGTTTCCGCTAAGTGAGGCAAGACCACTCACATTTAAATTATTAATGTTTAATAAGTTACCACCATTGACCATCGTGAAACTACCAAGATTTAAATCTTGTCCACTAGGGGTTCCAAGATCAAATGTTCCGCCATTGGCTAAATATAAAGATCCCATTGTCAGTGGACCAGTTAATCCGGGAGTAACTATAGTTCCACCAAGAACACTAATCGATCCTGCATACGATGTAATGTTATTGAGCGTTAAAGTGCCTGACCCCATCTTTGCTAAGCCTGCAGAACTAGCAATTTGGCTAGCGGCGTTCAAACTAAAGTTAGAGCTAGAATTCACAGTCAAAATACCGATATGACTAAAGTTAGTTCCAGTCAAAATACCTGAATAATTTGCGGATGGTTGCGCAGTAACTGTTAAGTTAGGCGCAATACCAATATTCAGAACAACGATACCGGAACCACCATTCGCGGCATTACAACACCACCAACCACCACCACCGCCGCCACCAGTATTTGGAGCACCAGGTGTTGAGGAAATCCACTGCCAAGGTGAGGCATTCGTAGGATTGGGCCCAGTGTTATATCCACCATTACCACCACCACCTAAACCACCAGTAGTGCCTGGATTGTTCCAATCCGGGGAACCACTGCCTCCACCACCACCATAGTAGGTTGGCGTTCCAGTAATATTAGAACGAAGCCCAATACCGCCATTACCCGTTTGATTACTCGACGTGTAGTTGGAGCCGGTATTCACGGGCGAGCCACCAGCACCACCACCACCGCCAGCTAACCAATATTGACCATAAGGCCCATTGCCGATTGTCGATGGTCCACCACTATATCCTTGACCAGGAACACCCGATCCACCTTGTGTCCAATTCCAGAACGCCCCGCCACCCCCGGAACCACCAGCGTAACCTGACATCCAACAGCAACCATTTCCATTTTGGCCAACAACGCTTCCACCACCACCGCCGCCCTTAGCAATTAAACCACTACCGAATTGTGAATCGCCCCCGTTACCACCAGAGTAATAACCATTGTTACTAGTCAAACCGCCTTGGCCAACTATTACTGTGTAAATAGTATTTGCATTTAAAGTGACATCTCCAAGAAGGACACCGCCACCGCCACCGCCGCCTAAAGCGCCCGCACCACCTCCAGCAACGACTAAGGCTCGGCCTTGACTACTAAACGCTGAAGTAAAGCCATACTGATACGAGGTAGCATCATAAGAAAGAATGAATCCTCCTGGTAAAGTAGATGCGCTGCTCACCGTACCATTCGTATTGGTTCCATTAGGGTCTTGGAAAACATAGTCCCCATTGCCTAAGAATTGCAGTGTAGAAATATATCCAAGAACTTTGCCACCAAATACTACGTTACCGGTCGTACTGGTCAGTGTTGTATTACTCCACAAGGTGACATCATTTGCGAAGTATTGATCACCGCTTGAGGTGATGCTTGAACCTAAATTTGCTACGCCATTAACTGTTACTGTCTTGGCGTTGGTAACTGGGCTATTCGTGAAAGTCGATAAATTATTAACGATTAAATCTTGTGGGTGGGCTGCATCGAGTGCGAGACCACCACCATTTAAGACTAAGGTATCAATGTTTAATAAATTACCTGGCGAATTAATAATCGATAAAACACCACCAGTGACAGTTAAAGGAGATGAATAGTTCCCTAAGCCATTTACCACGTAGGTATCTGTTCCACCTTTTGTAAAGCTTGTTGTTCCCAGAACTAAACTCAGTGGAACATTGATCGGCGTGGATGATCCAGAACTCGAGGATAAAGACAAGCGATTGATATTAGAAATGTTTTCAATACCAATAATTGCTTTACCGCTATTGACAGTTAAATCAGTTGCTTGACCATAAGTTGGTCTAGCAATAATCACAGTACCCGATCCACCGCTTCCAGCCCCTGGTCCATTCCAGCAACATACAATTGGTCCACCACCACCACCACCACCTGTATTGGCTATACCGGCAGACCCAACAACCCAATTTGCAGAATTCCATTGATCACCGGGATTGCCAGTAATATAACCTCCAGCACCTCCGCCACCATTTCCACCAACAGTCTTAGCAGACCCGGGATTACTTCCCCAATCATAGAATGGCGATGCACCACCGCCACCACCATAGTAAGTAATCGTGCCAGTAATATTACTTGCTAGGCCCGAACCACCATTACCTGAATTTAGATTAGAAACATTTTGGCCATTTATCTGAATAAACGGGGAGCTTCCCGCACCACCACCACCGCCGCCCATCCAAAATTGACCGTTCACCCAAGTTGCAGATGATCCAGCATTACCTTGACCAAGAGTTCCTAATCCTGAAGTTCCAGGCTGACCATTCCACCCCCAGTTGTACAAATAAACAGATGCGCCACCACCAGAACCACCATTGTTACCACCGCCCCAACAACATCCACCCCCACCGCCACCGCCTAAAGCAATAATTGATGTCCCAAATTGAGAATTATTGCCGTTTTGACCTTGACTACCAGGCCAGCCATTTGGATCAAAAAGACCCCCTGCACCAACACTAATGGTGTAAGTTGTATTTGGTGCAAGAGAAACTCTTGGGTTAAAAACAGCACCACCGCCACCACCGCCGCCACCAGATCCACCGCCAGCCCCACCACCAGCAACAGCTAATACTTTTACAATGTCAAAATAAGATGGCGTCCATTGATAAGTATTTGCATTGGAATCAAAAGTAACATTAGCGATTTGGGTACCACTTAAAGCCGTTGCATCAGCGGTATAAGTAGTCCCTTGATAAATATAGTCACCATTTCCCAAGAACTGAATCAAATCTCTTGGCGTAACAGAGGCGGCGTTACCGCTTACGTTCGCCATAAACTCAACATTGCCATTGACTGTATTGATTGTGACCGCATCCAATAGCAATACGCTGTTGTGATAAATCTGATCACCTATCGTATTGATTGAAGTTGTTAAATTAGCAGTTCCGTAAATATTCAAACTTCCTAATGGATTAATTGACCCCATCGGCGCAAATACATTAAGTGATGACGTTCCCGCCGAAATAATAAAGTTATGCGCATCTGCTGCAAGCGGAGCATCATCAACTGTGGAATTAAATGTGATTGGACTATTTTGCGTAACGATATATAAGCAAGATCCATTCGGGCATTGAGAACTAACTGTCTTAAAAGGCACAGAATTTGCACTTGTTTTCGTGAAGATGACAGGGCTATTAAACTCAATCGCCCCTAATGGATTGTTGTAGCCAATCGAATCACCAATCAAGACCCTACCTGTGCCAGCGTTCAGGGTTAATGAATTTACCCCTACGCCAGCATTTGAAGTATCAATCGTCGATGCAAATGTAATCGTGGCGCAACTTACTGGTGTAATGCATCCACTCGGAGCATTCGCTGACATGACGCTAACTGAACCATCCAACCTTACTGGACCATCAAAGGTAGTAGATTGGAAAGTATTGATTAAACCAACATTTCCGGTGAGCGTAATACCGCCACTTCCCTGAATTACTAATTTCGTATTACCAGTTTGATTCCATGAATAGGCGTCATCAATCGTTGAACCAAAATTAATGATTGATGGTGTAGATAAGGTTAAAGTACTTCCCTGTTGAACAGTTCCATTAATCTGAACGGTTGAAGCGTAAGTTTGGTTACCATTCGTTGAAATATCTTTTGTGATGTATGCCGGGCTCAGAATTGTCAGGTTACGAATCGGGCTTAAATTACCGACGGATTCGTAAAGATTTACTGTTGATGTTCCAGCATCTAGAGTGAGGCTATGGCCCAGCTGTCCCTTTTTAACTTCAGTTTCGTTAATTGCTGCATACATATAAATTGGTGCGCTTTGGGTCGTCATGGTGGTATCAGCCGCCAAGAACACATTTGTCACGTTGTATTGCTGGTAACTCGTTGTAACTATGGAACCTTTCGTAAATAAACTATCTCCAGTCACGATCAAGCTGTTTAGTGGCGTAGTTACTCCAACAGATCCTACAAAGGAAACTGCAGCTGGATACTGACTTGATAAGCTGAGTTGATTACATCCTCTACAAAAATCGTCAACCGTAGATCCAAAAACAATGAAGCCACCATAGTTACTGTTCAAGATAGGATTGTTATTGATGACTACAGGGCCGTTGTAGCGCTGGGTAGATGATGTGGTGATATTTGCTGCAATATTGATTAAAGAGCCTTGAACGAATAACTGGCTAGCAATGCCACCTAAGGATATATTGGAATTAATGTTAACTGCCCCAACTGCCTTTAAAGTCAAAGAACCATCTTGGGAGATGATTGGGGCATTAACTGTGATGTCGCCATTTCCGGAACCTGTACTACCGATAGTAGTGATAGTGATCGCCTGACCCAAGTTCAAGGCTGTTATGAGATTGTTGACATTGATGATTGAGGTACTGCTGGAATTTGGGGAGTAGTGCTGATCGGATGTGGATACTACTTCTAGGATACTACCTGTGGCAAAACTATTTGGTACGTTAAATGCGATGTTGGTTGCGGTGTCTGAATCATAGGAGATGATGATGTCGGTTGGGTCAAGTAACCAGATTCCACCACGACCTGCATTAATAGCCGCTAATAAATGTAGAGTATGTCCAGAGGTTTCAATATATCCACCAGGACCATTTACTGCAAATGCATTAATCGTTGTTTGATTATCGATGCTTGTAATAATAGAAAAAGGCAATGTGCCGTATTGTGCATCATTGCCTATTTTGATAATCCCCCCGACTGTGTTACCTATTGCCTGAATATTAGCCGCAACTAAATTCGTGCTTAACAGTCCTGAGATATTAATTGCTCCACCACGACCATTTCCACCATTCGTTTGAATTAATGCATTTTCA
>Ga0114959_10002118_pt1 | contig 16640 bp, 15 predicted proteins | sample C_130625_EF_Meta_FD_87317 | JGI IMG/M metagenome (GOLD analysis project Ga0114959, IMG submission 87317) | Freshwater microbial communities from Lake Croche, Canada to study carbon cycling - C_130625_EF_MetaG | ecosystem: Environmental > Aquatic > Freshwater > Lake | place: Lake Croche, Canada...
CATATTTACTACCCCTACATATATAGGCGGCATTCTATTCTATATTATCGATTTTTATATATATCGTTACGAAGGTTGTTTATATTGACTTTTAGCCCTCTCCATCATGGCTGTGGTCCTTTTTTTCAATCCCTCCCTATAAGATTGTAAGTAACTGGATACATGCTCATTCCAATTATCCAGAAACACAATAGATTTCTTATCAGCTGTTATACGCCCTACTATAAAATCCGTATCATACATATATACATCGCCTGATTCACTCACAGAGTAAGGTACACCATTCAGAATATGTGTTTTCATTTTCTACATTCCATATATTGACTATACAACTATCAATTTTTGAGTTTTTGTAATATACGATGAGGATACCCCTGTGTAGGATGCACATTCACCTCCTCGTACTCTCCAAGTGATAAGTATACATCAACATATGTATTAATATAAGGAACATTTGTATCATCTACAATTAAAAGTCCTCCTGGGGCAACTAATCTCGTTGCATTTTTCATATCGTTCTTAATACAGTGCTCTGTATGCCCCCCGTCTACATGAACAACATCATATGTTAACATGCGATTAGAGTTTTTTGCTGTCCACGGGGGAACAGTCATGGTAGAATCTCCCTCTATATACTCAAATGTAACATGAGGAAACGCCTTCTTCATATACTCTAAACATGGTTTAGTATACGCATGATGACCAATATCAAAAATAGTAAACTCAAGGGGAGTCGTATCTCTGCCAAGTAACATTAAAAGAGTAGAATGCCCAGCATTAAATCCAATTTCACAAATACGACTCTTAGCAGTAGTACCACACCAGAAAGTATTCAATTGTTTTGCCAATAGAACATCGTATTTATTCAATGTATTATGAACATAAAAAGAATTCCCCTCCAAAGGCTTTCCAGTTTCAAGAATAATTTTTTCAAGCTCATCTAAATGATGTTGAAGTGTAGGTTGTAGAGATACATATTGTGTTTGAACACTTGTCTTATCCATATAAATATAGTATGTATAATTCTTTATATCCTTACTCTAAAATCATATTTAGGACTTCTTCTATCAGCCCAACTTACACCAAACTCACGTAAAGGAATGCGAGGTGCTCCTTTTATACCGCGAAGTGCCCGTAAACGCGATGTCCATATATCATATTTACGATTAAATTTATTTAATTGACGTCTATAATTATTCATGCTTCGAATAGCTATCTTTCGCTCAGGTAATTCACTCAATAATTTTATATGTTCACGTTTTTCATATATAATTCCTTCTTTATATGCACGCACAGAATTAGCAAATCTTCTACGTAAACCTGCTCGTAAAGGTCGAAATATACTAAAGTTTTTTCGGTATATATTCCGTTGTTTTAATAAGACCCGCAAATCAGTCCGAAACTCATCGTTTTCATTCCATAAAGTCACAATATTCATATTTTCTCTCCTAACATGGTGTTCTTCTCTATAAAACTCACGTATTGTATCTGGAAAGATATATTGATTACATTCAGAGTTTGGGCATATTTCATACACAGGTAATTCTTCAGTCACCATTGTCCGATACATATAACAATGTGTATGATATTCATGCCCACAGCGTAATTTAATTGTAGGCATATTTGCAGTAAGGGGTGTTTGTGGATATTGCACAACATCTCTTTGTTCTGTACAAAGACCGCATTGCCAAACCTCCATTCTACATATGTATTTATTTGAAGTTTAGACCTTTTATTTAAAGCATACAAGAATGCAATATAGATGGGTTGTCTTATTTTAACACACCTTGGTGAGTCTATACCTCCATATATAAAGGACTGTGTTCATCAATTACGTATTTGGAACCCAGAACTAACGATTTACCTTATTCTTGATACATACCATAAAGAAAATATATTTCAAAGAACCTATGTAGCAAACCTAAATGGTGAAATGCCACTATGGAATATATTAGCAACAAAATATGGTGTGAATATTGTATATACAGATTCCTTATATATTACACAACACCATAGTTATTTTAGAAATAATTTAAAATCAGAAGAAAGATTTGATTTACAATTTCGCAAAGGATATTGGCAATTTGTTAAAGAAAGATTTTTCTATTTAGAAGAGCTTATCAAACAAAAATCACTTACAGATGTTATATCAATGGAATACGATATTCTTGTATATCAAAATATTCAACCTCTTTTTCAAAAATTAGCGAAAAGTCATCAAACTCTTCGGTTTGTAAAAGATAATGAAACAAAAGGTCATCCTGCCTTTATATATATACCAAATTATAGTATATTAGAACATTACAATCAATTTCTAGTAAGTATAATGGATTCAGGCTTAGAAGATATGCAGTCGCTTGTGGCATATGAAAAGAAATATCCTACAAGGGTTCATTATTTACCTGTTCTAAGCGAAGGAACTACCTTTCGAAAACCAAATCGTAAATCATTAGAAGGACATACCACTCAAAATCCATCCTTTCTATGTGAAGATGCTTCCCTTTTTGGATGTCTATTTGATTCCCTTGCTGTAGGACAATGGATTTCAGGTGTTGACCCACGCAACACAGGTGGACATAAATATACACGCTACGCGAATGATGGATGTTTATATACAATTGAAGAAGTAGGGCTAGAATGGATTCAAATTGAATCAAAATGGGTTCCAATCCTTGATGGAATGTTACTTCTAACCATCCATATTCATTCAAAGGCACTATCTCACTTTTTATCAGATAGAATAACATGCCCTGCGGATGACTATGAAGTAGACAATATTCTCAAAGGGCTGGTTCCAAACCAGGTACCGTGAAGTATAAACATTCATTACACTGCAATTAAATTAAAGAATAAGCGGTATAAACATTAGCATTGTATATCATGTATGGACACTATCGAAAAAATAGCAAGTATTATTGTCCTTAGTATAGGGATATCCTTTCCACCCATTGCGTTCGCATGTTATAGAGATAATATATGCGCACCATATACTGCTGATGTATTATTAATTATTGGTCTCTCTCTAGATGTAGCTATAGTAGGATTTTCTTTACTATTCTGGATCTATAGCTGTATACTTCGATGTAACAAACCGTCTGCACCAGGTAACCATCCTCCTATACATGCTTCTATGAATTTTACTAAATTTCATAGAAAGAAACGTTCTCAGAGTGTATAACAAATAGCTCACCATCTAGGTGCACAATGTGAACTATGCCCTCCTTCACAATATTCTTCTTGAAGAAACCCTTCTTCTCTTTTACAACAAGTTCCATGGTTGTCTTTCGCATCTATTTGTTTCATACCTGTAACCGGGTCATAATAGAAAGAACAGTATTTTTTTCCACACGTCCAACACCATGAACGCCCACACCCTTGTCCCTTCATAAATATATTTTTGTCTGTTAATCCACATGCAAAAATATATGCACATGCATTATCCTTTAATGCCCACCTTTTACACCAAGGACATTGCTTTGCCTCGTTTGACATCTATTAAAAGAAATTATTTTGAAAAATACATGAACGCAGTATATAGGTCTAGATTTATAACACAAATAGCAATGAAAACCCCTATAAAATACTCTGCCAAATCAATACACATATTTTTATCACTAGAATCTATTATCTGATACGCAAGAAATAGTGGAAGAATATAGATATATTTAATAGTAAGAATACCGAAAACAAAATGCCAAAAAGAATTCCAACCATCTGTAAAGAGTGGTCTACTTTTGTTATTTGTTCTTATATTCATCTTCACTCTATACAGGGTGTTGATTTTTACTTAGACCCATGTTCATTTCTAGCTATTGCGATAGGCTATTTATTCAATTTAAATTCACGGTACTCGCCACTCTAAAATGTAGCATTCATGGAGAAAACCATCTCCTCCTTATCCTTGCCAGAATGTGCTTTTGCATATGTACTAACCTTCTTCTCAAAGAAATTATCCTTATTCTCTAAGGAAATACGCTCCATAAAGGGAAATGGATTTGTTGCTGAATACGTCTTAGGATATCCAAGTTGAAGAAGAAGTCTATCAGCAACAAATTCAATATATTGACACATCAGTTTTGCATTCATACCAATCATTTCACAAGGAAGAGACTTTGTAATAAACTGTTTCTCTATTTTTACTGCTTCACGAATAATCTTTGTGGCATCTTTCTTAGGCAATTTATTTACCAATTTACGATACAGTAAACATGCAAAATCTGTATGAAGCCCTTCGTCTCTTGCAATAAACTCATTGCTTACCGTTAATCCAGGCATGATACCCCTCTCTTTCAACCAGAAGATAGCACAAAAGGCTCCACTAAAGAATATTCCTTCTACACACGCAAATCCTATTAAACGCGTTGCAAAATTTGCATCTGTATTATCAATCCATTTCTTTGCCCAATCCGCTTTTTTTGCCACACAGGGGATTGTTTTAATTGCCCGTAACATATTTAATTTCTCATCCTTATCTGTAATATATGTATCAATTAGTAAAGAATATGTTTCACTATGAACAGCCTCCATTAAGATTTGACAACTATAGAAATACTTTGCCTCTGGGCATTGAATCTCCCTCATAAAACGTACCGCTAAATTTTCCATAACAATACCGTCAGACCCGGCGAAGAATCCAAGAATATTTTTTATAAAATTTCGCTCATTCTCTGATAGCTTATCCCAATATGGCTTATCCTTCGATAAATCTACCTCTTCGGCCATCCAAATTACAGATAAGGCATTCTTTGTCATTTTCATTATATCATCGTATTGAACTGGAAACAGAGTATATTCGTTTTCAGAAGGAAGAAGAAGAGGTTCTGGAAGATCTTTTACTGGTGTCACGGCACTTGATGTATCTAATATCATTAACTCGGGTTCAGCAGCAGAAGACTTTCGCCTAGGAACCAGTGTCGGGCTAGTATGAGGCGTCTTTGAACTACGCCTTTTCTTTAAAGGCTCTGGTATGTGCTCTATAGAATCCTTAAATGATACTCCTTCCATCTTCTGTTTAGTTATGGAATTAACTTCCATTTAAGCGATGAATTTTTAAAAGGGAAAGTCCACCGCCAATTTTTAGCCCTTTCAGTAGTTAGCATCATGCCTGAATGGTTATTTGCTTTTATACTATTAATTGCCATTTGTGTATTAGGAGTTTATATAGTAAAGGGTATAGATGGATTTAAAGATATGACTACATACGGTACGAGCGCTCAAGATGCCCTTGAATATGCATATTCACTTGGCATGACAGGGCAATATAAACCTAAAACACAAACAAATTCATCCTATACCAACCCTCCTACATTTTCATGTGCTACATATAAAGGAAATAATTGTAATACCAAATATTCATGTTGTATTGAGGCATGTAATGGAGTAGCCGCATGTTCTCGTAAATGTATGACGGCATTTGATACATGTAAAAAGAATAATGCTGATGATGATGGTACACATGTTACAAATGATGTAAGTAATAATAATTTAAATCTAAAGTGGTTACAAAAAAATGAATCTCCTTCTTCCGACGTATGGTGGAAACAGAGACATTCTCATAAACATACACCCACCAGTACACAACTTCAAACAGCACAATGGGATGGAATAGATGATGTAACGCCATATAGTAGGCATACAGGTGATACACATTCGCAATATAATAGACAGTGGGAGAAACATCGTTCTTCTGGAAATACACATTCGGCATATGATGTGGACAAATATAACATGGGTTCAAGTGAATATGTGGCCCCATCCCTTCGTGATTTAATACGCTCCGACATGGATGAAGCTGTTGGTTCTTTAGTAGAAAAAGAAGTTCTTCAACTAAAAAATCAATATCAACTTTAAAGCTCATATTCTAACATCTTCAACATAGCATTACATAATATATATACATCTACTTCTTCTTCTACTGGCAATCCCATATATTTACCTTCTTTTCCAATACGTATGATCCTACCACCTTTTCGAATACGCCCATCCCCTTTCCATGTAGGAAGAAATACATTTAATATATCATACAACGATGCGGATTTCATTCCAAGTACTTTTATATATTCTTTTTTCACGGGGAATATCTTCTTATAAAGAGGATCTTCTGCTTGAACACTCTCAATCATATCATCTACCTCATGTAAAATCTCTGTTAAACGCTTACGCACATTCCTAACAGAGTTTACATACTCATTTTTATCCAATTCATCACTCATCTATTCATGGTACATTCTATTTATAAAATCAACTTTTTGCAAAACTACTAATTGGATGATGTATTTCTGCTTGAAACATCCATAACATATTATTCACATTTGTTTCATCCGAAGATATATCAACTAAAATGTGTGGTGGTAATAAGAGGGCATTCCCCTTTTTTAATTTAATTTCAACATATTGAAGATGTGATACAAGGGGTGTATCTGCTGCTGTTATAGTCTTAAGTCTCCTCCCCTTCCATTCAATAGGTAAATAAGGAATCATTTTCGATAAGAGTAGGGATACATGGGCTTTCCCCTGTGTAGGAACTAAAAGGGTATGAGCTGCGCTTGTTTGCCATAAACCACGGTGAGAAGGCCAAAGACCTGTTTTATAAAAATACATCCATTGTGTAAAACTAGAAGGTAAAAGTTGTTTATATGAATGAAGACCAAACCAAATATGAAGACCAGACTCTTTAGCTAAGAATTCCATCGTCGTGGGATGAAATGTAAAATCTTGTAAACTCTTGGAATGTAAAAGGGTATCAAGTGTCTCTTTTGTATCACCAATTGTTAGACCTAATACAGTTGGTCTTTTTTTCATTTCTTCATATGAACCAAGCGAGGGAACAGGAAATCCTTTCAATACAATCGGGGAACGTTCCCCGTATAAAGTCGGTACCTCTTCTATACGCCCTGCATCAAGTTGAAGTATATCTATCTCTTCATTTGCCTGTTTATAGAATAAAATTCCTATAAAAAGGATAACTATTATACAAAATAAGATATCAAGCATTCCTCTTATAAAAGGACCCTTTAACACTTTTTATCATTTCCGCACCTAGGTAACTTATTTCTATCTTGTTTCGTTGAATTATTAAAAAGAAGAGGACTCCTTGAGGCATCTATACGACCCTGTTCTGCTCTACATTGGTATTCACCTTCACGTATTAGTGCTCGTGGAAGTGCTAATTCACTTATAAATCTATCATTTGGTAAAGACCTTTCGGGGACAGTTGAGCGAGGCTCATATAAATTGGTCGTGAGACCTGGAACATACTGTTCTTTTTCGCAAAGACCCAAATGCCTGTCTAGACGACGAAGCTTTGATTCATTGTCAATAGCATCTTTGTAACGATTAGGTGGATATACGGTTCCACCCCCTGGATATACAAGGCTATCCGGGGGTGTGGGTGGTTCTTCAAACGGTGCACTTGTAACATAGTTCAAACATACTTTTGTATATGGCCTAGGTTCAATTAAACTAGGAACCTGTGCGCTAGGTAAAGTGCGTCGAATAATTTGTTCTGGATCCCAATGACTACGAAGAATTACTTTTGGAAATATATTTGGATTATCAGCATTTTCAATTGGAAATTTAGATGGATTTTCAGGTTTCTTTGTATATTCATAGGATGGTCCTTTCGGTCCTTCCCATGGTGGTTGCCGTTTATCTTGATGAATACTTGCCATATCTATATTCCAACTATAGAATTATCTAGCCTTTATTGTAGAAGCAAAATCAAATTCTTGTTGTTCTAAAGATTCACCCTCACTTTCGGATACAGGCCGCAATGTACTCATGGCTGTTTGAATAGAGACTGTTGTAAAATCAAATGTTTTAATTTGCTCCTGTAAGTGAATTGTCATATTCCATTCAGAATCTGTAGAAGAAGCATTTGATAAAATATTGCCTCGTGCATCAATCCATTCAAAACTGAGTTTTGATATTTTCGGTAGATTTGGATTAAAAGGCACTGGGTTATGTGTAAATGTAGTAGCTTTATTACCAAATCCATTTAAAAGTAATTTACAATAATATTGATTTGTTATACCAGATGCCTCACGACTATCTGAATAATTTTCTTTTGAACCAGTATCAAGTCTATTAATATTAAATTCAGGATTCAACCTTAGATATATATAATCATTTTGAATTCGAAAAAGTGAATCAGCATAATGTATAATTCCAAACGGCGTATCATTTTTTGAAAACCCTAAATTCCAACCGAGCCCCCATTCAGAAACATCATTTGCGATTACAACTGGGCTAGCTGCTGTAAGTGTTGACCACTGTAAGGAAAAAGGGATAGGGTCTGTATACACCATGCGAGTAAGATAGTTGGGAGGTATTATATACTGAAGATTCGACGTAAGGTATTTATTCATTTGATTCGTAACACTTGTATTTACAATACTCAAATAATTTTGATATATAATATATTGGCTATGAATTGTTGAATATTTTTCTATAAAGTCAGAAAATCCATATGTATGTATCGTACTCCCTGAAAGTCCTGATGCTATACTCAAGCCATATGTATTTATCCCAATAAATATAGGGTTAAATGTTGATATAGATGTTAAATATGATATATTATAATTTGTAGAAAGGTTACTATAAGAAGCAATTTCATTCATAAGTGTACTAATAGGGATATATCCAAAATCTGTACGATTGGGTACTTTCCATCGTAAAATAGCATTAAAATCTTCCGTAGGAGAAAGCCCACGTATTGCCAAATAGTATGCGTTTGGCGCATTACTTGTAAGTGGGGCAGGTGTCCAATTTGGTACAACTGGTATATTTTTAATGTATGCGTTATACTCATATCCACTGCTCTGCGTATCACACACCATATAATTAGATTCTAATCCCCATTGACCGCCATTTATAAGAATATCATTTGAAAATGAATTAAATGTAGAATAGACAAACATCTCACTATGTTGCCATTCTGATACTAAATTCGATGTATTTGTTATAGATGTGTATAATGCTGTGACCCTTGATAAATTTATTTTCATGGCTGGAAAAAAGATTTGACATGCTATATCAACGCATAAAATATCTACAGAATGCCCCATGACATAAGGACTTGTACCAAAGCAAAGCCATGCAGAACGTACCGGTCCTATACTTATTCCTATTGGAATAGCACTTAATGTTTGTAAACTTTTATATACGTTTTGTCTAGAAGTATCCCATCTAAAAAATCCAAATTTAACACCATCTATTAAATATATATTCTTTTCATATGCTACCATTTGTATAAATGTTCCTATTTTATATCCAATTAAAAGATTTGATGTATCTGTTAAACTTGGTCCAACAGATGTAAGAAATTGCTTTACAGTGTTAAATCCTGTTCCTCCTAGAACTGTAATAGCATAATATACAATAGGTATCGAGGTATCCATTGCTAAAAACCCGCGTGTTCCTGGGCCCAATATAAATTGTTTATTAATTCCATTATCTTGCACTCCATATATATATACATCCCCTGTCGTCGTATTTGTATATGTTATCCACCAACTTTGTGTATCACTAAATACAAAATCGCCTATACGATATATGGATGGGTCATACGGAATAGTTAATGTATAAGGAACAGATGATACAATATGTGTAACAGGATTATATAACTTAATACGAAGTGTATTTGTAGAAGAACTATAGCCCACAAATGCGTAGGAATTAGTATTTCCTGTTATAGCGAGCATAGTTGTATTTTCAAATGGTGGAAAGACAATATCATCTGTTAGAGTTGTAACAGGAGTAAATTCAGTCGAATTATTTGAGTATGATACAATACCATATGTACTGCCTTTTAATAATAGAAAGCCTGGTATATTTGCTATTATATTTGTTGGTTGAACAGAATAATTTGTCCACGGTACAAATGCTTTTAGAGATACTATAATATCGTCATGGTTTATGTAATGAAGGTGGCTATTTACAATAGGCATAGATTGCTCATATACGGATACACTTTTGTCATAATAACGAGACGCATCTGGTAAAAAGGCGAGTGATGTATTTATTTGAGGACCAGTAATAACAACATCCTTTTGATTTATAGAAGATATTCCATCATAAAATAATCCAGACCGAATAGATGAATATGCGTATGGATATGGGATAGGAGAACCAGCGAGATTTTCCATTGTTAGAATACTTAAGAAAGGAAGAGCTGCTTGTAATTCTGTAACGTTTGTTATAGGAGTAGGTGATCCCCCAAAGGATATCACAGAATAAAACGAATGAACATCTTGAATAGATACGCTTGGAACTTGAACAGAACCACGAATACTACCATTTGTCAGAATAGTGCTATATGTATAGTAGGAACCATTTAGACTTGCTAGTGGATATGTATTTGAAGAGCTTAAAACCGCAACGGCAGATGCATTTGGTAACAATCCTACAATGGTTGGACTAGTTTGCTGATAAATTGTATACGTTGGGAAGACACCTAATACTTGAACAGCTGTTTCAAGGCTTTGCCCCTTAAATGTTATAGTATTTACAGACCAAGTTCCTTCCGATGGAAGAAATGTAAATCCACACGGCCCTGAACCCAATACAATATTTGCGTTTGAATCATAGGAGTATCCATATAACGGACCAGATGTAAGAGAACTCCTATACGCTGTTAAATTCGCAACGATATCTCCTATTGTTGATATATATGTTGTCACATTATAATTACATATATTAGATGTAGGTTTTACATTTGTAAATGTGCCTGGATACCTTACATTTACAGGGTCTGTTATATAATTTAGTCCACTCTGATATGATTGAGAAGAAAGGTCGTATTGTGTTCTTTTATTAAAAACATATGAATTAATCGGATCGATGAGTGTTGTAGATATACCAGCCACAAAAGGTATATAATCCGTTGCATTATTACTTATATTATTCGTATCATATCCACATGCCGAATATATAGTGGAAACTGCAATATTTATTGTTGTATTGGAAGGATCACTCACATTTGTTCTACAGGGAAGTTGTAGCCAATCTGGGTCATGAACTTTAGCAATTATAAAACTTGTACTCAAATATTTTGTATAATCAAATGTAGGAGACGTAGGATCAAAATACGATGGATCTGTAATAGACGTGGCAAGTTGAGTATTTAATTCATAAATAGGACTTGATACTGTATAAGAAAGTATACGAAAAGGAATACTTGTAAATATGTCATTTGTAGGTCGTATGAAAATATAATATGTTTCTCCTTCATATACCATATATGAAAAATTAAGAACAGTATCGTTCTTTTTCACTTTATAGGAATACTTATAAAAAAAGGGATTTTCATTTAATGCGCCATTTGGCCCCGTATCAGCATAATATGCTGCTTGACTATGATATATAAATACGGAACAATCATCTGTAAATTTTTGCTCAATACATTCAGGAATAAAAGAAAGGCCATTCGATGTATTCAATGTAATAGCTGGGTATAAAGTCGGAATAAAATACGTAGTTGTAGTTGGGTCTGACGGTAAAACTATATTAAATGGAATAGCTGTCGTACAAATATATGTAATTGTTCCATACAAAAATATATCTCCCACATTATACGTAGAAGAAGAGTTATATGGAGTATTTGATGATAGGACGCGAATACCTGGAAGAATAGATATATATACGCTATATTTTGCTTTCACATTTGGACTTGTAACAGAAGATGGGCGTGGCGCATTATATGTAAAACTCATACCTTTTCGCATCGTTGTGTATATAACTGAATCTGTCCCTAAAGAATATTCTGCAACAGGATCTGATACAATAAATATAGGTATAGGTACAGGGCTTGTCGAATTTTGTATATAAGAAGGATTTCCATTTGGAAATATAGTTGAATAAGGTATATTAAATAAAGAATTATTTGGATATCTTACATTTACACTATTCCATTCAGGGTATTGAAGGGATGCAGGTTTTGATAAGAGTTCTACTTGCATTGTCTGGCGATATTTCGATGTAAATTGAAATACAACATATTTGCCTGCAGGAATATGAATAAGAACATCCCCTGATTGTTCAGCATACTCTGTATATATACTCCCTGTTGAATCTATATATTCTGTGGTAGTATCATATATTAATGTATGCATGTCAAACGGATGATTATATTCATTTATAGATGATATTGAAAAAGAAGGTATATTCACCATATTTGGCCAATAATATGTAGGAGGTACTTGAACATTTCCAAGTATATTTGTTGAAATATTTGCAGGATTAAATGTATTATTATTCAATATAGGATTTTTTATATTCATTCCATCTCGTAAAAGAAGTTGATTTGTAAAATCTGTAAAATAAGACATTGTATATTCCCCATAAAATCCTCCATACATAAGCACCAAATTTGTTTGAATGCGTTGATACATACCATTTAAAATAGCATGAAGTGTATTTATAATTCCAGTCACCATATTATAATTATACATTGGAAACGTGGCAGTTGTAGTTCTTAAAATAGTTTCATACTGTGCATTTAATAATGAAACAAGAGATTGGTTTAATCTATTTGTTTGAATACATACTATATTATTTGCTGGGTTATATGAACATGTATATTGATTTACAGGAGAATATCGAAATGTATGTTTTAAACGATATATATCTAATATTTCCCTAAAGGGTGTTGCAGTAGATGTAAGTTTAATAACATTTACATCGAGTAAACCTTGAAAATTATATAATATATCTGTTAAAACACCTTGTGATATATAATTTGAATACTCGGTGTGTGGAGTGGCGGGGTCAAGTAAATATTCTTTTAATACAGGATAATAATATGCTACACGTATTTCTTCTACAGTGTAACCGCCTAATGTTCCAGTGGTAGCAAACCGCGATTCAAAGTAAAGACTACTTATTACTTCGCGGGTTGGATTTGGTATATATGCTTTATGGATGGAATCATAATAGTAATCACCTGGATAATTAAAATTAAGAGAGTAATCGCCAGTTGATTGAAATACATCCGCAAAATCAGTATACCCATTTACAAAATCAAAAAAAGGGGGAGGTGTATTTAATTGTGTTTGAAGTTCTGTTAAAAGGCTATCAATTGTATATGACCCTTCGCGTAGAGTGGCGTTTAAAACAAGGGGTGTGAATGTAGTCGGCGATAAAATAAACTCATAGTTGCGCCTTTCATTTTCAACAATTTGAATTTGTACATTATATTTCAGCCCATTAAAATAAAAAACAGTAGATGTTAAAGAAAGTTCAACAATTTCAAAACTAGATACAGAACGATATTCACGTGGCAAAAGAAGCTGACATACCGTTGGTTGTGGATATACATCAAAATCACGGTTTATTGATTCAAGGATAATAACATTATCAATATTTTTAGTAACAGATGTAATTGGAGTGCCGCTTATATCAGATACAACTGGGCCATATACAATATCCTTTTTTAATTGATTTACTCCGTAAGCAAGTTCACTATTTGCTGTAGCAAATGTTGGTCCTGACGCAAGCATGACCGGCGCACGCAATTGTTTAGCAAATTCTGAAAAGTCTGGACCCATTAAAATATCCTCTTCTTCATCTGCATTCGTAGGACGAGCTAAAGGGCGCGTTATATAATCATCTGATAAATCATCGGATGAAAGGTCTGATTCTTCCTCTTCATCTGATAGATAAAAAGGGCGATAATATCTCGGATCACCATCCATCTAATTGTATAGTTTATATGCCTTTGTGTTTAAGGGTCTTATTTAAAATAAGGTTCCAGCGCATCGATTCGCACCTTTAGTTCTTTAATTCCTTCAATAAGCAATCCTACCATATCTCCATAATATACAACTTTCATTTCATCAATAATTTTACTTGTGCCAACTACTTCTGGTAAAACACCTTCTAGTTCTTGTGCAATACATCCTAGATGAAATGTGTCCTTCATTCTATACGAAACACCTCGTATCTTACGAATTTTACTTAATGCATTTGTAATAGGCTTTATATCTTTTTTAATACGATAGTCTGATATACGTGATGTATTTAAAAGGGTAAGTGTATTATACTGACTAATTATATTAGGTGATACAATTGTATTAAATTTTAAATTACCAATCGTTGATATATTTTTTGCCAAAAATGTGTTTGAAAATGTATATGTATATGTATTTGGAAGAGCACTATTTGTATATGTAGCAGTTAAAGTACCTGGTACGATATCACATGTGCCCGATGAACTTATACATCCTACATTGCTACCACCTATATATTGAACGAATCCATTGGATGCACCTGTTACAACAGTTGACATGTACCCGTATGTATTAGATGTAATGGAAGATAACGTTGATATATATGTTAAAGAGGATACCAGAGAAAAAGCAGATGCTAATTTAATATTTAATGAACTTAACCAAGATGAAGATATATATGTATAATTTGCTGCCATATTTACAATATTTGTTTGTAATACTGTACTTGCTACATATCCGCCACCGGGACCCGATGTCGGTAACATATAAATACTTGTAGACCAAAAAACAGTTGTTGCTATTGTAGAGCCGTTTTCAATAACTTGTGTCATGGCATTCATATCAACAGTTGAAATAGGACCTTGACCAGTTAACGATGATACGTATACATTGCTGGCGGTAAAAGAACTTATAATTGTAAGAGAATTTGCTTTTCCATTCATCACATTATCATATTCATTTTGTATAAGCCATGTATTAGGTCGCACATTTCCATTTAGAGTTACAGCACCATATGGTTTTGTAATATATTGTGATATTGAACTATCATTGTATACAGAACCATCAAGTGTACTTATTTGTATGGAATGTGTATCAAAAAAAGAGGCATTTCCGCCAATATCTCGAATTGTAATATTACCACTTGATATGGCCGATGTGGACATTTTAATAAGTATATCAGATGTGGCTATTCGAGTATCAATTTGAACAAACGTATCGGTTGTTGAAATTGTATATGGATACATCCTTTATAGATATGTGTATTATTAAATTATATCATTTCCGCAAAGTAGACTTTCTAATTCAGATACATGAGCATCCAATTCCTTGATTCCTTCTAAAATCGGGGCTATGAATTCATTATACCTTATTCCTTTCATCTCATTCATACCATGTGTTACAATTTCGGGAAATACTTTTTCAACATCTTGAGCAATAAACCCTACAAAATTCTTATCATTTCCTTTCATCCTATACGATACACCCTGTAATGAATTTAATAATTCAAGTGAACTTACAAGGGTTCGAATATCACTTTTAAGACGTATATCAGATACCGTTCCTTCAATGCCATATGCATTTCCATACATATAATTTGTGGATAATACATTTGTATACCATACATTGTTAGTTACCCCCCCTGGGTCATTCGACATAGAAACTCTAACGCCATTTGGAATATCAACGACGCATGTTGTAGTAGATACAGAAGGGGTCGTATAATACATATAATTTGTTGCCGTACATCCATTCAAATAAGCATATGATATAGATGACAGACAACCTGGATCTATAGATAAATATGCTATTGCCGTCGATAAAGATGCAACTGTTATATAATTATACGCTGTCGTAGATAAAAGAAGAGAACTGTTTGCAACCATAGTTGATGTTATATATAAATATGGAGCATTCGATGCTGTTGAAATAATAGAAGACATTGTTGAAAGAGATATATAATTATATGTGGGGGTTGTTTCTAATGTATAAATAGCGGTGCTTATTGTGCTTATAGAAGCATATAGGATACCATTGTTTGTTATAGTAGACGCATTTATGGTACCATACGAGTATATAGATTTTGTTGAAAGGGTACTTGTATATAAAGTACTTAATATTGTAGCATTCCCATTAATAGTTAAACTTGATAGAATCGGCTGAGATGTTTCAGTAATTATCTGAGTATCTACAACATCCCATAAAGTGGGTGATACTTGAATACATGTAATTTTTCCATAAGGAACTGTAATTTGTTTCGTAGAAGTACCATCCATAAATGTAGTTCCCTGACATGTAGTTATATAGAACGAAAATGTATTTCCATCAAAAAAGAATGGATTGCCACCTATATCTTGAATTGTATACTGAGATGGCCTAGGCAACGTTGATAATAAAACAGTAATATTATTTGTGTTATAAAGAGGAGAATTTGTATCTATTGAAATTATATTTCCGTACCCTAATGTACTAATAGTTGCCATACTACAAGCAACTATTACTTTTTTATAATGATATGTGACGTGCCCGGGACTCTATTTGTTTAACGCGTCTTCTTAATTCTTTGATAGATTCTACTAAAGGGGCCGTTAAATGTTCATAAAATATACCTTTCATACCATCGGTACGTTCATCAATTACAGCTGGATATTCTCTTTCTACATCCTGCGCAATACAGCCTATCCTTAATATATCTTCTCCTATTTTTCTATATTCTACACCTTGAAGCCTTGAAACTTTTTCAAGAGAATCTAATAATGGTTCGACACCTTCTTTTAGTCGTATATCAGATGTTGCTGACATTCCAGAACTATGCCCTATAAAGTTCGATATTGTATATCCTGTAACAACGGTTGTAGCTGTGCTTACAAAATTTGCATATAGTCTATCATTTCCTGAACTAGGAGTTATAACACG
>Ga0114959_10002120_pt1 | contig 16635 bp, 15 predicted proteins | sample C_130625_EF_Meta_FD_87317 | JGI IMG/M metagenome (GOLD analysis project Ga0114959, IMG submission 87317) | Freshwater microbial communities from Lake Croche, Canada to study carbon cycling - C_130625_EF_MetaG | ecosystem: Environmental > Aquatic > Freshwater > Lake | place: Lake Croche, Canada...
ACACCGTGCGCGGGCGGGCGGTTGCCAACATTGCCATCACGCGCCGCTGGTCTGCGGGTTTGGCTTGGACGCAAGACCTGTTGGGCAAAGGTGACAGCAGCACTTTGGGCTTGGGCGTGTCTTATGCCTGGCCTGTGGACCCCAAAAGTGAAATGATTCTGAACGGCGGCTTGACCTGGGGCACCGCCGAGCATTGGCGCCATGCTTACGGGCCGCTGCGCATGGGCGCACAGACCTTGCGTACCGGCATCGACAGCTGGGGCTGGGGCTTGGGTTTGAACTACAAACACCGACTTGCACGCCATTGGGCTTGGTTTGCCAGCCTGAGTTTGTCGGGCGACGCGGGTCCTTTGGCCCAACTGCCTGGTCTGCACAGCGCACACGCGGGGCAGGTCGGGTTGCTGTATTTCCATCGCTAAAGCGGGGTCTCGTTTGACCGCCTTGCGCACTCGTCATAATGGCGCACATGCCTGCCTTTTCTTTTGAAGCCCTTCAAACCGATGGTGTCACCCGCAAAGGGGTGATCGAGGCCGACAGCGTCAAATCGGCGCGCACCCAACTGCGCACCCAGCAGTTGGTCCCTTTGGCTGTGACACCGCTTGCGATGGACACGCCGCTCAGCGACACCCCTTGGTGGAACCGATCCATTGGCGGCGGCCGCGCATTCAGTGCCTCGTCGCTCACCGTCTGGACCCGCCAACTGGCCGGACTGGTCAGCAGTGGCCTGCCTTTGGAGCGGGCTTTGGCCGCGCTCAGCGAAGAGGCCGAAGAAGAAAAACAAGGCCATTTGGTGGCCAGCATCCGCGCCGAAGTCAACGCCGGCTCCAGCCTGGCCCGGGCACTGGCCTTGCATCCGCGCGAGTTCTCGCCCATCTACACCGCCGTGATCGGGGCGGGTGAGCAAGGCGGGCATTTGAGTCTGGTGCTCGAACAACTGGCGGATGATCTGGAAGATCAGCAAAACCTGAAAGCCAAACTGATTGGCGCCTCGCTGTACCCGGCCATCGTCTCGCTGGTGGCGCTGGCGATTGTGATTTTTTTGGTCACCTCGGTGGTCCCGCAAGTGGCGGGTGTGTTTGCCGGCAGCAAACAAAAACTGCCTTGGCTGACCACCGCCATGCTGGCATTCAGCGACTTTGTTCGCGCCTATGGGTGGGTTTTATTCGTCTTGTTGGTTGCGCTCAGCCTGGCCTTACTGAAGGCACTCAAGCAGGATGCTTTCAGGCTGCGCTTTGACGCGGCATGGCTGCGACTGCCGTTGATTGGCCGCTTGACCGTGGGCTACAACGCCGCGCGTTTTGCGGGCACCTTGGGCATGCTGGCCAACGCGGGGGTGCCTATTTTGCGCGCCTTGCAAACGGCGGCAGAGACCTTGTCCAACCGCGCCATGCGGGCCGATGCACTGGAGGCCCTGGTCTTGGTGCGTGAAGGCGCCCCGCTGGCCATGGCTTTGTCGCAAAAGAAACGCTTTCCGGGCCTGCTGTCCATGTTTGCCCGACTGGGGGAGCAAACCGGGCAACTGCCATTGATGCTGCAACGCGCGGCCAAGCAATTGTCGGGCGAGGTGCAGCGCCGGGCCTTGGCGCTGGCCACCATTTTGGAGCCGCTGCTGATTGTGGCCATGGGCGGCGTGGTGATGGTGATTGTGTTGGCGGTGCTGATGCCGATCATTCAACTCAACCAGTGGGTGAAATAAAAATGGCTGTGACGTTGGAGGGGCAGTTGGTGGTGGCGATCTCGTCGCGGGCTTTGTTCGACTTTGAAGAAGAAAACCAACTCTTTGAGCAAGCCGACGACCGCGCCTACATGAAGCTGCAGCTTGAGCGTCTGGAAGAGCCAGCCAAGCCGGGCGTTGCGTTTTCGTTGGTGCGCAAGTTGTTGGCTTTCAATGACGTCCAAACACAGCGGGTCGAGGTGGTCATTTTGTCGCGCAACGATCCGGTCTCGGGCATGCGGGTGTTCCGTTCGGCGCAGCATTACGGTTTGCCGATACAGCGCGGCAGCTTCACCCGGGGTCAATCGCCTTGGCGGTATTTGAAACCGCTCAATGCCAATTTGTTTTTGTCGACCCATTTGGCCGACGTGCGGGCCGCACTGGCCGCTGGCGTGCCGGCCGCGCAGGTGTATCCGCACTCCGCCCATGCGTCCCAGGCCCATCCGAATGAAGTGCGTATTGCCTTCGACGGCGATGCGGTGCTGTTTTCTGACGAAGCTGAGCGGGTCTTTCAGTCCGAAGGTTTGTCAGCCTTTCAGGCGCATGAAAAAGACAAAGCAGGCCAACCTTTGTTGGCCGGACCTTTCAAGCCGCTGCTGGCAGCGCTGCACCGTTTGCAACAAGAAGGCACGCCGGCCATGCGCATCCGCACCGCGCTGGTCACTGCGCGCAGCGCACCTGCCCACGAGCGGGCGATCCGCACGCTGATGGACTGGAACATCGAAGTGGACGAGGCCATGTTTCTCGGCGGCTTGCCCAAGGGTGAGTTTTTGAAAGAGTTTGAACCCGACTTTTTCTTTGACGATCAGACCGGCCACATCGAGTCTGCCGCGCGGCATGTGCCTTCAGGCCATGTGGCCAGCGGGATCAGCAACGACTGATCCATCAGTCGGCTTGGACGGCACGCCTGCGCCCTTCACGGCGGGCGATCCAAACGGTAGAAAACAGAATCACCAAAGCACCCAGCCACGTCGATTTGCTGGGCACGTCGCTGAACACCAGCCAGCCCAAGAGAGCGGCCCAGATCAAGTCCAGAAAACGCAGTGACTGCGTCGCCGATATGTCGGCCGTGTGAAACGCACGGGTCAGGCTGTAATGGCCTGCGGTGCCCAAAATGCCGGCCACAAAGAACCCCGCCCATTGCCACAGGGTCGGGTTTTGTCAGTGAGGCAACGCCATGGGGATGCTGAAAATAGAAACCGTGAGCGATTGCCACATCACAATCACGCCCGGCTTCTCGTAGCGGGTGAGCGCCTTGGTGATTAAAAACGAGGCTGCAAACACAGGCGAGGCTGCAAGCATGACCAGGTTGTACCAGCCCCCATCTCCGGTCATTTTGGGCAAGACTACCACCAGCACACCGGCAAACCCGATCAGGGCGGCAATCCACCGGTCGCGGCGCATGGGTTCACCCAAAAACCAGGCCGCCCCCAACATGATGAAGATCGGACCGGTAAAGCCAATGGCGGTCATGTCGGCCAAGGGGATTTTCGGCAAGGCGGTGAACCACAAAATCAAGCCCACAGTATGCACACCGCCGCGCCAGAATTGCCCTTTGATATCGACAGGTTTGTAAGCCAGCCAGCCGTCTCGCCAGAGCAAGGGCAGCATGATCAGCAAACCGCAAAAATAGCGCAGAAACTGTGCTTCGTACGGGTCCATCTCCATGGCAAATTGACGGGCGATCGTATTGAGCAGTGAAAACAACAAACCGCCCAGTGCCATCCACAACATGCCCCGGACCGGTGCAGGCCAGGACATCAGGCGGCGGTGAATGCGCAGGTGGGTGAGCGTCCACAGACGCTGTAAGGAGGGGGGTGTGGAGTTCACCTGCGGACTGTAAGGGCCGTCAGGCGAACTGTCAGTCGCAAGGGTTACCCCCAGTGCCCCTGCCCCGCCTCAGGAGGCGGGTGAAAGTGAGGCTCAACTGTTTTGCAAAGCCGCAATCCGCTCTTCAATCGGAGGGTGCGTTGAAAACAATTGACCGATGCCGCCCGCGATACCCAAAGCCGCCACGCTCTTGGGCAACTCGCCGGTGTGCAGGCCGCCCAAGCGGGCCAAGGCATTCACCATAGGCTGTTTGCGGCCCATAAGTTGGGCGGCACCGGCGTCGGCGCGGAATTCACGGTGACGGCTGAACCAGGCCACCACAATTGCAGCGGCAAAGCCCAGAACAATGTCCAGCACAAAAGAGGTCACGTAGTAGCCGATGCCCGGGCCGCTGTTGTCGTCACTTTTACGCAGGAAACTGTCGACCGCGTAACCAATGACCCGCGACAAGAACACCACAAAGGTGTTCATCACGCCCTGGATCAAGGTCATGGTCACCATGTCGCCATTGGCGATGTGGGCCACTTCATGGGCCAACACGGCCTCAATTTCTTCGTGCGTCATGCTTTGCAGCAAGCCGGTAGACACGGCCACCAGCGCCGAGTTTTTGAAAGCACCGGTGGCAAAAGCATTAGGTTCGCCTTCAAAAATACCGACTTCGGGCATGCCAATCTGCGCGGTGTGCGCCAATTTTTGGACCGTGTTGACCAGCCAGGCTTGGTCGGCATTTTGGGCTTGTGTGATGACTTGGACGCCCGAGCTCCACTTGGCCACCGGCTTGCTGATGAGCAAGGAAATAAAAGCGCCGCCAAAGCCCATGACCAAGGCATAACCCAACAAAGCCCCCAAATCCAAACCGTTGGCCGTCAAAAAGCGGTTCACACCCAACAAGCTGGCTACGGTGCCCAAGACCAGCACCACGGCCAGATTGGTCAAAATAAACAGAACGATACGCTTCATGGTATTTTCACTAACCGCCCAGCGAAGACCAGGCGCATGACGTGAATATGCGGAAGAAGCCCGCCAAAATCAAGTCACTCCCTTTTATTTCCCTTTCAAATCACGGGTTTACAGCCGCGGGCCGCACCGCACGAAAAACGCTGCTGTCGGCGTAAAAGTCCGGCACCTCATTGGCTGGCCACCATCCCGGCACACCCAAGGCGGGCATGGGACAAAAGGGCTTGCTGGCCAATTTATCGGCTTGCAGGTCTTGCGCCAGCCAGGCGTCGACATCCGCCATGTGCTGCAAACCCTCGGGTACACGCCAAATATGCAGGGTGATGGATTTATAGGGCTGCACCAATTTTTCAAGCGCCGCGTGCCCAAAGGTCAGCCAGCGTGTTTGCCGCCACGCAGGCCGCAGCGTGACAAAAGCATCCTGCCAGCGCCGCTCGGACAAGGCTTGCCACAACACATCCGGGGCTTGCAGCAAAGCCGCGTTTTCGTCAAACACCGTGGCAGCGTCGCGCAGCGCGCCGCGCACAGAGCCGACGCCTGCCGCTGCGATGGCTTGGCCTTGCAACGCATTCAGGCGCTGCTTGGTCAAGGGGTAATGCATCCAGCACAGTGCATTGAAGAAATCGTGCAAGCCCTCGCGGGTCGGCACACTTTGGCTTGCGAAGATGAATTCCTCATAAGCCTGACCCAAGGGCAAGGCCTCTTGGGGCACAAAACGCACACAAGCCTTTGCACAGGCGTTGAGAGCCTCATGCTGCGGCATCCCGCTCTGAATCAACCGGGCCAAAGGCTCCCCCACCGCCCGCCAATCGGCCAGCCACGGGGCCGACCAATCGATGTCGGCGACGCCCCGTGTCAGACCTGTCGCCACGGCAAAGCTTCGCCTGAACGCAATGGTTTGAGTTCGGTTTGGCCAAAAGCAAACGATTCGGGCGGGATCCAACTTTCTCGGCGCAAAGTGATGGTGCCGGTGTTGCGCGGCAAGCCATAAAAATCGGCACCGTGGAAACTGGCAAAAGCTTCCAGCTTGTCCAAGGCCCCGGCATGGTCAAAGGCTTCGGCGTACATCTCGATTGCCGCATGCGCGGTATAGCAGCCGGCGCAACCGCTGGCATGCTCTTTCAGGTGTGCAGGATGGGGCGCGCTGTCGGTGCCTAAAAAGAAACGGTTGTCGCCGCTGATGGCCGCCGCGACCAAGGCTTGGCGGTGGGTTTCGCGCTTGAGCACCGGCAAACAATAATAATGGGGGCGAATGCCGCCTGTGAAAATGGCGTTGCGGTTGAACAGCAAATGGTGCGCGGTGAGGGTGGCGGCGGTGAACCTGTCGGCGCTGGCCACGTACTGCGCCGCCTCTTTCGTGGTGATGTGTTCGAAGACGATCTTGAGCTCCGGAAAGTCGCGCCGCAAAGGGATCAACTGCGTCTCGATGAAGACAGCCTCTCGGTCAAACAAATCGATGTCCGGCGAAGTCACCTCGCCATGCACCAGCAGCAGCAAGCCTTCGCGTTGCATGGCTTCGAGCACTGGGTAAATTTTGCGCAAGTCGGTCACGCCCGCATCGCTGTTGGTGGTGGCACCGGCCGGGTACAGCTTGCAGGCCACCACGCCCGCCGCTTTGGCACGCACGATTTCTTCGGGTGGCAAATTGTCGGTCAGGTACAGCGTCATCAAAGGCTCAAAAGCCAGGCCTTGTGGCACGGCGGCCAGGATGCGGGCTTTGTAGGCTAAGGCCTGCTCGGCGGTCGTGACCGGCGGCTTCAAGTTGGGCATGATGATGGCACGGGCAAACTGCGCTGCCGTGTGCGGCACAACCCCAGTCAAGGCGTCGCCATCGCGCACATGCAAATGCCAATCGTCAGGGCGGGTGAAGGTGATTTCGTTGTTCATGCCTGTATTGTCCCAAATCATGGCGCTGCTTGGGCTGCAAAGTGACCGTCTGCGGGCTAACCCGTTGAAATGAAGACTGTTTATCATGCAAAATGATTTTTTTCTTCAAGCGCACACCATGAACACTGTTCACTCTCTGATTCAACGCCCTTGGCTTGCAGCCTGTGTTCTGGCCGCCATGACCACACTGTGTTTGCCCGCCATGGCCGGCAAAACCCTGGACGCCATCAAGACGCGCGGCAGCTTGAACTGCGGTGTGAACACCAGCTTGCCCGGTTTTTCGGCGGCGGACAGCCAAGGCAATTGGTCGGGCCTGGATGTGGATGTGTGCAAAGCGGTGGCGGCCACGCTGCTCAATGATGCGAGCAAAGTCAAATGGACGCCGCTCAATGCGTCTCAACGCTTTGCTGTTTTGCAGGCGGGCGAAATCGACATCCTCTCGCGCAACACCACTTGGACCCTGAACCGCGACGCCTCGCTGGGCCTTCACTTTACCGGCACCACGTACTATGACGGCCAGGGCTTCATGGTCACCAAAAAGTCCAAGATCACCAGCGCCAAGAGCCTCAAGGGTGCCACTGTGTGCGTGCAATCGGGCACCACCACCGAAAAGAACCTGAACGACTTTTCCAGAATGAACAAGCTGAACATCAAACCCGTGGTGTTTGATACGCTGGAGGCCACCAACAAAGCTTATTTCTCAGGTCGTTGCCAGGCTTACACCACCGACGCTTCAGGCTTGGCCTCTGTGCGCAACAAAGAAGCAGGCAACCCCGATGACCACGTCATCTTGCCCGACCTCATTTCCAAAGAGCCGCTGGGCCCCAGCGTGCGCCGCGGTGACGACGAGTTCTTTGCCATTGTGAAATGGGTTGTTTTTGCCTTGATTGAAGCTGAAGAGTACGGCATCACGCAAGCCAACGTAGACCAAATGAAGACCAGCGCCGATCCGGTGGTGCTGCGCATCCTGGGCGCATCTGAAGACACCGGCAAGCTGCTCGGCCTGGACAAAGAGTGGGCCTACCGCGCCATCAAAGCCGTGGGCAACTATGGCGAAATGTTCGAGCGCAATGTGGGCCCCAAGTCCACCCTCAGGTTGCCACGCGGTCTGAACAACCAGTGGAACAAGGGCGGCTTGATGTATGCGCCGCCTGTGCGATAACAGGTGATCCCGCCCGCACCGCCACTGCTACCCCGCTCTCGCGCCTGGTCCTGGCGCAGCCAGACCTTTCGGGGCTGGGTCTACCAAGTCCTGACGCTTGCGCTGCTCGTGTTGGCCATCACTTACCTGATGTCCAACACCTTCGCAAACATGCGCACGCGTGGCATTCAAAGTGGTTTCGATTTCTTTTTGCAACCGGCAGGCTTTGCCATTGGCGAAAGCCTGTTCGAGTTTGATTCGGGCCAAGGCTACTGGGTGGCTTACCTCGTGGGCTTGTCCAACACCTTGCGCGTGGCTTTGTTGGGTATTGTGTTGGCCACGGTGCTGGGCACACTGATCGGGATTGGCCGACTGTCCAGCAACATGCTGGTGCGGGGTTTATGCGCTGTACATGTTGAAGTGACACGCAACATTCCATTGCTGTTGCAGCTGTTCATGTGGTATTTCGTGATGACCGAGTTGCTGCCCCCGATCGAGACACCGCTCAAACCCATGGCCAATGTGTTCTTCAGCAAAAACGGTTTGCAATATCCGCTGCCCGAGTGGTCTGCGGGGCATTGGGGCACGGTGCTGGGTCTGCTGGCCGGTGCCGTGTTCTGGCGGATGGGGGCACGCAGAGCCCATCGCCAATTTGAAACCACCGGGCACTTCCAGCCTGCACGCACGCATCTGACAGGCTTGGCAAGCTTGCTGGCACTCACGGCGATCGGCTGGTTGGCGGGGGGTGCACCCAGCGCGCTCAGCGTGCCTGAAGTCACCGAGATCAATGTAGTGGGCGGGGGCGCTGTCACACCCGAATATTTGACTTTGCTGATCGGCCTGACGGTTTACACCTCTGGCTATATTGCCGAGGTCGTGCGCTCAGGCATTCAGTCGGTGGCCTATGGCCAGCATGAAGCCGCAGTGGCGCTGGGGTTGACGCATTCGGCCGAGTTGCGCTTGGTGCAATTGCCCCAAGCGCTGCGGGTGATCATTCCGCCACTGACCAGCCAGTATCTGAACCTGATCAAAAACTCTTCGCTGGCGGTGGCGGTGGGTTACCCCGACCTGATCTCGATCAGCTCCACATCACTCAACCAAACGGGCCGCGCCATTGAATGCATTGCCGTGGTGATGCTGTGCTATTTGACGCTCAGTTTGCTGACTTCAGCCGCCATGAACATCTACAACCGCCGTGTGCGGCTGCAGGACCGCTGATGAACCCCGCCGTCTTTACCCCGATTGCCGCGCGACAGCCGCCGTCCCAAGTGCTCGGGGCTTGGCCTTGGTTGCGCAGAAATTTTTTCGACAGCGTTGCCAACAGTTTGTTGACCTTGTTGGTCCTGGCCCTGCTGGCAGTGGTCCTGCCCCCGCTGTTCAATTGGGCGGTTTGGCATGCGGTGGTGCAAGCCGACAATGCGGCTTGCCGCGCCGCCGCCGGCGTAGGGGCTTGCTGGGGTGTCGTGACTGAAAAAGGACGCCTCATCCTGTTTGGCCGCTACCCCTTTGAAGAGCAATGGCGGCCTTTGATTGCATCGGCCCTGTTGGTGCTGCTGCTGGTCGTGAGTTGCCTGCGCATTGTTTGGCGCCCTGCGTTGGTAGGGGCCTGGGTTGTGGTCTTCACGGCTTTTTATCTGCTGATGAAAGGCGACGTTGCGGGTCTGACCCTGGTAGACACCGAGCGCTGGGGCGGTCTGCCCTTGACGCTGCTGCTGTCGAGCGTGAGTCTGGTGCTGGCTTTTCCGTTGGCGATTTTGCTGGCGCTGGGCCGTCAGTCGCAACTGCCGGCCATCCGCACGCTGTGCGTGATTTTCATCGAATTCGTTCGGGGCGTGCCACTGATTTCGGTGCTCTTCATGGCCTCCTTCATCTTGCCACTGCTGATGCCCCAAGGCGCCAAGATCGACGTGTTGGTAAGGGTGTTGATCGGCATGACCTTGTTCACCGCGGCCTACCTGGCCGAGGTCATTCGCGGTGGCTTGCAGGCCTTGCCCAAAGGTCAGATGGAAGCGGCGCATTCACTGGGGCTGGGTTACTGGCAGATTCAACGCAAAATCGTTTTACCGCAAGCGCTGCGCCTGGTGGTGCCGGCCATCGTCAACACCTTCATTGGCGCCTTCAAAGACACTTCGCTGGTGACCATCGTGAGCTTGTACGATCTGACGGGTGCGGTTCAACTGGCACTGGGTGACGCCGACTGGCGCAAGTTTTTCATGGAAGGCCAGCTCTTTGTCGCGGCCATTTATTTCATCGCCTGTTTGGCCATGTCGCGTTACAGCCAGTGGCTGGAAGGCCACCTTAACACCGGCATCCGGAGACAGTAATGTCCATCACCCCCCCTGTTACCACTCCCCCACCCCTCATCGAATTTTCTAAAGTCAACAAATGGTTTGGTGACTTCCATGTGCTGCGCGACATTGACCTGTCGGTGGCGCGTGGAGAACGCATTGTGATTTGTGGGCCCTCCGGCTCCGGTAAGTCCACCCTGATCCGATGCATCAACCGCCTTGAAGAACACCAAACGGGGCGCCTGACGGTAGGAGGTGTTGCGCTGAGCGACGACGTGCAAGCCATTGAATCGGTGCGCCGCCAGGTCGGCATGGTGTTCCAGCAGTTCAACCTGTTCCCGCATCTGACGGTGCTGGACAACCTGACTTTGGCGCCCATGTGGGTCGGCAAAGTACCCAAGGCCCAAGCCGAACAGCGCGCGATGCAGCAACTGCAGCGGGTGCGCATTGCAGAGCAAGCACACAAGTACCCGCTGCAACTGTCAGGCGGTCAACAACAGCGCGTGGCCATTGCCCGTGCGCTGTGCCTGACGCCCAAGATCATGTTGTTCGATGAACCCACCTCAGCACTCGACCCAGAAATGATCAACGAAGTGCTGGATGTGATGGTCGAGCTGGCAGAACAAGGCATCACCATGGTGTGTGTCACCCACGAGATGGGCTTTGCCCGTCAGGTGGCGGACCGGGTGATCTTCATGGACGAAGGCCAGATCGTCGAGCAAAACACGGCAGCGGCCTTCTTCGACCATCCGCAAAACGAACGCACACAGGACTTTTTGTCTAAAATTCTGGCGCATTGAAAACGCTTGAAGGCATGGATCCCGGGTCAAGCCCGGGATGACAAAAACAGCCCGGGATGACAAAAACAGCCCTGGATGACAAAAATCGCCCGGGATGACATTTCAGAGGGCCCGGGATGACAAAACACTGTCACCCCGGCCCCCGAGCCGGGGTCCATTCCTCTTATGACACGCGAAGCGCGCTTGTCACCCCGCACTTGATGCGGGGTCCACTCCTCAGCGCGTCGTTAGGAGCTTTGGCTCCTACATGCCTTGCCCTGGCAGTAAGGGCCTTTTCAGTGCTGCAGGATTTTGTTCAGAAAATCTTTGGTGCGGGGCTGGCGGTTTTCGGGGTGGTTGAAGAACTCGTCTTTGGAACAGTCTTCCAGAATGCGTCCGCCCACGTCGATGAAGATCACGCGGTTGGCCACTTTGCGGGCAAAACCCATTTCGTGGGTGACGACCATCATCGTCATGCCTTCGTGGGCCAGTTGCACCATCACATCGAGCACCTCGCCGACCATCTCGGGGTCGAGCGCCGAGGTAGGCTCATCGAACAGCATGACGATCGGGTCCATGGACAAGGCGCGGGCAATCGCCACGCGTTGCTGCTGCCCGCCTGAGAGTTGACCCGGGAATTTGTCTTTGTGTGCCAGCAGGCCCACGCGGTCCAGCATTTTCAGGCCGCGCTCTTGGGCCTCGGCTTCGCTGCGGCCCAAGACTTTGATTTGCGCAATGGTGAGGTTTTCTGTGACGGACAAATGCGGGAACAATTCAAAACTCTGAAACACCATGCCCACCCGGGCACGCAGTTGGGGCAAATCGGTTTGTGCATCGGTGATGGAGACGCCGTCAACATGGATGCTGCCTTGCTGCACAGGCTCCAGCGCATTGACGGTTTTAATCAAAGTGGACTTGCCTGAACCCGAAGGCCCGCAGACCACGACCACGTCGCCTTTTTGGATGCTCACTGAACAGTCGCTGAGCACTTGCACCGGGCCGTACCATTTGGATACATTTTTGATTTCAATCATTTTTTTCTCCGATTTTGAGCGGACCTGCGTTTTCAACGCACTATCGCGATCTTGGCTTGCAAGCGTTTGACCCACCAGGACAGGGCAAAGCAAATGACAAAGTACACCACCGCGGCCAACAAATACGCCTCTTCAGGACGTCCGTAAATCTTGCCCGCATTGGTAAAGCCTTTGAGCATGTCGTAGGCGCCAATGGCATACACCAGCGAGGTGTCCTGGAACAAGATGATGGTCTGCGTCAGCAGCACCGGCAGCATATTGCGAAAGGCTTGGGGCAACACCACCAAGCGCATATTCTGGCCATACGTCATGCCCAGGGCCTGGCCGGCAAACACCTGACCCCGCGGAATAGACTGGATACCGGCCCGCATGATTTCACTGAAATACGCCGCCTCAAAGACGATGAAGGTGATCACCGCTGAAATTTCAGCGCCAATGGGTTTGCCAATCAAAAACGGAATCAGCAAGTAAAACCACAGGATCACCATGACCAGCGGAATGGAGCGCATGCCGTTGACATACACCATGGCCGGCCACATCAGTATTTTTTGGCCCGACAAACGCATGAGCGCCAGCAAGGTGCCAAACACAATGCCGCCCAAAGTAGCCACCACAGTGAGTTGCACGCTGAAAATAAAACCTTGCAAGACAAACTTGCGCAGCATCTCCAGGTCAAAGAAGGACAGATCGAGTCCAAACATCTCAGTGTCCCCCGCCCGATGCGCCAGCGACGATGAAGCAGGGGATTTGGACTTTCTTTTCAATCAAGGCAAACACACGGTTCACCGCGAAGGCAGACAAGGCGTACAAGGCGGTGACGGCCAGGTAAATTTCGATGCCACGTGAGGTCTCTTCTTGGGCTTGCATGGCGAACATGGTCAACTCCGCAATCGAGACCGCAAAAGCCACCGAAGAGTTTTTCAGCAGGTTCATCGACTCGCTGGTCAGCGGCGGCAAGATGATGCGAAACGCCATCGGTAAGATCACATAACGGTACGATTGCGCCGTGGTGAAACCCATGGCCATGGCCGCATAGCGCTGCCCCTTGGGCAAGGCTTGAATGCCTGCACGGAACTGCTCCGCAATGCGCGCAGAAGTGAAAAAACCCAACGCAAACACCACCAGCACAAAGCCGGGGACTTGCTGAAAAGCCGGGACTATTTTGGGCACCACGAAGTACCACAAGAAAATTTGTACCAACAGCGGAATGTTGCGAAACAGCTCGACCCACACGGTGGCCAAACGTACCAGCCAGGGGCTGTTCTGCAAGGTGCGCAGTGTGCCCATCAGGGCGCCGATGCTGACGGCCACCACCCAGGAGGTGCCCGCTACCGCCAACGTCCAGCGCCAGGCTTCGAGCATCCATTCCAGGTAAGTGCGGCCACCACCGTCATCGGCTAAAAAAATTTGCCAATCCAAATTCATTCTTTTTGACTCCCTGTAAGCAAAATGATTCGCCCAAAGAAAAACCCCGCCTCAGTCCTCCTTGGCGGGGTTGGCTTCAAACACCCGGCTGATTACTTCTTGGCGTAATCTTCAGCCGGCTTGTCGTTCAGATTGGCCCAGGCGGTTTTGGTCGCTTCGCTGGCAGGCAGACCGACGCGGGTATTTTTAGGAGGAATGGGTTGCACGAACCACTTGTCGTAGATCTTGGCCATGTCGCCAGACTTCACCAAGTCACGCACGGTATCGTCTGCCAATTTTTTGAAAGCAGTGTCGTCCTTGCGCAGCATGATGGCGATAGGTTCCACGCTCAACACTTCACCCACGATTTTGAAATCGCCAGGGGCTTTGGAGGTAGCGATGTTGCCAGCCAGAATCTGACCATCCATCACAAACGCATCCGCACGACCCGACTCGAGCAGCAAGAAGCTGTCGGCGTGGTCTTTACCAAACACTTCTTTGAAGTCCACGCCATTGGCACGCTCATGCTTGCGCAGCAATTGCACCGAAGTCGTTCCGGTGGTGGTGGCCACGTTGCGACCATTCAATTGGGCGATGGATGTGATGCCCGAGCTGGCCTTGACGGCAATGCGCACTTCTTCCACATAAGTGGTCAATACAAATGACACATCTTTTTGACGTGCAGCATTGTTGGTCGTGGAGCCGCACTCGATATCGACGGTGCCGTTTTGCACCAAGGGGATGCGGTTTTGCGATGTGACGGCGACATATTTCACATCCAATTTTTTGCCCACTGCTTTTTCCATATTTGCCACAATGCGCTGGCAAATTTCAAAATGGAAACCGGCGTACTTGCCTTCGCCCAAGGTGTAAGACAAAGCACCCGATGAATCGCGCACACCCATGGTGACGGTTCCGGAGGACTTGGCTTTTTCCAAGGTATCCGCATGCGCAGACAATCCGCCCAACAATGACATGGCCAAAGCCAAAGCAATTTTCTTCATACCAAACTCCTTAAATCGCACGAGGCGACGTTTTTGAAAAGACAGCGTGAGCCACCCATGGATTAGAAACGAAACCGACCGAGAACCATCATACGGGTTAACCCGTTACCCTATGCCGAATCCACAACTGATTATGCAAGTTATTCACAGATGGGCGTTTTTACGGGGCGTCCGTGGTTGCGGCATCGCCCTGTGATGGCCGTGTCAAAAAGGCCCATAAATCATTGGCGTTGTTTTTGGGGATTTGCTTGGCACTGGGCTTGGCACGGTAGGCCCGGACTTCCATGGTCATTTGGAGTGACGTTGCTTCTGGCCAGGCGAGGGGCAGCAATTTGTGCGCGGCCACTTCTTTTTGTACCGCACTGAAGGGCAAAAAGGCAATGCCATGTCCTTCTAAGGCCATGACCTTCAAGCCTTCGGCCATGTCGGTTTCATAGACCCGGTCCAGATGAATGGCAGCGCCTGCTTGCTTCAAAATCAGGTCCGTCACCCGCCCCAAGTAAGCCCCCGGGGCATAGCCCAAATACGGCAGTGGTTGTTGGGGCGTTCCTGGTAGCTGAAATAAGGGCTGCCCTTCATCGCGCGCTTTCACGTAAGGGGCCAATACCTCCTGACCCAAGGTCACCATGTCGTAATGATCGGCATCCAGTTGCAAGGGCTCTGAGGGGTGGTGGTAAGAGATCAACAGGTCGCACCCGCCTTCCACCAGCCGCATGGCGGCATCGTGGACATTCAGGGCAATCAGGCGGCTTTTGATCGGACCAAAGGCCTCGCGCAGGCCACTGACCCAAGCCGGAAAAAACGTGAATGCCAAGGTGTGCGGCACGGCAAACTCAATCACATCCTGTCCCGCCGAGGCATGACCGCGCAACATGGCGCGGGTGCTCTGCAAGGCCTGCAGCACTTCCAGCGCTTGGGCGTAAAGCGTCTCGCCTGCAGGTGTCAGCGATGTGGGGTATGAGCTGCGGTCTACCAGGTCCGCGCCCGCCCAAGCTTCCAGCGATTGAATGCGCCGCGAAAAAGCCGGTTGCGTGACGTGCCGCAATTGCGCAGAACGGCTGAAACTGCGGGTTTCGGCCAGGCTGACAAAGTCTTCAAGCCATTTGGTTTCCATGGCGAAATTATGTCTCTGTGCTTTGTTGCAAGGCCCACATCTGCGCGTAGCTGCCACCGCGCGCCAGCAACTGCGCGTGGGTGCCCCGCTCCAGAATGCTGCCGGCCTCCATCACGAGAATCTCGTGGGCATCGACCACGGTGGACAATCGGTGCGCAATCACCAAGGTGGTTTTGTTCTGCGCTGCACTGGCCAATTCGGCTTGAATCGCCCGCTCATTGGCCGAGTCCAGAGCCGACGTGGCTTCATCAAAAACCAGCACCGGCGGATTTTTGAGCAAGGTGCGGGCAATCGCCACGCGCTGTTTTTCGCCACCCGACAGTTTGAGCCCGCGCTCGCCCACCGAGGTGGCATAACCCTGCGGCGTCGATGCGATGAAATCGTGAATGCGGGCGGCTTTGGCAGCGGCTTCCACCTCAGCTTGCGAAGAACCGGTGCGGCCATAAGCAATGTTGTAAGCCACCGTGTCATTGAACAACACCGTGTCTTGCGGCACGATACCGATGGCCTGGCGAACGCTGGCTTGCGTGACCAGCTTGATGTCTTGGCCCGCCAAGGTGATGCGGCCTTGTTGCACATCATAAAAGCGGAACATCAAGCGCGCCAAAGTGGACTTGCCCGAGCCGGAAGGTCCGACCACCGCCACGGTTTTGCCAGCCGGAATTTCAAAGCTGATGTTCTTCAAGATGGGCCGGTCAGGCTCATAAGCAAATGAGACCGATTCGAAACGCAAAGCCGGTGCATTGTTCAAAGCCAGCGGCTGGGCATCGGGCACATCGGCGACCTCACGCTCGCGGTCCATCAGCACAAACATTTTGTCCAGGTCGGTCAGACTTTGTTTGATTTCGCGGTACAAAACGCCCAAAAAGTTGAGCGGAATGTACAGCTGGATCATGAAGGCATTGATCATCACCAAGTCGCCCAGCGTCATGCGCCCGTCGACCACGCCTTGGGTGGCCCGCCACAACATGCCCACCAAGGCACCCGCAATGATCAGTTGCTGCCCCGTGTTGAGCAAGGACAGGGAAGTTTGCGCCTTCAAGCGGGCGCGCCGCAAGCGCTCCAGACTTTCGTCATACCGGCCGGCTTCAAAGGTTTCGTTGCCAAAATATTTGACCGTCTCATAGTTGAGCAAGGAATCGATGGCTTTGGTGTGGGCTGCGGAATCGAATTCGTTGGCGAGCTTGCGGTATTGCGTGCGCCACTCGGTGACCTTCACTGTGAACGCGATGTAAAAGGACAAAGCGAACAAAGTGATCCAGGCGAACCAGGCGTCAAAACGGATCGCCAGAATCGACAGGACCAGCGCGACCTCGATCAAGGTCGGCACGATGCTGTAGAGCGAATACGAAATCAAAGACTCGATGCCGCGCACACCGCGCTCAATGTCCCGTGTCATGCCGCCGGTTTGTCGCGCTAAATGAAAACGCAAACTGAGCGCATGCAAATGCTGGAATGTTTCCAAAGCAATGCTGCGCGCAGC
>Ga0114959_10002121_pt1 | contig 16633 bp, 18 predicted proteins | sample C_130625_EF_Meta_FD_87317 | JGI IMG/M metagenome (GOLD analysis project Ga0114959, IMG submission 87317) | Freshwater microbial communities from Lake Croche, Canada to study carbon cycling - C_130625_EF_MetaG | ecosystem: Environmental > Aquatic > Freshwater > Lake | place: Lake Croche, Canada...
CTTGGGCCGCACGCCGAAGGAGGCCGAGGCTGGCACTCTTAGTACGTATGTAGGTGGCGATGCTGCGGTCTTAGCGCGTGTCCGTCCGATAATCGAGACTTATGCCGACGTGATAGTGCATTGCGGTGATCTCGGCGCGGGTACCACCTGCAAACTGGTCAATAATTCAATCACGATTGGCATGGCTACGCTTTTTGCTGAGGGCTTTGCTACAGCTGCTAAGCTTGGCGTCGATCTAAATGCGCTTGCCGATGTTCTGTCAGCGGGCGGCGCCAACGGCAAGATGTGGGCCATGCTTGAGCCGTGGATCCGTTCCGGTGACGATAGCTACTTGCGAGGCCCCATTCGAATTGCAGCAAAGGATGTTAGAGCCTATAGCCGAATGGCAGAAAATGCTGAAAGCGCAATCCCCGTCGCTCAGGCTGTGAACCAGACGCTTCGGTTAGCATTGAATCAGGGTCACGCCGACGCCTTTCTGCCGGTGCTACCAGGTATTATCGCTGGCTTTAATGGAACGATCATAAAGCGCGGGTAGCCTTAACGATTTCAGCCACCCGTTCTCCAATCACGTAGCAAGTGAGATTAGTATTGTTCATGATCGTATCTGGGAAAACGCTTGAGTCTGCTACCATCAGATTTTCATACCCATGAACCCTTAGACTTGCATCGACCACGCTCCATTTGGGATCGGAACCCATGCGGCAACTGCTCGATTGATGATGGGCCGTAGTAATCATCCTAAAGAGGTGATCCTTTAATTCGCTTCGACTGGAAGTGAACTCGGCTTTGTGCCGCTGGAACGGTTTGGTTGCTAGAATCTCCTGCATTGCATCGAAGGCGTTCATAAAATGATCGATGTCAGTGTCACTTGCCAGGTAGTTGTGATCGATCAGCGGTGCAGTATGTGGATCGGTGCCGCTGATTTCGATGCTGCCTTCCGACTGTTGTCGCGTGAGAAAAGTAAACAGCCCGCACAAGCCTTCTTCCTCATCGGCCGGGAAGGAGTGTGTCTGCCACCAAGGTTCCTTACCGCTGCTCGCCTCAGAGCGCCAAATGGCAGGGAAGAGCCTACCAGTTACTTCAGAGATTCCTTCAGCACGAAAAAACACTGCACAGCCTGGATGGTCGGTTAGACGTTGGCCGGTGGGTAGGTCAGCGGCTACCGGAATATTGTGACGCCTAAGTAGATCGGCCGGCCCAATGCCGGATCGTTGTAGAATGGCGGGGGTGTTATAAACACCAGCTGACAAGATCACTCGGTCGGCCGTTGCTGTGACCCTGACATCGGCCTCAAGCCAACTTACTCCAGTTGCAGTTGAACCCGACAATAAGACACGATCCACCATACAGCCACCTCGAATTATCAGGTTGGCCCGTGGTCGTGCCGTTCGTAAATAGGTATTCAAGCTCCCCTGCTTAAATTCCTTGAATCGATTGTGAGGTAATGGGCCGAACAGACCAGCGTCCTGCCCAGCAGAGTTAAGATCTGCAGCATGGGGAATGCCCAATACAGCGCATGCTTCGGCAAACACCCGGTTCACTGGCGCCCAGGACGTTTCTTTGTAACGTTGAATAACGATCGGGCCATCGTTACCATGTTCCTTTGCGTCTCCAAAATCGCGATCGGTTTCGATACGATTGAATAATGGAGAAATCGAAGCCCAGTCCCAGCCGAAACAGCCGAGCTCGGCCCAACGGTCCATGTCGAAATTAGCGGGCCTTACGGCGATGGTAGAGTTCACCATCGAAGTACCTCCTACTACGCGACCGCGAGGCAGGCGAATGGGTCTCCCTTCGCGCCGATTAGCCCGATCAACGTCAGTGAAACGCCAGTCGATTTCTGGTGCACCTGATGTCCGCCATGTATGTTCCCCGCTCACGGCAAATAATGGTGTCCAATCAGCCTCATCCGGGAAATCAGGACCCGCTTCAAGAAGAAGAACGCGGCGATCTTTGTCTTCCGAGAGGCGAGCCGCAGCCACTCCGCCACTCGATCCAGCGCCAACAATAATTGTATCAAAATGCATGTTCATTGGAAGGTTCCTAATTTTCTAAGCTCAGCCCAAAGTTCCATCGGGATCGGCGCTCTATAATTTTCTACCGTTGTTGTTATTTCTTGCACGGTCGTAACACCGGGGATTACCGTTGTCACAGCGGGATGGCGTAAAGTAAATAACAATGCTGCCGCAGCGAGAGGTACACCGAATTGGTTGCAAATTTTTTCAATTTGGCGGACCCGAGCAACCACACCGGGTTTGGCAGGTGCATAGTCAAATTTTGCGCCTGGGACCGCACCGCTTGCTAAAATGCCACTATTGTACGGTCCGCCAACAATGATTCCAATATTATGCGTTTCGCAGTATGGGAATAACTCCCGCTCTGCTACTTGCCTCAACAAGCTATGCTGTCCAGCGAGCAGTATGCAGTCAACCGGAGCCTCGCGGGCAAAGTCGTAGCAAACTTCCCATTCGTTGACACCTATTCCTATAGCCTTGATGCTGCCTCTGGCCTTAAGATCACTTAAAGCCCGATGAGAACCTTTCAGCGCTTCCTGGAACCGCATTGGCTGTTGTTCCTTATGCGTCCAGCGGTCGATATCATGGATCAGTGCGATATCAATGCAGCTTAGTTTTAGTCGACTGAGACTCTCTTCAATCGACTGCATGGTGGCTTCATATGAATAATCATAAATAACCTGGGCCTCGCTGCGGTCGCCGGGAAATCTTGGCCGGATGAGACGTCCGACCTTGGTTGAAATCACAAATTCACAACGATTGCGATGTTGGAGCCCTTTGCCGACACGAAGCTCACTGTTTCCGTAGCCATAGTATGGCGCTGTATCAAAATAGCGAACACCTGCGTTCCATGCCTCTTTAATAAGACGATCGGCTTCCGCCTCGACGTCTTTGGTATCTCTCCAGCCAATCGGGCCTCCGCCGAATCCCAACGATGTCAACGTTAGCCCGCTTTTTCCAAGAATTCGTGAGGATATAGCCATCGTCTCATCCTCTATAAAAGGATTGTTTCAGCGATAACGACCTGGGTCAAAAAAGATATCAGCGAAACCTTTTAGATAATCAGATATACCGTTACATCGAGGTTGAACATATTAAAAGGACCGGACCTATTTAGTTTACAGATTTGTATCTTTCGAATGATAGGCCTTTGAGTTATTGGATTAAAAACTTCGCAATTTGGAAGTCAATTCTACCATTAAGCGTCTTGCCGTATTTTAGATTGTTACTAACTTCACTTTTGGTTCATGAATTGCGCTTCCTTTAAACAATAAAAGATTCCGTCGTTAAGTGGTTTTTTACGGCTCTAATAGTCGATATTAGTTTCCTAGATTAACGCACGAAGTGCAACTGGGTTGAAAGATTTGGTAAACACCTCGTAAGATATTTTGTGTCCAAGTCGCTTACGGGGCTGATTATTAAGAAGTCCATGGATTTTAGCAAGTTCCGCATAAACATGGCGATAGATCGTCTCATGGCTGATTGGCACTTCGGCTGCTATCTGTTCAGGGCTCCATTGGCTCTTCAAACAAGCCTGATCGGAAAGCCAATCTGACGGTTCTATTTGGCGAGCGTTTCGGCTGTTCATCGATCGACCCGAAGCCAGAAAGCTGGCTTGTCGGGAGCCATATCCTCATAAACCTGAATTACGGGCTATCTCCCGACCGATTGTCGCCTTATACCGTCTGAGGTTTGCCGCAATATGGAATTTCGGCAGCCCCTCTTTTAACAAGGAGGAAATCTGATATCGTTCTTCTCGGCTGAGATGTTGATAAGTCATTGTGCTTCTTCGACTGCCAGGTCAGGGGGATCCAGAGCTTAACGCAATCGCAGCCACCTCAACAGGTTACAGGAAGTTGCACTTCAAATGTTAAGCTAGGCTAACAAAACAGATCAAATAATTCGATTAAAGATTGCTAATGTCTTTAGCATTTTTGATTATTAAATTAGACTTTAGGCTAAAAATATACTATTATTTTATCAAATTGATGGAACTTTATTCTCTCTAAAAAGAAAGTAAATCTTGATGGCTGAATGGCAAAATAGATTTTCGTTACTTGGGAAATGCGCGCTTGTTACAGGAGCAACAAAAGGAATTGGATATACTATATCGATTGTATTAGCAGACGCCGGTGCCGATCTCGTAATTGTGGGTCGTGACAAAACAGGCTTAGATGAATTGCAAACCCGGATCTTAGCGATGGGAAAGCGATGTACCTCCATTTTAGCTGACATATCTACTCTAGAAGGGTTAGACAAAGTGGGTCAAGAAGCGATCAAAGCATTTGGTCGTATTGATATTCTTGTAAATAATGCAGGCATTGCACTGCTTGATCCTTTGCTTGACATAAAAATCGAGGATTGGGAAAAAACTATATCGGTTAATTTGCGTGCCCCCCTAATTTTAACACGCTATTTTGTTCCCGGAATGAAAAAACGGGGTGGTGGCAAAATTATTAATTTATCGTCTCAGGCAGGTGTGAATGCGCTTGATGATCACGGTGCTTACTGCGCATCAAAGGGCGGACTTAATATGTTGACGAAAGTTATGGCGTCTGAATGGGCAAAATATAATATTCAAACAAATGCGGTTTGCCCTAATGTCATTTTAACTCCAATGGGAGAAAAGGTTTGGGGTGATCCTGAAAAGGGTGGCGCAATGAAGGCAAAAACACCGGCTCGACGATTTGGTACGCCTATAGAGGTTGCCGATATGGTTCTATATCTTGCTTCTGAGGCCTCAAATTATGTGTGCGGTGAAATACTTATGATTGATGGTGGTTATACTGCAATTTAAATTGGCGAAGAAAATTTATAAACTGAGTTTGATCAGATATGACTAAAATTAATATAACAAATTAGATTGTCGACCATGATAGCATAAGAATTTATATTTCCTTTTGAAATAAACGGCACAATAGAAACTTCCAGAATATGGGTCCTATTATTGATGAATAAATTCGTTTTTTATTGATCAATTCATTCAAGATTCGTATGCCGACTCCGCATTGATTCCGCTGTTTCGCCGATACGTTCGCGAAGTTTAAGAATAACTAGTTCTAAAAATATAGCCTCCGCGATCTCGAATAGCGATCCCATTGGCAACACTGAGATCTTAGATCCCTGGTCGGTTGCCATGGTCTGAGCAGGGATTACAGCCCGGACGTCTGCTTTCTTAGATGCCTGGCCATTGGGCTGAGCGGTAATAATAGCGGTCTTTGCCCCAGCGGATTTTGCGATTTCCATAAATGTTTCTGCCGTTGGTAGCCAACCCTGACCTGCAGTAACGATTAAGAGATCACCGGGGCCAACAGGTGGTGTGGTCATATCGGCAACGACGTGGGCATCGCGCCCCATATGAAATAGTCGCATAGCAAATCCCCGCAGTGCCAAGCCCTCACGTCCTGCTCCATAAAGGCAGATGCGTTTCGCCGTCAGAACTGCGTCTATTAGGTCGTCGGCGGCCGTGTCGGGCATTGCAGTGAAAACCTTGTTTAAGTCGACGATGGCCTGGCGGCCAAGTTCTGAAATTGAAAAACTCATAGTCTGCTCCTTATTTAGTATTTCTTTGGAAGACTGTCAGGTTAACTTGATTGCATTCGCTGGCGTGCTCGTAATGCCAGACGACTTTGAACAATGACCACTATAAGCAAGAAGGCTCCACGCAGTATCGATTGCCAATGTGCGCGCAATGAGACCAAACCCATGCCATTCTCGAAATTGAGAATGTTGAATACCAAACCAAGCAATAGGACACCTGACAGCGAAGCACCCACGGAGCCTACGCCGCCGCTGAGCAAGGTACCGCCGACTACAACCGAGGCAATGGCAAAAAGTTCCCAACCTACGCCCTCAGTCGGCTGACCAGCGCCGAATTGGGCAGCAAGTTGGACCCCCGCAAGACCTGCCATGAGCCCACTTAAGCTGTAGACCGTGAATTTAACCCGGTCGACAGGTAGTCCCATTAGACGCGCAGCATCCTCACCGCCGCCTATGGCGAGTACATTACGACCGAAGGGCAAAAAATTTAAGGTAATCGAGCCGAAAAGAAACACGAATACTACAATCCATGCTGGGATTGGAAAACCGAAAATGTCGCCTTGTCCTATTTCAGTAAAACCACTTTCATAGGAGACGCCGATGGATTTGTTGCCGGCAATTAACAGACCGGTGCCACTAGCTGCAAGCATACTAGCTAGGGTCACGATAAAGGGGAGTATGTTAAGTCTCGTCAGCAAAATACCGTTTAGCATGCCGACGGCAAGGCCAGCTCCGGCTCCGGCCATAAGGCTGGGGAGCAGACCATGGGGGCTGAGGTAAGCAGCGATGACGCTTGACATCGCGGCGGTTGACCCGACCGACAGATCTATACCGCCAGTCATAATCACAAAACACATGCCAAAGGCTATGAACGCAAACATTGAATTATAGCGCAAGAATGAAAGAATATTGAAGGACCCTAGAAAATTGTCGTAGCGCCATGCGCCGAATAGAATAAGAAGAAGTAGTGCGACAAGCACGCCCTGGCCTCGCATAAATCTAAGAACGGTGCTCATGCGGACACCCTTCGCTGCAGCCAGACCGCAAGCACAATCAAACCTGCTTTAACCACCAGAGCGGCGGCGTCGGGCACACCATTAGCAAGAAGCGTAAAACGTACAAGCTGGATGATCAGCGCACCCATTAGTGTTCCTAGTACATTGGCACGTCCGCCGGTCAGTAAAGTACCCCCGACCGCAACTGCTGCAATGGCGTCAAGTTCGACGCCAAGGCCAACGAGATTGGAGTCGGCGGCCGAATTACGGGCGATGACGATGAGACCAGCAATGCCGGAACAAATTCCGCTAATAAAGTATACCCGTCGTTTAATCCGGTCGACCTGGATACCTGCCAGCCTAGCTGCGGCTTCATTGCCGCCAACCGCAAGGAGATGCTTGCCAAAAATTGTACGTCCCACTGACCAAACTGCAGTGGCCACGATTACGCACATGATGATAACCTGAACAGGGATGCCAAATAAGCGGCCAAGGCCGATAAACTGAAACTCTGGTGTTGTAAAGATGACCTGATTAGAATCAGTGAATGATTGTGCAATGCCGCGTCCGGCGATGAAAAGAATAAGTGTCGCTACAATCGGTTGAACTTTGTAACGAGTAATAAGCCAACCGTTAAATAGACCAAACAACCCCGCGAGCAATACTGGTATGGTAAAGGCCAAGGCTACGCCCACATAAATGTTAGGTAGTTGAACGATATTATTAAGAAAAATAAGCGGTGCAATTGCTCCCGCAATTGCCATTAACGATCCGACGGATAAATCAATACCACCGGAGCCAATCACCACGGTCATTCCGATTGCCACTATTAAGATTGTAGAGACCTGGGTTAAATTGATGTTCAGTGTCTGCCAGGTAGCGAAGTTAGGCGTAAATAAGAGGTTAAATAGAATAAGTATAACGAGCGCTACTATATTACCGTAGCGGCTGAACCACGAAACAGATGGCAACTTAAATTCAAATGCGTCTGCTGACTTATTCAAAGCGGCCATCTAACGTTGATTCCCCTTGTGCCATTGCTGTCATTACGGCTATCTCGCTCAGCGCATCGCGCTGTAAATCTGCGACAGTGCGTCCGTCGCGTAAAACAAAGGCATGGTCACAACCCTCAATGATTTCCTCTAGCTCTGACGAGATCATTAGCACTCCAAGCCCTGCGTCAGCTAGCTCCCGAATTAACATCTGTATGTCCGCCTTCCCGCCCACATCGATGCCGCGCGTTGGTTCGTCCAGAATAATGAGTCGTGGTTCCATGCAAAGCCAGCGGGCTAGCAAGACTTTCTGCTGGTTTCCTCCAGAAAGTTCTTTGATTTTTTGCTCTGGTCCGGAAGTTTTAATGCCCAAGCGTTTAATGAAGCGATTGACAATTTCTCGTTGCCGTACCTCATCAACTATACCCGATCGCGTCAGTCGGGGTAGGATCGCCAACGTTAAATTATCACGTACTGACATTTCGGGAATGATACCCTCGACCTTGCGATCCTCTGAACAAAAACCAATGCCTAGATTGATTGCATCGATGGGCTCGCGAAATCTGACTGGATTACCCGCAACAGTGATTGTTCCAGCATCTATCTGGTCAGCTCCAAATATTGCCTTTGCGACTTCAGTGCGGCCCGAGCCTAGCAGGCCTGCAAGCCCGACGATCTCGCCGGCGCGCACAGCTAGGCTGACATCCTTGACTTTCGTGCCTGCCTGCAACCGTTTAGCTTTGATCAGGGTATAGTCTGTCACATGGCTCGTGCCATAGAAGCTCGTCTGACCCTCACGCCGCACCGTTTGAATATCGCGGCCAAGCATGGCAGCCACGAGCTCAAGCTTCGTAATTTTAGTCATCTCGCTAGTCGCGATAGTGTGGCCATCGCGCATAACGGTGACACGGTCACATACTTTGTAAAGTTCATCGAGTTTGTGGCTTACGAAAACAACCGAGAGCCCGGCATCGCGAAGCTGACTAATAACACCGTAAAGGGTATCAACTTCGTGATCGGCAAGCGATGAAGTCGGCTCGTCCATAATTACCAGTTTTGCCTTAAACGAAACCGCCCGTGCAATTGCTACCATTTGCTGAATGGCAGTATTGTAAGCAAACAAAGGCTCTCGAACGTCGATCCGGATATCAAAACGGCGTAAAAGTTCCTTCGCTTCATGGTTCATTCTGGACCAGTCAAGAAAGCCAAATTGTTGTGGGGCGTGGCCAAGAAAGATATTTTCTGCAACCGATCTGTAAGGTATAAGGTTAATCTCTTGATATATAGTCGCGATGCCGCTATTTTGAGCTTCCTCAGGGGACGCAAATTCGACACGCTTGCCATCAAAAGTGATCTCACCGGAGTCCTTGCGATAGGCGCCGGTTAGGATTTTTATCATAGTCGATTTGCCGGCGCCGTTCTGTCCTACCAATGCGTGCACTTCGCCTCGCGCAATTTGGAAGTCGGCTTTCGTCAATGCGGCAACACCGTTAAAATGCTTATCGATGGCTTCCATCCTCAGAAGCGGAGATAGATTGCTCATCTAGTTCCTCTTATCAAAGGTCCGCGACCGGTAGTAAGGCCCGATCGCGGCCGAGTTGGCAACGGATTAGAACGCGCTGTTAACATGCTCTTTGGCGTTGCTGGCGTCAAAGAAACGATCATCATTCTTTATAAATGTTGGGAGGGCTTCACCGGCGGCATAGCGCGCCATTATCGCGAAGGCACCAGGCCCAAAGCGAGGATTACACTCGCATGTGGCCCCCATTTTTCCCGCGATGATCGCTTCAAGTGCAGCTTTTTCTCCGTCGACACCGACAACTATGATATCTTTTCCGGGTACTTTTCCTGCAGCTTCGATAGCCGATATCGCCCCAAGCGCCATCTCGTCGCTGTGAGCATAAACGGCGGTGGCATCAGGATGCGCCTGATACAGGGTCTCCATTACTTGGCGGCCCTTGTCACGGGCGAAGTCACCAGACTGACTGGCAAGGATCACCATGCCTGGATGACCCTTCATAAAATCATCAAAACCCTTGCGCCGGTCATTGGCCGGCGACGAACCCACTGTGCCCTCGATCTCGATGATCTTAGCCTTACCACCCATGGCTTTTACCAGCCACTCGGCTACGCGTTTGCCCTCGTCGACAAAATCTGAGCCGGTAAAGGTGACATAGTCCTCTCCTGGCTTGGCAAGGGAGTGATCCACGTCTCGGTCAACTAAAATAATAGGGATTCCAGCTTTCTTAGCGTTCATTATAGCTGGAATCAGCGGTTTTTCTTCGCGAGGAGGCAAGAAAATAACATCAACACCCTGGGCGATCATACTGTTGACGTCGGCAACCTGCTTAGCGGCGGAGCCAGCAGCGTCGGTATAGACCAACTGATGGCCAAGTTTTTTGGCTTCATTCTGCATGCTCTCTGTTTGAGCCAGTCGCCATGGATTATTACTTTCCGTCTGAGCGAAACCGACTTTGTAGCTATTTTTTTTCTTTAAGGCAGGTAATGCTGCCCAAGCAGGCCTCATTACGATTCCGAGCGCCATTCCTGCCGACGCAGTTAATAGCGTACGGCGAGAGATAAATTCCAACATTGTTAGCCTCCGTTTTTAAGGTTTTGATTTATCAGTTTTAGCTTATTTTGCGTAATAGCTTGGTCATCGTACCCCTAACGTAGTTCGATTAAGCGTTATCCTACCCTTGAAACTATTTAGTGAAACAATTTGACATGATATGATAATTATAGCAATATCTTGGAACATAAATTATTTAAATAAGAAAGTTTTCTTGAAAATTATGATAGTTACGACGTAAATTGATACTCAATTGTTGGCGGCGCGTTAATATATTAATCAACGAATTCGCGCACTGCTAACGCGCTCCGTGCTCTGATAGGTCGAGTAGTTGACTATGTCTTCTGGGATATAGGGCTAGCCATATTAGCTTAGCAGTCGAGGATTTTGTTTAAACTTTATTCCATATGCAGAACCTATGTCGTGGCGTCATACTCAACAATGCTTCCATTTGTGCCGCACAGCCATTATGGTATGAGCCAATTTATAATGTAATAAAAGTAGCACTTGTTATGCTTTCGAAAAATATGGCAACGGAGTTTATAAAAGATGGGATCAGGGTGAACGCTATTAATCCTGGGTTTGTTTTAACGCCCGATTGGATTAAAACGGCAAAACAGCTAACCTCTGCAACCGGTGGAGATTGGCAAGCTTATATTGATAATTTAGCCAAAGAAAATGCACCTATTGGACGTTTTTCCTCGCTAGAGGAGATTGCTGATTTCTTTGTTCCGCTCGTGCCAGCTATAGTGTCGGATCAACATATTTTGTAGATGGTGGAATGTTGAAAACAATTTGACTATCTTCATTCAAGGAAATGAATATCTTTGTTCATTGAGCTTAATTATTTCCCATCGAATTAATTTTTAAGCACCGTCCAAAATAATTTGTATTTTTACGTCACTGGGTAAACCGGATGCGGCCCTCTCGAATGCTTGTATGCTTTCATAAAAAGGAAATGTTGCGGTTATAAGTGGTTTTAAATTGATCTTGCCAGAAGATATCAATGCTAAGGCGCGATCAAAAATGTTCGAATAGCGAAATACAGTCTCTATTCGAACTTCCTTGGCTATCGCGGCAGGAACATCAATTTGAGTAAGTTCTACAGGGAGGCCAACTAATACGACCGCGCCACCAGGGCGCACGATATCAAAAATTTCATTGTAAGCTTTAGAACTTCCGCTTGCCTCGAATACTATATCGGCGCCCCAATTATCAGTTTCTCGTGCGATGGCATTGCCCATATTTTCATAAGAAATATCAACCGGCGTTATCCCTGGATAGCTAGCCGCTATGGATAGTTTTTCTTTACTGAAATCAGAAATAAAGACTTGGGAGCAGCCACCGGCAAGCGCGGCGAGCGCAATCATTATTCCGATTGGTCCGGCTCCAATAACTGCCGCTATATCACCCGGAACTATTTTTGCCCGACGAGCAGCCTGCATGCCTATGGCGAAAGGTTCAACCATTGCTCCTTCTGCAAATGAAACATTAGCAGGTAATTTATAAGTGAATGCTGCCGGATGAATTGTGATTGGAGTTAAGACACCATGGACCGGGGGCGTGGCCCAGAAGGTTACCGATGGATCTACATTATAAATCCCTAACTTAGACGCCCGTGAACTCATATTGGGTATTCCAGGTTCCATACATACTCTGTCCCCAACGCTAAAAGCTTTAACGTTAGAGCCAACTTCAATTATGGTTCCTGAGGCTTCATGACCTAAAATCATGGGCTCATTAACAATATAATTTCCAATGCGGCCGTGGGTATAGTAATGAACGTCACTGCCGCAAATTCCGACAGTATGTATACTTATTTTTAAATCGTCGATGCCCATTTTTAGGGGTATATCGATCTCACGAATTGAGAGTATTCCTTTAGTCTCTAAAACTAGAGCTTTCATTTTTTTTCCTAACAATTTTAAAACAAATATTTAGGGGCTGACATAGATAAGGTTTAAGTATTTATACTTTGATCCATTTGGAGGGGATCTTCAAGAGGTTGCTGGCTGGTCGATGATTGAAGCGTCATTCGCGCTCTTTAAAGAACAGGTGGAAGAGGTCTTTCGGTATGCCGTTGTAGCGGCGCATGTGTCGCTTTGCCTGGTTCCAGAAGTTCTCGATGCCGTTGATATGACTTTTCTCTTCGACAAATGTTTCGGAATGATTGATCCGAACATAGTGGAACTATGAGATATCCAACACGTCGTAGGATCGGAAGCTGTCGGTATAGACAATGCTGTCAGGTTATATGCGATCTCGGATAATTCCCAGCAAAGTCTGTGCCTTAGCGTCCTCAATCATCATGTCGTAGACCTTACCGCCACGCTTCAAACGACCGAACACTGGTACCTTTCCGGCTGCCCCTCTACCTCGCTTGCCCTTTCGAACGCCTCTGAAATAGCTCTCATCGACTTCTATCTCACCTGCAAGGAAAGGAGCCTCGGCAGCCATCTTCTCGGCGATGATCTCACGCAGTTTGTGGAAAAACAGAATTGCTGTGTTCCGATTTACACCCGTCAACTCAGCAGCCGTTCGCGCGGAAACACCAGCCACAAACTGCTCAAGTAATTTGGTTTGAATACTTGGAAGAAGTCTGCTTTTTCGTCTTTTCCAGACCATCTGATATAAATAGCCTTTTTCTGCTATCTATGTCAGCCCCTTAAGATTTGCTTCATACTTGTCGGGCGGAGGACTTTTATCGGTATTGACTGCAATTCTTACATCACTAAGTAGATCTTGGAGCCAGGCGCTTGCAGTCCCGTCATCCAAGGTTCTACATCGTTAATCGCTGGTCTTACATTGTTGCGGCGAATTTGGCCCGTGAAGACGTGGCCATCATTATCGCAGACTTCCAGCAGGTCATGAGCGCGGAACAGCGCAGAATATCTGTGATAGCCTAGGCGCAGCGTCGGTCCCTCGAATGCACAGTCCGCCGTCTGCCAACGCTCATGCTCATCCAAGAACTGTATTCTAACGATGTCCACCGTGATGCTCCAAGGTTCGACCATTAACCATGAGTACTATCAGCATATACCGTGCCAATAGTGTGACGATTGAACGATCAAACGGGGATAGCTTTATTAACATCGTGCACAGTTAGGTCGTAAACGTGCTAGGCTAGTTCAGGGGCATATCGCCCTCGATAGGCATCGTGGAAAAGAGGCGCTGACATGGGCTTGAACTTCCCAAATGCTAGCCGGAGCTTCAATCCCGATCGCCAGAGCGTTACGTTTTGGGCATCTGACCGGGCTTTAGAGTTTACCTTCGAGCTGGATCACTCTGCGCTGTCGCTGATCAATGCCAAGGCCCAGAGCGAACAGGAATATCTCCAGTCCTTCGATGATAATCGCAAGATAATCGAAGCGGCGGCGCTTCGGGCTTACAAACTGGACGCTGCAAGCTTCCGCATCCTAACCAAGGACAGCTTTTGAACGGATGATCCCCCCAGCGATCATTCAGTCATCCAAACCACCCATTTCCATGCCGATCGCAGAACCAAGAACCGCTCCAGTAAGCATGCCTGATCCAGAATGATTGTGTTCGTCGGTATGCATCATTGCACGGATCAATTCCTCCAGATCGTCCAGCCATGATCCATCCTTGATCAGGGTCACGGCTTCTTGGTCGATCCAAACCCGATAGCCAATGCCGTGCTGCGATGCAATGACTTCTGCTTGCGTCTTGAGAACGCATTCCGAACCAGAAAAGACCATGACATTGCCAAGCTTGTGTGGGCTGGTTTCTAGGGTAGCGGGCTCAGCTACATCGCTCAGGATGAGCTTGAGCTTGGTCTCACCATAGCTGACATCAATGGCCTTGTGACATTCCTTGAACCCGAACGCTGTGCTGTCCTTGAGTGCCATGGTGGCGAGATCGGTGATCAGCAGGAATACGCCTTCCTTGTGATCAACGAAGTCTGGGCATTCCAACAGATATTGGCAAACGGCCTTGAAGTTCTTGGCTTTGAGCAGGTCGTTCTCAGGTTTGCCTTCACGCGGATCAGGATCTGCTTCGGCCTTTGAATTCATAAATAAATAGATGATGGTGCCAATAACAATCACGGCGAAAGCGACTAAAATAAGCTTGATCAGCATGAGTTATCTCCTGTTTCATCAAAATTGATCAACAGCCTGGTAATATACCTACTTGTGATCATTAGCGCACGCTCAAGCACTAGAGTGATTTGTTGACATCACTGTGGCGTTTTTTGATTTTGGTTCTCATCAACGGCATTGACCATCCATGGAACACATTGCTACTTAATTACGCTCGAAGTGAACCAATAGCTAGAGACATATCGTCCCCAAAAAGGAAATCCCGTGATTAGATCTGATTTGGTCAACAAAATAGCTGAAATTCACACAGAACTGTATCATCGGGATGCCGAGATCGTGGTTGCTGCGATCTTGGAAGAGATCGTGGAAGCGCTGAGCCGAGGTGATCGCATTGAGATCCGTGGATTTGGTGTGTTCGCAGTCAAGCATAGAAAAGCACGCGTGGGTCGCAATCCCGGGACGGGTGAACTGGTTCAAGTCAAAGATAAGATGGTGCCATACTTCAAGCCAGGCAAAGAAATGCGTGCTTGGCTCAACGGTTAGCTAGCTGGTTGATCACCACTACGAATACCGGCCGACATCTAGGTCGATGGGCGCATTGCCAAACGATAGGCCGTGTCACTCTTCTTCACGTGCTTTGGTCGCCATGTATTCCATATCGAGGGATATTCGCTCAAGCCATACGTCCAGCCGGGATATCTGAGAACTGGTCTTAGCAAGCTCGTCCAGCGTGAGGTCGGACATCCGTGCAAACTTATACGATAGTTCGCTGATCTGATAGGCGATCACGGCTATCAACAGCACAGCGATCACAGATAGCGCAAGAAACACATATTGGATATCGATGATCATGAGGAAAGCCGTTCTGGTTCATCTCGAATAACATAGCCCAGGGATATATAGTCGGCAACTGGGTAAATCCGCGCTATGGACAGAGATCAGTGGTCAGCTGATAATGGATAAGAGGTCGTTTGCCGGATGGCGGGTTGCGCTTGGCCCATGAAAAACCGGGTCTAAAGGGCAGATCCTGATCTAACGCCCCCGAATAAGGTTGGTACGGGGTAGCGAGGCGATGTCGGCAAGCGATTTGAAATTTCACTAAAGGACCCGCGAAGTATCTGGGCATGATGCCTCGCCGATGGCAAAAGACGTTGAACCATGGTCACCGGTTGATTGCCTATTGCCTATCGTTTATGGGCTGTCTTCAACGGCGCGGAAGACAAAAGACTGCTCATCTGACGACTTTTGCTTGCGATAGAATGCTTGTTGATTTCAACGGATAGCATAGACTGTCCGGAATAGAGGGCGGAGGACGAAAGATGTACATTTTACACGGAGTAAACGATTGGGGATCGCTGGTGGTGCATCTGGCTCTCGAGGAGTTGGGCGTCAACTATGAATTTAAAACGGTTGATTATAAGAAAGGCACTTTAGCCAGTCTTTCTTATCGGGCATTAAATCCTTTGGGACTTGTACCTGTTCTGGAAACTCCTCAGGGTCCGATTTTTGAAACGGCGGCGATTTTGTTATATTTAGCAGAAGCCCACCATGCGCTTGCGCCTCAGGTCGGTACATCAGATCGGCCTGCGTTCCTTTCTTGGTTCGCTTTTGTGACCAATGGTCTTCATCCTACAGTTATGGCCCTATTTCACCCCGAACGTCCTTTGGGTGCGGCACATCAGGTCGCAGTCTCTGAGGCTAGCTTTACCAGAATGCGCAGCCAACTGGATCAGTTAGAGGCACATATGCCTTTAGCTCCTTCAATTTTGACGCTCTATGTTGCAATGCTGTTGCGCTGGGCCATCTGTGGTTCTGCTTATCGCCACCACACGCTGGATATCTCAGTCTATCCCAAACTTGCTTTGATGCTGCGAGACCTTGAAGAGCGTCCGGCAGTGGCTCGAGTTCTTCTACGCGAGGGATTGGGGCCACAAGGGCTGTCCCAACCAGTATATGTCGGCGCAGACTTTACTGGGTAATTTCTTGTATTCCTCTGCGAGGTGCAACACGATTGATTAATTTGGTAAAGTCCGCGTGATTTTGTTAATTGGTGAATTGAAGGAGCCACTGGCATAGCTTTGATGGAAGCGGTAGCGCCGTTGTAAACCCGTCCTGAGTGACAGGAGACATGATACGCCCGTTTTGGGGGCGGTACAGGTTGACTGTAGCGGGGTTGATGCGGGACAACCGGCCAAACGCAGAGGAAAACCGCACCTGATGGAAGACTCGGTTGGTTGGCGGCGAATTCCCGAGATATTATTAAAAACCCTAAGTCTCCACGCACTCAGGATTTTCTATCCAAAGTTCTATAATTTTTCTTTCAACTTTCTGCACGGATGGTTTGCATAACCGAGGCTCTTTCCTATTAAGTTTATACCCCCTTATGCGGCAAACCGCTTCAAAGCATCCCAGTTAAGTTCAATGCCTAACCCCGGTGATGTTGGTAAGGGTATTTCAC
>Ga0114959_10002123_pt1 | contig 16623 bp, 9 predicted proteins | sample C_130625_EF_Meta_FD_87317 | JGI IMG/M metagenome (GOLD analysis project Ga0114959, IMG submission 87317) | Freshwater microbial communities from Lake Croche, Canada to study carbon cycling - C_130625_EF_MetaG | ecosystem: Environmental > Aquatic > Freshwater > Lake | place: Lake Croche, Canada...
GCCTCGATGACCCACCTCTTCAACTCGCAGCCCGGATGGGGCCTGCCCTCAGCTCGCTACGCTCGCCTCGGGCAGGCCCCATCCGGATTTACAGAAGGAATGTTGCACTAACGTGCCGAAAAGCGATTTCGGTAATTACCGGGTTGGCGGACCAAAGACGAGTGAAGGAAACGGAGCGACGCTTTCACGAAGACGATAGGCGATGAGGCGTTTTGCAGGATGCGATTGGCGTTGGCGACGTCGCACGGGTGGCGATCCATCGGAGGGGGCAGTCAGCGTGCCCTAGGCGACCTCAAGGCAACGTATTGATCTCGGATTCGAGTCGCCCTAGTCCCGCCAAAATCTCATTTAAGCCCGGTCGCTCTTTGAAAAACATGGGCTTCATCTTGGCGTAGTCCAATTCTAGTTCGCCAACACGTGTCTCGTCTGGGACAAGTCGCAGAGATCCTGGACGGGCCTCGTTGTACTTCGCCATTGCTGAGCTGAAATACATGGTTTTGTTGGCGGCGACGCGAGAGAGCAGGTCTTTTTTATGCCAGGCATCCCTAGAGTCCGGGTGGGTGTTGAGCAGATAGAGGTCGTAGTAGTGCCGCGACATTCGGATGGCCAAAGGTGTCTCTCGCGGCTTGTGGGCGAGCATGTGCAGGATGGTTGCCTTTTCCCAATAAGTCCGTTCGATGTGTAGGACGCGGACCTCGGTCTCAGGATCAGAAAGTATATTAGGATACGCGTCGTGCAAGTACGGGTGCACGTTCCGGAGCTCAACGGGGAAGTGATCTGAACGAGCCCCCAGTTCGAGCTTTATCGATGGAAGGAAATAAGAATCCTTCCCCGTCAGTGCGGTGCTGGGGAACTTGAAGTTGATGGACTGTTTATAGGGATCGGTGGTGTCCATCTCCAGAGCCCAACTCTTCTCGTACAATATCGGCGCCACTTGCTCCCGCAACTTCGGCAAGAAGTGCTTGGCGACCATCTGCTGGCAGGCAGATTGCAGTTCTTCGCACCGTCGCTTTCGTTGTTTGCCACTCGCTGCGTTTTCCGGGGCCTTTTCGCCCTCAAAGCCGAGGTAGCTTCGCTCGATAGCGAGATCGACATCCTCCGAAAAACGGTGTATAGCACCGTAAGCCTTGGATAGAGACGTCCCTCCCTTGAAGGTCATATGCGACCGAATTCCATCCAATTCGAATGCCCGCCTGAGTAGCCAGCAGACCCAGTAGTCCTTTTCGATCAGTTGTGGCGACAGCGTGCCGAGAAGAGCAGCTGCCTGATTGAAGTACTCAATCCGTTCGCTCGCGGGCAATCGCGAGATATCGTCCATGTTCATGCAGCACCCCCTCGGTGAGCCAGCGTGCGAATGATTTTCTGAATCCAGGCGGGGGCTAGTCGAATGTCTTCCAGCAAAATCCGTCGGTCGTTATCGCTCAATCGGTTGTCGAGCGAGTCGATGAGGGCATCGTCCACGTGAGCGCGGCCAAGATAGCGAAGTGCCTGAATGACAAGTCCGGTGATTCTTCCTGCCGTGGCCATGGTGTGCGGGGTCGTGCGTCGCAGCACAATCGTCTGCTTGCCGACCCGAACCTTGCGGCCGGTGCCATCTGTTAGGAACTCTATTTGGGCTGGAACCTGCAACGACAATCCAAGCATGTTGGCTGCATAGGCTCCGGACGGCTGCAGCCGCGCGTTATCTCGCCCCGCAATCGCCTTGGCGATCGTCTCCGGGGCCGGTATGAGTGCTCCCAGTAGCGGGTGCTGTTTCGGGTAGTCGTAGACGCCCGTGGCAAGACGGCGAATGATGCCCCGATCCGTCAGCGTCTGAAGCGACTTCCGAATCGATTCTTCGTTGCCCAAATCGAGAAACCGTCGCGCAGAAAACACGGAGCCGCGACCGCCCGCCCGGATTCTCCTAAACACCTTGTCTTCAATGCTTTGCATGCTTTGGATGGTACCTTTTTTTTCACAAAAAATGCCGTTTTTCGTGAAAAAAATCACTTTTCGTTGGCGAGTTGACACGCGGTGGTCAGGCTGGTAGCGTGCAAGCCTCGCTAACCGCTGTTCGCTTGCACGCTACCAGCCTGACCACTAAGGCTCCATCCACCCCCATCGGTGGTCGAAGGTTCGCGGGTATTTACGAAGCGGATCGCCGGCCAGTTGAGCTACCGGGCTTCATGGTACCGGGGTCGAAGCACGCGGGGCCGACCTTAAAGCACGAGCAGCCCTTCGTCGCCCGATACCCAGACGACCTCGGTCTAGTACGAGCCAACTCAAGCACTCGCTTCACTAGCGGTGCTTGGCTCGCCAGCGGGCGGGCGTCGCTTCGAAGATCTCAAGGGCCTGCAGCACCGCTGCGAGTTCCCTGCCGGCATTCAGCCGAGCGTGACTCACGCAGTTTGGCGACGATCTGCTCCTGCTTGTGCTTCTTCCGCCGTTTGGATGTCATCGAAGACAATCCACCCCCCAAAAGGATGAATTGGCCTGAAAATCTCTTGGATCGAGGTTGTCGAGGCGGGCCTGCCGACCGACAATCTCCGCCCGCAGAATGACGTCCTGTCCGCTGCGGGGAGCGGCAGTCGTCAAACGCCGATCGTCACGGACAGCGGGTGATCGCCGCCAAACACGCGGTCGAATGCGACAGCCCACGACTAGCCGTTGGAGGCAATCGCTCTGACCGGCTCCGGTCGTCAGTCCGGCGACACGAGCCCGACGCCTCCCGGAACGGGATGGGCGTGGTGGGCGATCACCGTCGGTGAGCATGATGTAGTGGATGATCACGAAAAAAGCGCCCACGCATTCGTTCAGTAGAACCACTAGGGGCCGCGAAACGGCGAAAAGGTCCCGGCAGATTAGCCATCGGCAATGCGTCTCGATGACGAAGTCTTTTAGCTTCGAGAAGATCTCGGCAGTCGCCGGCGGGGGCCGAGATCGACGCGTCAGAAGATGGTATATCCGTCATGATCTACGAACCACGTAGTGACGCGGAGGCCTTCGACGGCACCTTGTTCAGGTACGGCATCACCTGGCCCGGGTAATCCACGCTCCCGCCCCCGGCACGTCGAGGAGGTAGCGGCTGATCACCTCCCGCTCGACCCACGGGGGCATGAGGGGCTGGAACTTGGTCAGGCGGTAGCCCGGCAGGCCGGCGGCGATCGTGGCCCAGAGAGCGTCGTCCTGCCAGAGGGCCTCGGTGTGGAGCGTCGCCATCGCGGCGTCGTAGGATTCGCCGTTCAAGGCGTCGCCCCGGATCCGGACCGTGAAGTTGTCGGCCGAGATCTTCCAGTCGCCCGCGGTGGCGGCCAGGGCGTAGCGGATCGTCGAGTTGATCCGGCCGCCGGCGAAGGTCCACCAGCGATACTCGCCGTCGATGATCTCGAGGTCGCCCCGATTGCTCCGCAGCAACGGGCCGAGGTTGGCCCGTTCCTCAGCTAGAACGGCGGCGGCCCGGTCGTCGAGGTAGGCATACGCCTCGGTGCCGGCGAGCACCCCGCGGATCTTTTGGCAGAGGTCGAAGCCAAGGAACTGCGGGAGGAAGCCGCCCCATGTCGGCTGGCGGCCGCGGGGGGCGGGGGCCACGATCACGCGACGGTCGTCGTGGCGGATCATCTGGACGAGCCACGCCCGGCCGCTCAGGAGGAACGTGCTCACGCCGTCTACGAGCCGGTCGACGAAATCCTGGTTGAGCGTGCCGAGGGGCTGGCCGCCGCCGGTCTCCACCGCGTAGCTCTGCGGGCTCGAGAAGACGGCGTAGAGCTCCATGAAGTTGCGCCGGCCGAAGCGCCGCTCGGCCTGGGGCCCGAGCACGATCCGCCCCGCCGCCATCCGCATCCAATCGTTTTCGAGCAGCCAGGCGATCAGCCGGTCGTACTCCTCGCGGGAGATTCCGGCGAAGTCGGGCACGCGCGAAAGGTGGGCCCAGGCGTCCTCGACGGTCACGCCGTCGCCGGCAAGCGCGAGGGCCAGGAGCTGGTGAATGAGCACCGGCCAGCAGCGGTCGATGACGTCGACCGATTCAACCCAGCCCGCCTTCGCTAGCTCGACCAAGGCGATCGACTGCAGGACACCCTCGGATGTCTCGCAGAAGAACGTCGTGTTGGCCACCTGCCCGGGCCGGCGGCCCGTCCGCCCCATCCGTTGCAGAAACGAGCTCACGGTGCCCGGGGCCTCGGCCTGAAGCACCCGGTCGAGATCGCCGACGTCGATCCCGAGCTCGAGCGTGGACGTGCAAACGATGCAGGCGTCGGTGCCGTGGTGAAACCGTTCCTCGGCGAGCTGCCGCTCCTCGCGAGACACGGCGGAGTGGTGGACGAAGACCTCGGTGCCCGCCCGACGCATGAACTCGGCCACCGCCTCACTTGTGGCCCGCGATTGGCAGAAGAACAGGCTCTTCCCCCCGGCGGCGATCGTGGCAGCCTCGCGGGCCACTTCCTCGAGCCCGCCGCGGCTGACGACGCGGATCTGCCGCCGGGCCGGCTGTTTCGGCGGATCGACGACGGTGCCCGGCCGGGCCGACGTTCCTTTGAGCCAGGCGAGAATCGCCACCGGATTCCCGACGGTGGCGCTCAGGCCGACCCGCTGCACGTCGTGCCGCGAGATCGCCGCCAGTCGCTCGATGACACTGAGCAGGTGAGAGCCCCGATCGGTGCCTGCCAGGGCATGGACTTCATCCACGATCACCCACCGGAGATCGCCAAAGATCGCGGCCGTGTCGATTCGCGGCGATATGAGCATCACCTCGAGCGACTCGGGCGTCGTCATCAGCACCTCGGCCGGCTCGGCGACAAACTGCCGACGCGGGCCGTCGGCCGTGTCGCCATGCCAGACGAACCTGCGCAGGCCGACCATCTCGGTGTAGAGGCCGAGCCGCTCGGCTTGGTTATTGAGCAGGGCCTTGATCGGTGCGACGTAGATGGCCCCCACGCCACGGGGCTCGTCGTTCACCAGCGACGAGATCACCGGGAACATTGACGCCTCGGTCTTGCCGCCCGCGGTCGGGGCGAGCACCACGGCGTTGTGCCCGGCGAGCAATGCCTCCCCGGCCAATTCCTGCACCGGCCGCAGGCTCGTCCAGCCGAGCCGGGCGACGATCTGCTCCTGGAGTCGCGGGGCGAAGCGGGCAAACACGCTCACCAGACGTCCTCCACCGGCACGCTAGCGTCGGGAACGTCGGGAGCGTCGTCCGCGTGGGGCGGGGGCGGCGGTGCCTCGCCCCGCGCGGCCTGCTCCTCAGGCCGGAGGCGGTCTGGCGAGAAGGCATATTCCCGCGATGGGTCGTAATCGGGGTGCTGGTCGACGAGATCCATCTGGTTGACGAACTCGCGAAGGAACTGCCGGGGCACGATCCCAACATCCCCGCGGAATCCCTTGGTCACATCAGCCACCAGGCGATCGATAAACGCATCGCTCACGCGGTCGGCGAGACGGCCGCGGTCCGCCGCCGGGAAGAGCTCGCGGAGCTTGAGTGCCACGCCCTTGAGCCGGGGGGCGTCGAAGGGGCTCAGGGCCAACTGCGGCTGACGCAGATTGACGAAACGGCCCTGCCCGCTCACGAGGAACTTGATCCGGTCGTGGAGCGGGGCGAGCCCGGCCACGCCGTGACGGGTGTCGAAAAACTCGGGCGTGCCGGTGAAGAGCCAAAGCAGGTGTGGGTTTGAGCCGGCGGCGTCGGCGATCTGCCGGATCCCGTTGAGTGATTTGTGCCGGGAGTCTGATCGCATCCGGAGGATCGTCTCGGCCTCGTCGATGACGATCAGCAGCCCCTCGTAGCCGGCGGCCCGGACGATCGCCAAAGCGCCCCGCAGGTAGTCGAGGGCGTCGCGGCTGCCGATCTCGCCCCGGATCCCCGCCGCCCGCCGGGACGCCGCGCCGACGTTATCGCTGCCGCAGAGCCAGGAGATGAGCGCCCCGGCCTCGGTCACGTTGCCCTGCTGCTTGAGGTCGAAGATCGCCTGGATCACGCGCACGAAATCGGCCGGGGCCTGGCCGTTTGTCATCTGGGCGAGATCCTGCTCGAGCCGCTCGCGCACCTTGGCGTCGAAGTCGGGCGCGGTATCGTCGGCTCCTGCGGCCACGAGGGCTCCCTCCACCCGGCCGATCCAGCGGTCGAGGATGTCGCCGAGAGCGCCTCGGGGGCAGGAGGTGGTGCCGAGCTCCGTCATCACCTTGTGGTAGACGTCGTCGAACTTGTGGAACTTCAGGTCGTTGTCAGACACGACCACGAAGCTCGTGGCGAAGTTGCGGGTCTGGGCGTCGAGGGCCGCCAGCCTCGCCATGAAGGTCTTGCCGCCGCCGTAGCCGCCCCGGAGGAACTTGATCGTCCCCTCGCCATTACGGGCCAGGTCGAGCTGGCGGAGGAGCTCGTCTCGCTCACGTTCGATCCCGACGGCGAAGGCGTCGATGCCACGCTCCGGCACGAGCCCCTTGCGGAGAGCCTCGAAGATGTGGGCCACGTCACGTCCACTCAGACCGCTCATCGCTCTCCTCCCTCGCGGGCATACCGCTTCACGCCGGCCAGGTTCTCGATTCGGACACGGAACGGTGCCCGCTCGGCAAGGGCGTCAAACTGCACCGAGAAGCGGCGGGCAGCCCGCGGGCTGCCGAGCATCGCCGCGATTTCCGTTTCGGCGATCGACCCGTGAGCGGCGATGTGGGCAAACACCTGCCGAAATCCGGTGTCTTCGATCGCCTCCAGCCACGTCTCGCCACGCGATGCGGGGCGTGGTTCGCTGGCGACGCTGCTGACCGGGGTCACGGCGAAGCGGGCTTCCGCATGGCCCGGGATGACCCGAGCATCGAGCCCCGGATGGTGGAGCTCCACGAGCACCCGGGTGTCGGTCGCCCCGAGGAGCCTGAAAAAGACTTCGAAGGGCTGGCCGACGGTCGCCCGAATGACGCTGCCATCCCGGCTCGCATTGCGGACGTCGCAGAGCTCCACCCGGACTGATTCGTCTTCCGGGACACGCAGTGCCAGCTCGACGGTATCGGCGGCGCTGAAGGTCATGGCGGTCTGGCTCGCGATCACGAGCGTGGCCTCGATGCAGTGCATGCCGGCGACCCCCGTGCGGGGCTGCGCCGTAACCGTGTATTCAATCGTGCTCGCGCCCACCTTGCTGCGGTGGACGGCCGTGACGACCGGCACGAGCCGTTCCTGGAGGCTGTTGCCACCATGCACGAAAAGCGGTGGGCGGCCGCCGGTGTCAAAGAGCGCGGTCGTCTCGGGAAACACCACGCAGCCCACCGCCCCTTCGTAGCCGAGGTCCGCAAGGCTCACAGCCACCTCGCCCGTCGTCGCTGCTGCCACCGGCGTCAAGGCGTAGCGGGGCTTGGGATCGATCCTGCGGCCATGGGGCTGGAGCGAGGCGAGCGGCCCCATCGGGAGGAGAAAGCCATGGTCGCTCGTGACCACAAACCGCTTCACGCCCGCTTCGCGGAGGAGCTGCCAGGCGGCCTTGATCTTGCGGATGGCCTTGTCGAACTCATCGAGGCTGACGCCGGCTTCGCCGGCCACGTCGATCTCGCGGCTGTGAACGACGACGAGCCGCGCTCGGCCGACCGACCGCTTGAGCGATGCCGGGTCGCGTTCCACGACTTCGTCGAGGGTGAGCAACGGGCAGGTGCTGCCGCCGACGCGGTCTTGCATCGCCCGGCGCCGCGTCTCGGGGGTGTTCACACGAAACTCGCCGGCAGAGAAGCCGGTGAACCCGCCCGCAGCATCTCCTGCCGCGAGCCGCCCGCCCCGGGCCACCGGGGCGAGGGCATTCATGCCGACTTCCGTGACGGTGGGGAGCTCCGCGAACCGCGCCGCGAGCTTCGCGGTCGTGCCCGAGGCCTCGTCGAACGCCCGAAACAGGTCTTCCGCCATCTCGTACCGGAGGGCGTCGATGACGAAGTACGCGGTGGGCCCATCGTCAGCGACGATTGGCTTCACGACGTCGTCAAAGAGTGTCCGCTGCTGGAGGGGGGGCTCGGGCAGAAATCCGTTCGACCGGCAAAACGCGGAGAAGCCCTTGGCCCACGCGTCGGCCCAATCGCGGTAGGCGAGCCGGGCAGCCTCGATGCCCACCCTCAGCCGCTCAAACTCCGCCGTCTGGGCCACGATCGCCGTCGCCCGGGCCTGCTCGAGAAGGCGGTGGCAACGGTCAACGGCGGCCCCCTTGGCCGTGTAGGCCTCGGCTACGCCCGTGAAGCCCCGGTCGGCCGGCAGGCGATTCCCGGCCGCCTCGATCGCTGTCCCCAGCCTGGCGGCAGCCTCGACGAGCCTCCAGGCCGCCTCGCGGCCGGAGATCTGCCGGGCCCAGAAGCCGCTCGTGGCCGTGGCGGCGAGCCGTGCCGCCGCGTAGCGGCCCACTTCCCCGAACCGGCCAGCCTCCAGCCCGGCGGCGGCCGCGACGAAGACACTTTCTTCCTCAAACCGAAACGTGTCGACGTCGCCGAGATCCTCCGCGCGGGCCGCGGCACGCTCCTCGGCGATCAGTTCCTCCGTGTCGTCGGCGGAGCGGCGATAGAAGTCGGCGTGCCGCTGCTGCCGGAGGTGGGAGGCGAGAGCCACGCAGGCCTCGATGATGCCCGCGGGCAGGGTGCGGGCGTCGGCGAGCAGCCGACTCGCGGGGGCTCGCGACAGATCTTGGGCATATTCCACGGCCATCGCCCACCCGGCGGCGGCACTGGCGACGGCATCCGGGCGGATGGCATCGCCGGAGGCCTGCTTCCAGGCGTCGGAGACCCCAAGCGCGGTGGCGAGCCGGCCCCAGACGGCCGCCGCGACCCCCGCCTGGTCAAACCGGCGGGCAAGCGCGCCATGGGCCACGAGGTCGTCGAGGATGTCGTTTGCCGACCGGGCCCGCAGTTCGGCCGCCACGCCGGCCCCTGCCCCACTCTGGCACCCGGCCAACCATTCGTCGGCCATGTCGAGCGACAGGTCGCGGGTGGCGACGAACTCGGCGATCCGCTCTGGCCGCACCTGTCCGGTGGCGGCCTCGGTGACCAACGTGTCGAGCTTTTTGCGATACCGGACCCCTGCCGTGTAGAGCTCGTAGAGCGGCGTGACGGCCACAGAGTGCTCGTTAAAGCCGGGCAGATGGAGCAGGAGCGGCGGCTTGTCGGCGCCATCGGCAGCGCCGTCGAGGTCGAGGAGCGACTCGAGGTAGCTCCCCCGAAATGTTTTGACTTCGTAGGGGAGATCCCCGGCCGCACGGGCCGCGAGGAGGCGGTCGACGAAGGCGCTAAAGTGGCCCGCGGCGTCGAGCCAGACGACGATCCCGTTTCGCCGCACAGCTGTTCGCACGTCCGCTTCGAGGGCAGCCGACACCGGGCCGCCGAAGGCTGCCTCAGTCGTCACTTTCGTCCTCCCCGTCGAGGCTGTCGTCGCTCTCGTCGTCGACATCGGCCCCGTCTTCGTCTTCCTCGTCTTCGGCCGAGAACATCTCGGCCACCGGCTTGAGTTGAGCCAGGGCAGTCACGCGGGCCCGGGCTAGCTCCGGGTGGGCTGCAACATACGCAGCCCGGGCGGCGGGCACGTCGGGCGAGAGCAGCCGGAACTCGGCCCCCTGCCTCTCGGAGAGCCGCGTCTCCATCCGCCACACCTCGGCGGGCATCGTCGACCAGAGCCCGGGCTCGAGGATCGCCATGGCGGCGACGGTCACGCGGCGGCGGGCGCGACCCTGCCGCCGCTCGGCTTCCTTCTCGACCGCTGCGAGGGCTTCTTCGGCGTGATCGCGCAGCCAGGCCGCGCGGTGCGGACCGTCGCCGGCGTCGCTCATGTCGCGGCCGCCGGGTGTATGCGGGGCCTCGGCGATCCGGAAGTCAGGCCCGATCTCCTGCTGAAGTCGCAGTTCCCAAGCCCACGCCCGGGCCGGGTGATAGCGCCAGAAGCAGCCATGGGCGACGGCGAGCGACGGGTCTTCCTGGCACTTCGCATCAACCCGCGTCGGCCAATATCGCATCGCCAGGTGTGACCAGTCGTAGTCTTTCTTGCCCTTGGACTGGGCCAGTTCCTTCCACCACTTCTTCGGATCCCGCCACTGCGGTTCGAGGAGCGGCCAGAGGGCGGCGGAGTTGATCATCACGCCGTCGTCGAGATCGGGGGCGTAGAGCGAGTCCTGCTCACGGGCCGGGCAGGGGGCGTCGGTGGGCGGTGGCCCCTTGTCGGCGCAGGTTTCGACCGCCTTGATGAAGGCGGCCAGTTCGTCGCGGGCCTTGATGAGCTTGTCGATCTGCGGCTCAGCGGTTCGCGAGGCTTGGGTGTCGGAGCCGTCGCGTGCCTTGCGAAGGTCGGCGAGCTCGCCTTCGATCTTCGTGAGCCGAGGAGCGAGATGGTCGGCGAGGAGGAGGCGAAGCGTGCGGTCGGTGAGGCGATGGATGTTGACCCACGCGACGAACGTCTTCGAGCTGCTCGAAAGCGGCCAGTGGATCGGCCGAGTCTCGTACATCTTCTTGTGGACATCACTGAAGAAGTCGAGGGCGAGCCAATCACGGAGATTGCGGCGGCGGGTGTCGATGCGTTCCCCGTGTGCGGTCCACGCGTCGTGGAGCGGCTTGCAGGCCGGATAAAGAAGGCCGTCGTGGCGGTCGGGGGTGCCGTCGCCTTCGAGCGTGCGGTCGAGAAAGAGGATTCCGCCGGGGAGGGCGTGCGACAGGTCGGCCGTGGCGGGGTCGAGGATGCCTTCGCCGTTGGCTCCGAACCGGCCGAGGGCGACGCCGAGGGCGTAGGACAGATGGTCGGTGGCGGGCTCGGGGTCGAGTTCTTCGACGTAGTCCGGTAGCGGATCGCCTTCGGGGCGATCGACGGCGATCTGGGCCCAATCCTGGGCGTGACGCCATGGTGACGGGCCGGGCTGGCGGAACTCGACGGATGGTTCGCGATGAGCCTCGTTAGCTGAGAACGCGACTTCGAGCCGCATGAAAATCACTTCGGCATTTTCGACTGTGAACAGCGGCAGACGATTTACGTCGCCGACTTCAAAGCCGATACCTGGATTCAGGGATTTTAGTATGTCGCGAGCGCGTTTGCTGTTCATGGCACATACAGCATTAGCTACATCCGAAGGGAAAACCGAAGAACCCTTATTGCCGAAGATACTTGGGAAACGATGCACTCTTGCCGAGAAGCGGTCGCCAATCATCGAGAACGCAACACCGCGGCGAAAGTAGAGATGCGGTCCACGAATCGCCACGCCAGAGGACACCTGCGCAAATACATGCTGCTCCAAGCCAGCGTTTTGCCAGTTAATCGATAAGTAATGCGGTTCGTGCCAGACCCGCCCCTTGCCCCCGTGGATTGTTGGAGGCCACGTAGGGAGTAGGGGCGCAAGTTCGTAAGGGCGCCTCAGGAACCGAACGTCATTGCCGGTGCAGAGTCCTTTTTTTGCGGGCGAAACCTGGCCATACAAAGGCGCGTCTTTGTAGAGTTGAAACACTGCGTCATCCCACTGATACACCAGAGGCCACTCTGGGACGATTTGGAGAGATGAGGTAGAAAAGAATTGTCGCCCCGCCTGGCAAAGTAGCCCCGAATCCTTGCGGGCATATTCTTCCTGTGTTCGGACCCGCTGTTGCGGGTCTGTAGGCGCTATAGCCACGGCGATGGTGCCGTGTTGCGATCGGGCGACGATGGACATCGTGACGGGGTTGTCACGCATTTCCCGAAATGCTCCCCAGGACACATCGCCAAGAGCAGTTAGCGTGTGCTCGGTGAGTATCATCCTGCGGAAGTCGGCATACTGCTTGATGAACATCCAGTTCCGCATCGTCAGCATTGCCGACACCCCGCCCTCGCGGACAAGCTCTAGCCCACGCAGCAAAAACGCCGCATAGAGATCCGCCTTGCCGAGAGGGTAGTGCTGCTCGATGTACTTCGCCTCTGCCATCTTCGACGTGCCCTGATACGGCGGGTTCGCCACGACCAAGTCGTACGCCCCTTCCCGGACGATCCGCACGAACCGCACGCCCGCCGCCAATTGCTCGCCCGCGAGCCGCAATCCGAGATCGTCGCTCCCCGTGTGCCGAGTCAAAAACGACTCCAGCCGATCGAGCAACGACCGCCGGGCAACCATGGCGTCGAACTCGATCTTCGTCTGCCTCGCCGGCTTCGGATCGTCGCCAAAGAGTCCCTTCTGCACGGCGGCAGGCCGCTCGGCCATCGCCTTCTCGTGCCGGGCGATCGCCTCATCGAGGGCGCGGTCGATCCGGAGAAGACTGCCGAGGGAGTCGGCGCCGCGGAGGGCATGGATGATCGAATCGACGAGGTCTCCCGGCATGCCGATGTCGCGGTCGACTTCGGCGCGGAGCTTCACGAGGGCCGGGTCGTCGTCCGGGAGGCTGGCCAGCCGCAGGTTCGAGGCCACGAGATTGAGCCGCCGGGGTCGGGCGTCGCGGCTGATCTGCCGGCCGGCGAACCAGAGGGCGGCGGCGGCGATCTGCACGGCCCGCGGGTCGATATCGATGCCGTGGAGGTTGTATTCGAGGATCCGCTCAATGATTGCTTTGTCGGTCCATTCGGGATCGCCGGCGAGGCCCCGATGACGGGCCTCCTCGCGGTAGAGCGCGAAGAGCAGGCCCACCGTGACGACGAGAAAATGCCCGGAGCCGACGGCGGGGTCGATGATCTTGAGATCGCGGACGCTCTCGGAGGCCTTGGCGACGGCGTCGTCGGAGAGCGGTTGCGGCACGTAGTAGGCCCATCGTCGCTCGGCGTCGGTGTGGAGCGGCATGAGGTCGGTGAGCGAAACTTCTCCGGAGTCTCGCTTGGCCCGCCATTCGACGCGGCGGGATTCGAGGGTCGCGAGCGTGCCGTCGGCTTCCACCTCGGGCGTCCAGCCGTGCTTCTTGCAGATCGCCAGCCACATGGGGCCGAGGCTGTTTTGCAGGAGCCAGTCGACCATGTAGCGCTCGGTGAAGAGCTGCGTCTTGCTCGCAATCTCATGGGGCTCGATCTTGCCGCCGGCGTTGATCTTGGCGTCGAGGGCTTCGCGTTCCGGGTCGTTCCAATACTGGTAGACCCAGCCGAGCGTCATGTCGTCGGTCCAGCAGGACGCAAGCCGGGGATCGTCGAGGGCCTCGATCGCGTGGCGGAGCGTGGCCGGCGGGATCGGCACGAGATCGGCCACGCCCGCATCGCCGTAGAGGCCGGGCAGCTCCATGGCGAGATCGGCGTACACCAGCCGCAGCAGAAATGAAAAACCCTCGGTGGCGTCGCCGCGGACGAGGGCCGGGGCGAGCTCCCGGAAGTCTTTGTAGCCCCGGCTCTCCCAGCCGCCGGTGACGACGGCCGGCGACCGCATCGCGGGCGTGCCATCGGGGCCGGGGGCCTCGAGGAGGCGGAGCATCACAAGCCGGTTGAGGAGCGTGGCGGCGGCGAGCTTCTCGGCTTCGCGGCGGAAGTCGTCGGCGGTGCGATCCGCCGGGGCGCCGGCCCGTCGGGCTCGGGCAGGGGCCGCGGTGGCGGCAACGGCGTCGGCGGTCACCGGGGCCTCTGCGTCGGCGTCGGCAGCACGGCGACCGCGGGCTCGCTTGGCCCGGGCGGGGGCGGCCGGGGGAGCTTGAGTGCGCACCTGTTCGGCGGCCCAGGCCTCGAACGTGGCCCGCGTGGATCGCGTGGCCTCGTCGAGATCGGTGTTTTGAACACGAACGCCCATCTGCCAGGCCGACTCGGTGGCGTCGTGGAGGTCGGCGAGAAGCCGGGCGCGAAGCGACCGCACGGTCTCCTTGAGGGCTTGCTTGGCGTCGTTGGTCATCGACATGGGTGTTCGATCCGAGCGTGGTGACTGTCAGCCGAGGCGGGAGATGGTTTCGATTCGTGACAGAACCAAACCAGCGCGGGACTGGCTCGCTTCATCCGGGGCGAGATGGCCCTCAAGGAGGGCCGGCACGTCGCCGGTCTCCAGCAGTTCTCGCCACGCGGCGGCGACGAACGCCCGCACTTCTGGCGGGGCGGCCTCGAGCTCTCCAACGAGCGATTCCCGACCGTCGACGACGGTGATGACGTCCTCGAGGTCATGACTGGCGATCGGATCCCCTCTGCCGCGGTCATGAAACGCCGTTAGCTTTGTCGCGAGAAAGTAGGGGGCCGTGACAAGCCGTATCTCCGGTCCGCCTGGAATATGGAAAGGCTCCGCCGACCGAAACGCATCGGCGTACCACGCCGTCGAGAAGCCGAGCACCTCGCCCTTGGTCGGCATGATGTCGACGATCCGCCGGGGGGCATCGACGAATCGCCAGCGACAACGCGGGGCGCCTTCCGTCGTGTCCTCTTCCAGGCCGAGGGCGACAAGCTCCTCCCGCAGCGTCTCGGCGTACTGTCCGTAATGGACGAGATCGATGACGACGTCGACGTCCTTCGTGGCGCGGCCGGGCCGGCCAGTTGAGTCGGTGACAAGAAGCTCCACGACGACTCCGCCGAGGAAAGCGAGACGAGGGAGGAGCGGCTCGATGCGTCGCGCCACGTCGCGGAGCATGACCAGATTCGGTGTCTCCTGCTTAGCCATGGAGCAGCCTCGTCAAATGCTCTTTGGCCAGATTCCGCTCACGGGCCCGCCCTCCCCGAAGGGCGTCGATCAGACTCAAGCACTCGTAGAGCTTGGCATCGGCGCGGGCCGCCTTCGGGGCCGCGCGGTAGAGCGGCTTGAACGACGTGCCGCGTGTCTCTCCCTGCGGATCGGGCCACACCGGGACGGGGTCGTTGTCCTGAACGATCAGGTCGACCAGCGGCGGTGCCGCATGGGCCGTAGGCATTCCCCGCGTCATGCCGCCGCGGACGGCCGGGAAGGCGTAGCGGGCGCCATGGAGCACAAACTCGAGGAGGGCTGGGCGGTTCGGCTGCCGGTCGGCGAGAAGGAGGCCCGCAGCCTTGGCCCGCGTCACCGAGCGGTGAACGGCCGAGACGCTCAGGCCAAGGGCGTCAGCGAGCTTTTGGAACGTGAGCCCTGGCTGGAGGGCCAGCTTCAAGGAGACGACCATGTCTTGCGGGCTGAGTTGCATCCCGCCATCATATATTCCATTTTCCAGAACCTGGAAAAATTGGGATGCACGGCCCTTGTTTCAGCCCCGCACTCAGACGGGAATGCTTTGGCTCCTGCCTGCAAAGCCCCGGGAAAGAAGTTGCCTCGCGGCTTGGCCGCGACACAACAAGAGCGGGCGAAGGGACTCGAACCCTCGACATCCAGCTTGGGAAGCGGCAAGGCCCGAGTTCTAAGTGTAGCAGACGCAGCACTTACGTCGAGCCCTTCCGGCCGTTGTACCGGTGGTTGTACCTGCGGCAGCCCTGGGGCCCTCGGGCAGCTTCCCTCACCGCCTGCCGGCTCCTCGATGCACGATCCCGAGTTGACGGCGCTGATCGAGGCCTGGGCCTCCCTATCCCCAGCCATCCGGGCCGGCATCCTCGCCATGGTGAAGGCGTCGGGGGGATGAGCCTCGGTCGGACGGCGGACGATGCGGACGATCGAATCCCGCCCCTTCGAGCTTGTGGTGTCGTGAGCCACGACAGACGGTTCAGCTGGGGTGGGTAGGGGTTCCTCGGTCATTAGCCGTCTCGGCGACACCCGGCTTATGAAGCCGGCTGCCCCTTCTACGGAGAGGACCTTCGGGAATCGATCGCCCGACGGTCGAGGCGGACTCACCCTCTGCGATCGCTCCCGGGGCCGCTCAAGGATCGAGCGAGAACGATCCGGCCAGAGCCACCCACCCCGGGGCCCCCAAACGTAGTCGGACCATGATCGACGAAGGGCTCCTGGATTTTTTCGGAATCCAGAGCGCCTGTGATCGGGGATCGCTGGGGTGGGCGGTCTGATCCGAAGGGGGCCGAGCGTCCCTTACGCCGCGTTGGCTTCGCCGGTGGGCGATCAACGACCTGCCAGGCCTTCGCCCCTCCCCTGGGCCCCGGCGATTCTCCTTGCTTCTTCGAAAGACCTGCGGTCGGTCCGAGCGTGACCCGCCCGCATCATTGGGAGCAAATCGTCGTTCGAAGGCCACTTCAGAAGAGGCCGCTGGGAGGGAACGACGGCCCGCGACGGGGCAGCCGGGAGGGCGTTTTTTTTGGCGCGTTTCAGTCCGAAACGGCGCTTCTCAATTGGAGGGATATTCGTTCTTCCTCGGCTCCCGGAAGGGCCGACATTGAACCATCGAAGGAGAGCGATCATGAGGGTGCCCGGAGGAAAGCGAGTCCTGTGGATCGTGGTTGCAGTGTTCCTGGCGGCCGGTCAATCGCCCCTTGCGACAGCCACGCCGGTCAACTACGAGATGGTGACGATTGGGGATCCAGGGAACGCGAATGATCCTGCGACAGAGAGCGTCTACGGCGGCGTCAACTACACATACCAGATCGGCAAGTACGACGTGACGATCGGCCAGTACGCGGCGTTCCTGAATGCCGTGGCCAAGAGCGACCCATATTCGCTCTACGACTCCAGCATGGGGACCAACGGGAACATCGCGGGCATTTCGCAAGCCGGTTCGTCTGGCAGCTACAGCTACAGTGTCATCGGGAGCGCCAACCGTCCTATCACATATGTGAGTTGGTGGGATTCGGCACGCTTCGCCAACTGGATGGCCAACGGGCAGCCGACAGGAGCCCAGTCAAGCACGACGACGGAGAACGGGGCCTACAACGTGAATGGGGCGACCAGCGGCAACGCGGTAGCC
>Ga0114959_10002125_pt1 | contig 16618 bp, 13 predicted proteins | sample C_130625_EF_Meta_FD_87317 | JGI IMG/M metagenome (GOLD analysis project Ga0114959, IMG submission 87317) | Freshwater microbial communities from Lake Croche, Canada to study carbon cycling - C_130625_EF_MetaG | ecosystem: Environmental > Aquatic > Freshwater > Lake | place: Lake Croche, Canada...
AAAAAATTGACACAAAAGTCGCCAAAGCGCTTAAAAGCCATGAAGGACTTGTTGAGCCAATGGATGGAGAGCGGGTGGATCCATTTGGGGTAAGGTCATTTGAGATGACACTCATTGTGATAATTTAATTTGCTGCTTGAATAATCCTTTATAATCAGAGTCTGAGTTCATTGGTACAGTTCAGTATTGGTGACTCGGTCACAGTTTATTGTGACAATTTCCGGAAATTGTTAACTCTACCCCTCAAAGGACATCTGACATGAAAAAATCACTTCTATTGGCAACATTGTTGGCCGCTGCTTTAGTTGCTTGTGGCAAAAAAGAGGCTCCTGCTGCTCCTGCAGAGGCTCCTGCTGCTGCACCCGCCGCTGCTCCTGCTGCTGACGCTCCTGCCGCTGCACCAGCCGCTGCTCCTGCTGCTGACGCTCCTGCTGCTGCACCAGCCGCTGCCGACAAGAAGTAATCCTTCTGTTTCATGCAAAAGCCACCCTTGCGGTGGCTTTTTTTTGGGTCTTGTCTCCAAAGAATCTGGTCCGTGTGAACGTTTCTTTTGCTGGACAAGGCTTTACTTTTAATGCACGGTGATCCAGTCTGTGCCTTCGTTGGGATCGGCCACGATCAGCTGAGGGCCTTGTGGATCAAGCACCTCATACAAGGCTTTGGTTGCCAATTCGGGGGTATTGTTTTTTTCACTTAAATGGGCCGCAACCACTGTTTTTAAGTTGCCGTTGAGGACCGACCGTAACAACTGGGCCGAATCTTTGTTGGACAGGTGACCCAAGGGGCCTGAGATGCGTGCCTTTAAAAAAGAGGGGTACTTGGAAAGCCTGAGCATGTGCTCGTCGTGGTTGCACTCCAAAATCAGGGCATGACAATTTTGCAGTGCACGCACCACATGAGAGCTGACATGGCCAAGATCGGTCACAAGACCTAGTTTGAGTTCTCCATCGCTCAAACTCAGCTGCAAGGGCTCTCTGGCGTCGTGGGGGACAGTGAACGGGGACAATTGCAATTGGCCAATTTGAATGACTTCACTGTCACTGGCGCATTGGATTTGTTCTTCTCTGAGTCCCCAGGCGTGCACTTGGATGGCCAATTGTGTGCCTTGACTGGCAAAAATGGGTCGACCTGTTTTGAGTCCAAATTGTTTTGCGTGTCCGACGTGATCGGAGTGTTCATGCGTCACAAACAAGGCATGAATGTCCTCCAAGTCCAAATCCATGGGCGCCAATTGACCTCTCAATTGAGCCATGGACAAGCCACAATCGATCAGCACGCGAGAGGTGATGTCACCTCGGGAGGCTTCAACCAAGGTCGCGTTACCGCTGCTGCCGCTGCCAAGGCTTTTAAATCTCAACACAGCGGTTTACAGCGCGATTGACAGATCGATTTACACAGCATCAAAGGCACAAGAAGTTGGTTCACAAAGCACTCAATCGTTTACTTCAATTCCTCAAGCAACAATTGAGCGATCTTGGCCCCAGCTTTTGAGGCATCGGCTTGTCCAGAGGTGTTTTGAATCACGATGAAGGTTTGTGCATCGCTCTTTTCTTCTAGCTTCAATCGATAACGTTGAGGTCCTTCGTCCTTTGGGGTGCTAGAGAACAAACGTGTGAAAAATCCAGGCTCATTGCCATCGGTACTTCGGTCAACAAAGCGAACATAATAAAGTCCCGCTTTGCGATCACGGTCTTCTACGGTAAAGCCCGATCTATCCAAGGCCACGCCAACACGTCGCCAGGCGGTATCAAACCCTTCTTGATAAGAGATCCTAGAGAACTTGTCTTGGTTGTCCAAGCTCGCTTTGGGTTGAGCTGTGCCAGTCATTGCTTTGCTCGCTTCTGCCACCTGCGTCTCTGAGGCACCTAGTCTTTGCATCAAACGGGTCAAGAACTCGTTTTCTAGCTCTGGATCTGCGGCTTTGGATTTGTAGCTGCTAAGTGGGTTGCTGCTGCTGGGTCCCAAGTCTTCTAACGAGCGGTGAGAGATAAAAATCTCCACCTGTTGATTGTTCACCGCTTCAAAACGGGTGATGAACTTGTCTTTGATGCCTGAAGACATGACGCTTCCTAAAAAGCGCGACAGTGTTTTGCCAAAAAAGTCTTTCGATGCATTGGATTTGTTTTCAGCCCAGTCGGTCTCAAGAAAGCCCAACTTGTCATCTTCTTTGACGAACACAAAGCCGTTGTCCAACCAAAATTGCTTAACGGTTGGCCAAACATCTTCGGGCGAGCGTTGAACAAGAAGCCAACGCTGATTGCCTAGGCGTGAGAGCGATACGTCACTGGTTTTGGTCGCGCCGATGCTCGGTGCGGTGTTTGCCACGGTGTTCATGCCCAAAGCATTGGCGCTCACTTGTTCACCAGGAATGCGATAGCGTGTGTCTTTGTTCAATTGTGTCAGATCAGGTGGAATTTCCAAGGACACAACCAGCGCGCTGGCCTGTGATTTGTAGTTGACTTTTTCACTGTTAAAAACGCTTGAGCAAGCGCTCAAGAGGCTCACAAGGCAGCTCAGGGCAACCCAAGGGGCCATCTTTTTTGGTAACATTCGAAGGAAGGGATGTATCACTGAGTAAGTCCTCATAAATCTCAAAGTAGACCGCTTGCACGAAGTGCAGTTTCAACGGTGGTTTCAAATGGGCTGGCCAGGGGCGTCAATGGCAGTCTGAGTGTGGGGCCACACAAGCCCATTTTGGCCATGGCCCATTTCACGGGAATGGGATTGGCTTCAACAAAAAGATGCTTATGAACGGGCATCAATTTGAATTGAATCTGCATGGCTTTGTGGACATCTCCCTTTATAGCAGCCATGCACAACTCGTGCATCAACTTGGGTGCGACGTTGGCGGTGACGCTCACATTGCCTTGGCCCCCACACAACATCAAGGCCACCGCTGTAGGGTCATCCCCCGAATAAACGGCAAACGACTCAGGCGTTTCACGAATCAGCCACTGAGCGCGCTCGATATTGCCCGTGGCCTCTTTGATGCCCACGATGCCTGGGACTTGTGTGAGTCGCAAAACTGTATCGTGCTGCATATCAGCGACCGTTCTGCCAGGCACGTTGTAGAGCACCATGGGCAAGTCCTCGGCCTCAGCAATGGCCTTGAAATGCTGGAATTGGCCCTCTTGAGTGGGTTTGTTGTAGTAGGGAACGACTTGAAGTTGACAGTCTGCACCCACTTGCTTGGCAAATTTAGCCAAGGCGATCGCTTCTTGGGTGGAGTTGGCCCCACAACCTGCCATGATCGGGACCCTTTTGTTGGCCTGCTCAACGCTCACACGAATGATCTCTCGGTGTTCTTCGACGTTGACGGTGGGTGATTCACCCGTGGTTCCGACAACGCCAATGCAGTCGGTTCCTTCTTGAATGTGCCAGTCGATGAGTTTTCTAAGCGTTGCATAGTCTACGCTCAGGTCGGGTTTCAAAGGGGTGACCAAAGCCACAATGCTGCCAGAAATGGATGCCATAGATGTTTTCAAATGTTCAACTGTTTCAACTGTTAATAGGTGCATTCTAACGAGCCAATCGCTAGATGTGTAAGTGTGCCAGAAAGAGCAGGCTTTTGAGCAATGATTCTTTGAACATACCTGCTCGGTTGTGGCAACAAGCCTTCTTCAAAGCCCAAGACCTTGAAGGACTTAAAAACCTCCAAGAGCTCTGCGCTTTTAAGTAGAAAATCAGCCCTTGTGGGTTTGCCATAGGCTTGATGCCCTTCGCAAAAGGTTTCATAAATCACAAAACCACCTTCCTTCACACTCGCCAAGAGATCTGGCCAAAGCGCTCTCCAAAGGTAATTGGTGACAACAAGCCCATCAAAGCGCTGCCCAGTCAAAGGCCATGGCGAGTTCTCCACGTCTGCACAAAGCGTTGAGATGCCCATAGATTGGATCTGAGAGAGGGCTTCTTGGTCTTTGTCTAGCGCCAAAACATCCATTTTTAAACTCCAAAGCCACTTGGCATGCCGACCATATCCACAGGCCAAATCCAAAATTCGGCTGTTTGGAGCAAAAACATGTGACCATTTTTTCACCCAATCTGAAACTGGAAGAGTTGTGTGCACTAAGGAGTTGTCGATCAAAAGCAGACCTTTTTGGAAAACAAGGGAAATTTGATTGTTTAAAATCACATTATCGCCCAGTGGTCCTCATGGACAATACGCTTTGAAGGAAAAGTTCCAACAGGGAGCGCTGAAGGCCCATCCTGGTTAAAATACTGTTTTTTCATACAGATGACTTGAGAACCTGTCTACAATCTATCCATGGCAACAAAGCAAATCCCCGAATATTCTGAAAACTCCATTCGCGTTTTGAAGGGTCTGGAACCCGTCAAACAGCGTCCTGGCATGTACACCCGAACCGATAACCCTTTGCACATTGTGCAAGAGGTGTTGGACAACTCTGCTGATGAGGCCTTGGCGGGTCACGGGAAAAAAATCAAGGTGACCCTGCATGCTGATGCAAGTGTCAGCATAGAGGATGACGGGCGTGGTATTCCATTTGGGATGCATCCCGAGGAGCGCGCCCCTGTGATTGAGTTGGTGTTCACCAGACTTCATGCAGGGGGAAAGTTTGACAAGGGCTCAGGTGGGGCTTACAGCTTTTCTGGTGGGCTGCACGGGGTTGGCGTGAGTGTGACCAATGCCTTGTCCAAGAGAATGGAGGTCACGTCTTTTAGAGACGGTAAGGTCGCCAATTTGGTGTTCCAAGGTGGAGATGTCATCGAGGCTTTGAAGGTCAAGGCGGCGACCAAGGAAGATCGCAAGTCTGGGACCTTGGTCAGGGTTTGGCCCGATCAAAAGTATTTTGAAAGTGCGACCTTGCCCTTGGGTGAACTGAGCCATTTGCTCAGGAGCAAGGCTGTGTTGATGCCTGGTGTCACGGTCACACTATTGAATGAAAAGACCAAAGAAGAGCAAACTTGGGTCTACAAAGGTGGCTTAAAGGATTATCTGACTCAATCGCTGCATGCCGACCCCGTCATTCCGATGTTTGAGAGTGAGGGGTTCGCGGACAGTTCACATGAGAGTTTTGCTGAGGGCGAGGGTGCCGCTTGGTGCGTGGCGTTCACTGAAGACGGTCAAGCTTTACGGGAAAGCTATGTGAACTTGATTCCCACCAGTGCTGGTGGAACGCATGAAAGCGGTCTGAGAGAGGGGTTGTTTCAAGCCGTCAAAAGTTTCATTGATCTTCATGCGTTGCTGCCCAAGGGTGTGAAATTGTTGCCTGAAGATGTTTTTGCTCGTGCCAACTACGTGCTGAGTGCCAAGGTCCTAGATCCTCAATTTCAAGGACAAATCAAGGAGAGATTGAACTCCAGAGATGCGGTGCGTTTGGTGTCTTCTTTTGTAAAACCGGCCCTAGAGTTGTGGCTCAATGAGCACGTTGAGTATGGTAAGAAGTTGGCTGATTTGGCCATCAAGGCGGCGCAGTTTCGCCAGCGAGCGGGTCAAAAGGTTGAGAAAAGAAAAGGCTCTGGTGTTGCTGTGTTGCCCGGCAAGTTGACCGACTGTGAGAGCAAGGACCTGGCGCACAACGAGGTGTTTTTGGTCGAGGGCGACAGTGCGGGGGGCAGTGCAAAGATGGGGCGTGACAAAGAATCTCAAGCCATTTTGCCCCTCAGAGGCAAGGTGCTCAACACATGGGAGGTTGAGCGAGACCGGCTTTTTGCCAACAACGAGATCCATGACATCGCAGTGGCCATTGGTGTGGACCCCCATGGCCCGCAAGATGAGGTTGATTTAAGTGGTCTGAGGTATGGCAAGATTTGCATCTTGAGCGACGCGGACGTGGATGGCTCACATATTCAAGTGCTGTTGTTGACCTTGTTCTTTAGGCACTTTCCCAAGCTCATCGAAAGCGGCAATGTCTACATTGCGCGTCCACCCCTCTTCAGAGTGGATGCGCCCGCTAGGGGGAAGAAGCCCGCCACCAAAATTTACACGCTCGATGAAGGCGAGCTCACCGCTGTTTTAGACAAACTTAGAAAAGACGGTGTGCGCGAAGGCGCATGGTCCATCAGTCGGTTCAAAGGTTTGGGGGAGATGAATGCAGAGCAATTGTGGGAGACCACCTTGAATCCCGACACGAGACGCTTGCTGCCGGTTCAATTGGGGGACTTGGATTTTCTCCAAACCCAGTCCTTGATGACGCAATTGATGGGCAAAGGCGAGGCTCAGGCGAGACGAGATTTGATGGAGTTGCATGGCGACGCCATTGAGGTTGATATTTAACATGAGTGAACACAACGTGGATACCAATTTGTTGCCCTCCAAAGACGAGGACCTTGGGCTTGGGGCCTATGCAAGACAGGCCTACCTTGAATACGCATTGTCTGTGGTCAAGGGACGGGCTCTTCCCGATATTTGTGATGGTCAAAAACCCGTGCAACGTCGAATCCTCTACTCCATGTCTCGAATGGGTCTTGGATTTGGAGGCGCCAATGGTGCTGTGGGTGCTAGACCCGTTAAAAGTGCACGTGTGGTGGGAGATGTTTTGGGGCGATTTCATCCCCATGGAGACCAAGCGGCCTACGATGCCTTGGTTCGCATGGCACAAGATTTTTCACAACGTTATCCCTTGATTGATGGGCAGGGTAACTTTGGCTCTCGTGATGGCGATGGTGCTGCGGCCATGCGTTATACAGAAGCGCGTTTGTCCAGAATCACCACGCTGCTCCTAGATGAACTCGATGAGGGCACCATTGATTTTCAGGCCAATTACGATGGCTCCACACAAGAGCCTGAGCAACTGCCTGCGCGCTTGCCCTTTGCGATTTTGAATGGTGCAAGTGGCATTGCTGTAGGACTGGCCACAGAAATTCCTTCTCACAACTTGAGCGAAGTGGCAGACGCTTGTGTTGCATTGATCAAGAATCCAAAATTAAGTGATCTTGAGCTGGCGAATATTTTGCCAGGACCCGATTATCCAGGTGGGGGTCAAATCATCAGCAGTGCACAAGAAATAGCTGACGCCTATCGCACTGGCCGAGGATCCTTGAAAGTCAGGGCGCGTTGGGTCATTGAAGACTTGGCCAGAGGACAATGGCAAATGGTGGTCAACACCTTGCCGCCCGGTGTGAGCTCACAAAAAGTGTTGGAAGAAATTGAAGAGATCACCAACCCCAAAGTCAAGGCCGGTAAAAAAACCTTGACCCCTGAGCAAAATGCGCTCAAAGCTTCGGTCTTGAGTGTCTTGGATGTTGTGCGCGATGAGTCCTCCAAAGATGCGGCCGTTCGGTTGGTGTTTGAGCCCAAGACCCGAACCATTGAGCAACAAGAATTGATTCAAGTCTTGTTGGCGCATACTAGCCTTGAGAGTTCTTCCTCCATCAATTTGACGGCCATTGGCATTGACGGCAAACCTGTGCAAAAGTCTTTGAGACAGATGTTCAATGAATGGATTGAGTTCAGGCAAATCACTGTTCAAAGAAGATCAAATTTCAGGCTACAAAAAGTCTTGGATCGCATCCATATTTTGGAGGGTCGACAACTTGTCTTGTTGAACATCGATGAAGTCATTGCCATCATTCGACAAAGCGATGAGCCCAAACAGGCACTGATCGATCGGTTTCTTTTAAGTGAACGCCAAGCTGAAGATATTTTAGAAATTCGCTTGAGACAGTTGGCTCGACTCGAAGCCATCAAAATAGAACAAGAGTTGAAGAATTTGATTGATGAGAGAAAGAAGCTGGAGGAGATTTTATCTAGCCCCGCATCTCAAAGGCGTTTGATGATCAAAGAGATTGAGGCAGATGCCAAAATCTTTGGAGATGAACGCAGAACCTTGATTCAAGCCGACAAGAGATCGAATGTCGAAGTCAAAGTGGTGGACGAACCCGTCACCGTGATCATCTCTGACAAAGGCTGGGTCAGGGCGCGATCTGGTCATGGGCACGATCGAGCAGGCTTTTCTTTTAAGGCCGGAGACACTTTGTACGACACCTTTGAGTGTCGAACGGTGGACACCGTTCTTTGTTTTGGCAGCAATGGGCGTGTGTATTCGGTCCCTGTCACGCAGTTACCTGGAGCCAGAGGAGACGGGCAGCCTTTGACCACCTTGGTTGAACTCGAAAGTGCAACCCAGTTGGTCCATTATGTGGTGGGTCCACCAACGGCCATGTATCTGTTGAGCAACTCTGCCGGCTATGGTTTCATGGCCACCATCGAGTCCATGGTTTCAAGAAACAGAAGTGGCAAATCGTTTTTAAGTCTCAACGCTCAAGAGCGTGTGCTTCGTCCAAGCTTGGTCGATGCCGCTTCCCAAAACAACACACTTGCTATAGCCAAATCGGTTGCATGCGTCTCCATGGGCGGGCGTATTTTGAGCTTTGATATTTCCGAGATGAAAATCATGGAAAAAGGAGGTCGAGGATTGATGTTGATCGATTTGGATAAAAAAGATGAGTTGGCGGGTGCTGCGGCTTACGTCAGAAGCATCTTGATCAAAGGCCTTGGCAGAGGTGGCAAGGAAAGAGAAGAAACACTTGAAATCCGCTCTTTGAACAACGCCAAAGCCTCGCGAGCTAAAAAAGGGAAAACGACAGAACTTGGCTTTAAGCCCAACGACGTTCGGCGTGTGGAGTAGGTCTTTCATTGATCGCCTCTTTGAGAGGTGATCAATCGAGTCGTTGTCTTGGCAAGGGAAGAAAAAAAGGCTTGGCCTCTCAAGAGGTCAACGAACTTTGTTGTCTGAGATGTCCATGATCAAACGAGACAACAAATACATGCGAGGAACGATGGAGCTGATCAAGATGTATTCATCATCGTTCGAGTGAGCTCCAAATCCTTGCACCCCCATGCTTTCAAGGACAGGGTTCTCTGTGTTGAGTGCAGCGAAAGCGGCGTCGGTTCCACCGCCAGCAGCGATGGTGCCTAACACCAAATCTTTGGAGATTTCGGCATATATCTTTTTGGCATGATGGGCCATTTGAAGAGAGGGTGCACTGGTGACCAAAGGCGGGCGGCGACGCTCAAAGGTGACGTCCACTTTGGCGTCGGGTATGAGTTGTTTTTTGACGCGCTCGAGCACTCTTTTTTCGATGACATCAAAGCCTTCCTTTGTCATGAAGCGCACATCAGCGCTGGCAAATGCGACAGAAGGTATGACGTTGCGGTTCGTCCCTGCAGAGGCCAGGGTCCAGTTCATCTTGATGCCCTCTTTGGGGTCCGTCAAATCGCGCATTTGTTGAATTTGAAAAGACAACTCCTCAAGAGCATTTCTTCCCAGTTCAGGAGCAGAGCCGGCGTGGGAGGCTTTTCCGGTGATGTTCAAGTTAACGGCCCCGATACCTGCTGTGGTGAGTGCCACACGATCGGATTTGACCTGTGAGGCTTCGCAAGAAAATGTCGCATCGTGTTCTGCGCCAAGTTTAGAGAAATAGGACCTGGCCGCTGGGGAACTGATCTCTTCATCACCGTTGATCAAAACAGTGATCCTTTCATAACCTTGAAAACCATTTTTCCTCAAGACCTCCAGCGTATGCAAAATCAATGCAATGCCTTGCTTGTCATCCGATATGCCGAGTCCATAAGCTCGATCGCCCTCAACCCTGTAGGGTTGCTTGGCAAGCATACCTTTGAGATAAACGGTATCCATGTGCGCGATCAAAAGTATCTTTTTGTGGCCAGTGCCCTTGAATTGTGCTTTGACCATGCGTCCTGGGCGATCTGGCGTATCGTACATTTTGTACAAACCTTCGCCGGGTTCTATGAACTCTACTTGTCCCCCCAAGCTTTGGAGTTTTTGATAGATGAGCGCTGAAATTTGATCTAAGCCCTCCTTGTCGCGACTGCCTGACTCAATGGAGACCAGGCTTTGAAGGGTTTCTAAATAGGGGGCCTTCTCTTTTTCGATGGAGGACAACAATGCCGTGTTCAGTTGAGCAAGAACGCATTGGACACTACATGCCAATAAAAGGGACAAGAGGATTGTTTTTCTCATGGCAGTCCTTGGTTGATGTTGATGGTGAACAAGAAGGCAGTTCATGCGTTGAGTTCGACGATCATTTCAATCTCAACACACGCCCCCATAGGCAGTTGAACCACACCAAAAGCTGAGCGTGCATGCAAGCCCTTGGATTCAAAGACCTCGGCGAACAACTCACTGCAGCCATTGGTCACCAAGTGCTGCTGAGTGAACTCAGGAGTAGAGTTGACCAAGCTTGTGACTTTGACAATTTGTTTCACCGCCTCGAGGTCATGTCCAAGGCTTTGGCAAGCAGCTTGTAAGGTGCCCATGAGGTCAATGGCCACAGATCTTGCCGCGGCTTGTCCCTCTTCGGTGTTCATGGTGAGCCCCAGTTGCCCAACCCATGGCAATCCTTCTTTCTTTGCAATGTGGCCACTGAGGTAAACCATAGAGCCACTCACACAAAAGGGCTGATAGGCCGCTGCTGGCTTGGCCAAGGGGGGCAGGGTGATGTGAAGTCGCTCTAGCGTTGAGTAAATGTTGCTCATGATTGAGGCGTTGGTTAAGGTCGGTGGAAAGGCTCAAAACAAGTCTATAGAATCATACTATACGGTAGAACAAGTGTTCTCATCAGATTGTAGGATTAAAGTTTTTGTGCTTTGGTGCCGAAACAAAGGAAGTGTCCAAGGTGTTTGCTCTGCTTTTGAGTCCCATCTTTGAAACAACACGCGCTTGAACTGTCCTCCTTGTCTATTACCCTTGATCAGCCTAGATGAAACAAAAGTCTTCTTCTCTGAACGCCTACGCAAGCTTGCTTTTCAGCAGGCTCACGGCCATGGCCTTTTGTCTCATGTGCTTGGGTTTTGCAGGCGTATCTCATGCCGAGTGGGCTGAGATCGATAAGGATGAGGATGTGACGCACTTGTGGGATAAAGAAGCGGTCAAAGCGGTGCACGTGAGCCGTTACGTTTGGACACTCAGCGACTATGCCAAGGCAAGTAAAACCTTCAAAGGAGACACCTTTCAGTCCGAAATGGTGCGTTGGCGCTTGTATTGCAAGAACGACACGTTTGTCAGGTTGTCAGCCAGTTACTTTGACAAACCGCTTGGCAAAGGCAAAGAAGTGATGTCACTCGACGAGCAGGAATGGAAAACCAAAGAGTTTCCCATTCGCCCCAACACCTACTTGGCCATTCTTAAAAAACAAGTCTGTCAACCCGAATCTTGAGCCTTAGAGCGCAATGTCATTGACTTTTTTCATGATGTGGTTGAGTGCCTCTTCGACCTGATCGATCAAGATCAAACACAACTCCCCAGGCTTTAAGTTGTTCATGGCTTCGTCGATGGCCAAAAATTCCCCATAAATTTCTTGTACTTTCTCGGTCTTGCTGGCGTCCTTGAGTCCCTCTCTAAGGAGGGCAAGCACCTCGCCATCGACTCGACCGCGTTGACACGCATCTTGGTACAAAATCACTTCATCAAACACAGTACCAATGATCCGTGTTTGCTCTTTGATGTCCTCATCTCTCCTGTCTCCGGCGCCACTGATCACCACACTTCTGCGCTTGGCTGGCAAGTTGGTGACGGCTTGGACAAGTGCTTTGATCGCATCAGGATTGTGGCCGTAGTCGGCAATGACCGTTGAGCCTTTGTAATCAAAGACATTAAAACGCCCTGGCACCGCAGTCGGGTCGCTCACAAAGGTAGAAAGTCCTTTGCAAATGACGCCCCAAGGAATACCGACGGCCCAGGCCGCGGCAATGGAGGCCATGGCATTTTCAATCTGAAAATTCACGACGCCACGCCTGGTCAAGGGAATATCGACCATAGGAATTCGAACTTGCATGCTGCCTTGCATGGCGACGATTTGGTCGTCCTCTACAAACACCACGCGCTTGCCTTGTGCTCGGTGCGTTGCAATCACCGGGTGGTGTGCATCCAAAGCAAAGTAAGTGACTTGCCCAGGACAGGTCGACGCCATGGCAGCCACAATGGGATCTGCAGCATTCAAGACCGCCATGCCAGATGGGGACACGTTTTGGACAATCACCCGTTTTAAAACGGCCAGGTCCTGAACGGTCGAGATGTAATTGAGACCCAAATGATCTCCCATGCCTATGTTGGTGACCACGGCAACTTGGCAACGATCAAAAGCCAAGCCTTCACGCAACATACCGCCCCTGGCTGTTTCAAAAACGGCTGCGTCCACATCAGGGTGCATCAAAACATTTTTGGCGGACCTGGGGCCCGAGCAATCTCCGTCGTCAATTTGTCGGCCATTGACATACACACCATCGGTGTTGGTCATGCCCACCCTCAGGCCCTGGGCTCTGAGCAAATGGGCACACAACCTGACCGTGGTTGTTTTACCGTTGGTTCCGGTCACTGCGATGACTGGGATTCGACCATCTTCTCCAGCGGGATACAGTTGAGACACGATAGCCTCACCCACATCTCGGCCTTTGCCGTAGGAGGGGTTCAAGTGCATTCTGAGACCTGGTGCGGCATTGACCTCCACCACGCCCCCTTGCTGCTCTTCAAGCGGGCGAAGCACCGACTCGCACACCACGTCCACGCCGCACACGTCCAAGCCCACCATTTGGGCCGCTTCAATGGCTCTGGATGCGACCTCAGGGTGCACGTCATCGGTCACGTCCGTGGCACTTCCACCGGTGGAGAGGTTGGCGTTGTTTCTGAGAATGACACGCACCCCTTTGTCAGGAACACTATGGGCCTCAAGGCCTTGCTCTTTGAGACGGCCCATGGCAACTTCATCAAAACGAATTTTCGTCAGCGATGTCGCGTGACCATCGCCTCTTTTGGGATCTGCATTGACTTGCTCGACCAAGGCTTGGACGGTGTGAATGCCGTCCCCTGTGACAAAGGGAGGCTCGCGCCTTGCTGCGGCCACCAATTTGTTGCCCACGACCAAAAGACGGTAGTCGCTGCCAGGTAAAAAACGCTCGACCATGATGTCGTCTTTAAAGCGCTTGGCATTGTCAAAGGCGGCAAACACCTCCTCTTTGGTGTTGATGTTAACGCTCACCCCTTTGCCTTGGTTGCCATCTTGAGGTTTGATGACGACAGGAAATCCAATGGCCTGCGCAGCGACCCAGGCGTCCTCTTGATCGCTGACAGGTCGACCCAAGGGCACAGGCACGCCAGCTGCATAAAGCAGTTTCTTGGTCAGTTCTTTGTCTTGTGCTATCGACTCTGCAATGGCGGAGGTGGCGTCAATTTCAGCAGCTTGAATTCTCTTTTGCTTGGAGCCCCAACCAAATTGAACCAAGCTGCCCTGGGTCAAGCGACGAAAGGGAATGCCGCGACCAAGGGCCGCATCTACGATGGAGCCCGTCGAGGGGCCAAGGCGAATATCTTCGTCCAATTCTCGAAGGTTTTTAATGGCCGTTTCAAGATCAAAGGGCTGGTCTTGGAGAGCACAGGCACATAATTTCTGTGCAAACTCCAAGGCCATGATGCCCACTTCTTCCTCGGTGTATTCAACCACCACTTGGTACAACAAATTTTCTGAAGTGGGTGTGGTTCTAGAGAAAGTCACCGGACAGCCGGCCTCGGCCTGGAGGTGAAGGGTTGCGATTTCCAAAGCGTGCGCAATGCCCATCTTAGCGCCCCGCTCAGTGGGCCTTAGGGCGCCCATGCCAGGAAAGAGATTGCGTAAGCGCTGTTCGAAATGGGGCATTTCGTTCAAATCATCTTGGTGTGCGTCGCAGGTCACCAAGGCCTCGATGGCGGTGTGTCGGGTCCAAAGATTGGGACCTCTGAGCGCTCTAATTCGTGAAACATTCATGAGGCAAGGGTCCTGATGTCAAGGGGAGGAGAGATGGAGTTTTTCTGGCCAAAATTTTTCAGACCCGCACGGATCAAAAGAGGGGCAATGTCCAGCGCCCAGCCGCAAGCCACGCCTGCAAGCAAGGTCGAGAGGTTAAAGCCATCTTGTTTGATGCGCATGGCAATGGGCGGAAAATCCAAGTGAAACAGCAAGGTCTCTTGCCCACCTCTGGCCAAGACCACATGACCATCTCTGTAGTAGACATTTCTTTTGCCCTCTGCGCGGTGGACTTTCATCACTTCAATGTCTGGGTCGGTGGAATAAAAGATCACCTCACCATCGCTGTATTGAGCCAAATCAACCACAGAGAGGTCTTCGGCATTCAACACGCTCACGCCGTTGGTGAGCACCAGATCGATTTGCGTGCGCATCACACTTTTGAACTTTTCGTCAGAAGAGATGTCGTGCTCACTCAAGTCCCAGTCTTCTCGCTTCATATCGGTCACCACCCCTACGAGACAACGGTCATAGGGCAGGCCGTCTTGGCAGATGTGCCAAGGCGACGTTTGAAACACCGCCGCTTGCAAGGTGCGGTTGATGAGCAAACGCTCGCCTATGGAGAAGTCTCTGGCGTCGGTGGATTCCACCTTGCGTTGGTCCATGTAAAGACCTTCCTCGCAGGCCAAACCGACTTTTTTGCCTGAGAGGTGCAAGAACCAAGCGACCAAATGAGAGAGCAAATTGGTTTGCACTGAACCTAGGATACCCACGATGGGGATGCGTCCATTTTCATTGTTGGCAAAAAGGTGATCAACGATGGAGCGGCCTACCGGCCTGGCTTGTCCGTTCAAGGGTTTGAGGTGCATCAACAAGCCAGGACCGGCATTGACTTCAACAATGGCCGCATCTTGCTCGTTCAAGGGTTTGGAGATGTCTTGGGCCACCAAATCGATACCCGCAATGTCAAGTCCCACGACTCTAGCGGCCAGACATACGATGGCCGCCACCTCTGGGTGGATGATATCGGTGACATCGTTGTTCATGTTGCCATTGCGCTGAACGATGATGGAGACACCAGCTTGCGGCACACTCGTGGCCTTGAAGCCCTGGCTCTCAATTTGAAGGACCGCTTGCGGTTGGTCCTTGAGTCTGACTGAATTCAGCGGGAAATCCTCGGTCGGTCCACGTCTTGGGTCGGAGTTGATTTGTCGTTCGATCAATTCTTCAACGGTGTGCTTGCCATCTCCGTGGATATAGGCGGTCTCGCCCTTGGCTGCGGCAACCACCTTGTCGCCAACCACCAGCAAGCGATGTTCGTCGCCTTGGACATAGCGTTCTACCAAGACTTCGGTGCCGTAGCGGTTGGCGATTTCAAAGGCGGCCTTGATGTTGGCTTCGTTTTTAAGGCCCAAAGACACGCCTCGTCCACGGTTGGCGTCACTGGGCTTGACCACCACAGGCAGGCCGATGTCTTGTGAGGCGGTCCAGGCATCGTCTGCGTTGTTGACCAATTGGCCTTGTGGCACCGGAATGCCACAGTTTTTGAGCAACTGTTTGGTGAGGTCTTTGTCACTGGAGATGTTCTCAGAAATGGCCGAGGTGCGATCCGTCTCTGCAGTCCAAATGCGGCGCTGTTTGGCGCCATAACCCAATTGAACAAGGTTCCCCTCGGTCAAGCGAATGGAGGGGATTTTTCTGTCATTGGCCGCCTCAACAATGCAGCCCGTGCTCGGCCCCAGGCAATATTCGTCAACCGTGTCCTTCAAATCATTGAGGTGGGCTTGAAGGTCAAAGGGGGTGTCATTGATGGCCGCCATCACCAACTCCTTGGCCAAGAGAAGACTTTGTTCGCCTACTTTTTCTTGAACGGCGTAGATGATGACTTTGTAGACGCCTCGCGTGGAGGTTTCGCGCGCTTTGCCAAAGCCTGTGTCCAAACCCGATAAGGTTTGCAACTCAAGTGCGACATGTTCCATCACATGTCCTGCCCAAGTGCCATCCTTTAAGCGCATTAAAAAACCACCTCGCTCGCCGATGCCACATCGGTGTTCGATCAGTCCAGGTAGCCAAGTGGTCAATCTGTCGTAAAAGCCAGGGATTAAATTGGAGGGGAAGTCCTCCAAGACCCCAATGTCAACCCAAGCCTCAATGACCGAACGGTAAGTCCAGATGTTGGGGCCTCTGAGGTAACGCATGCGAAGAATTTGAATGTCTGGATGGGACATGGTGTTGAATGGTTGAGGCTAAGGGATTGGAGCGTACAAATAAGTTTTAAGAGATGCGAAATTGAGTTTAAAAACAGGTCTTCCAACTGAGCTCTTGAAACGTTATACAAAACATGAGCATTATGGCGTTAATTGTCCCTTGGATTTGTGCTTTTCTTTCAAAGTGGATTCATCTTGGACAGATCCACCAGGGGGCGAAGTTACAATCTGATAGGTCGTCAAACGCCATTGTAAGAAAAGTTTCATTGACATCGTGTTTCCTGGCTTTCTTCTTCTTTGACCTTGCCCGAAAGAACATCTTTAACAAAATGTCTTTCAGGGTCCAGATTAATTTACAAAAACTCCAATATGGTCTTGACTAGTGTTTCCCACGTAGAGGTTCCCCAGGATTGGCTGGCTTTGGTGCACTCGAGCCTGTCTTCCCATGAAAACGTTTTAGCCGTCTTGGAGGTTGACTTGGACAGGCGACTTTGTTTCACCAGGGGGCTTTTGGTGGCCACCGATGAAAGGTTGCTCTCTTGGTCCATGCCTGAGGCGGTCGATTTTGATCCATCTAGAGATTTGCAGGGGAGAAGTCCTCGGCTTGAGATCTTGCCCATTGAGCTCCTAGCTCGCTTGAATCACCTCGACTTTGCTGGTGTTGGCACGTTGGAGTTGGTTGACAGCCAGAAACAAATTGCCAAATGGCGGTT
>Ga0114959_10002126_pt1 | contig 16613 bp, 15 predicted proteins | sample C_130625_EF_Meta_FD_87317 | JGI IMG/M metagenome (GOLD analysis project Ga0114959, IMG submission 87317) | Freshwater microbial communities from Lake Croche, Canada to study carbon cycling - C_130625_EF_MetaG | ecosystem: Environmental > Aquatic > Freshwater > Lake | place: Lake Croche, Canada...
CCTGTCGAGAACGTCGGCCCGTGATCGACGCTGCCTTTGTGGCGGCAGTCGATGAGCGCGAAGCCATCACTAATCACGACACTGCTGCCTTCGTTGACATCGTGCAGGACCGCATTGGGGCTCCTGAGGGCACCTGGATCCACTACGGCCTCACCTCATCGGACGTGGTGGACACTGCACTCTGCTGGCAGTTGACGAAGGCGGCCGACTTGTTGCTCGAGGCATCGGCAGGATTTGTGGCGGTGCTGGTTCGCCGAGCCAAGGAGACCATCGATATCCCCGTGGTGGGGCGGACGCACGGTATGCATGCTGAACCGACCACCTTTGGTGCGAAATTCTCACTCTTTGCCTTAGCTGCAGAGCGCGATCGAGTTCGCCTCGAGAGGGCTCGAGCGGCAGTTGCAGTGGGCAAGTTGTCGGGGGCAGTGGGGACCTTCTCGAATATTGATCCCGCTGTCGAGGACTACGTGTGCGAGCATCTTGGCCTGAGGCCGGTTCCCGCTACGCAGGTCATCGCCCGTGATCGCCACGCCGAGTTACTCTGGGCCTGCGCGGCAACTGGTGCGACGATTGAACACCTCGCCACGGAAGTTCGCCATATGGCCCGCTCTGAGGTTGGCGAAGCCGAGGAAGCATTCCGCCCTGGGCAGAAGGGGTCTTCGGCGATGCCACACAAGCGTAATCCCGTCCTTTCTGAGCGTCTTTGTGGTCTGGCTCGCGTGCTCCGCGGGTATCTCTCGGCTGGACTTGAGGATGTGGCGCTCTGGCACGAACGAGACATCTCGCACTCTTCAGTGGAGCGGGTCATTCTCCCTGACGCCAGTCTGTTGACGCTCTATGTGCTTCGCAAAGCTACCGAACTTGTGGATGGTTTGGTGATCAACGAAAAGCGGGCATTCAAGAATTTGAATGAGGGGAGCCTGGGTCTCGTCTACTCACAGTCGGTGCTTCTCACACTGATTGACCATGGCATGGTGCGAGACGATGCCTACCGGGTAGTGCAACGAGCGGCTCGCCAAGCGGTTGAAGAGCAGCGTTCTTTCCGAGAGATTGTCGAAGCTGACTCTGAGGTGACGCTGAGCATCGAGGAGCTTGAGCGAGCCTTCGATCTTGATCGGATGTTGGCGCATCGAGGCCGTTACTTGGACGCGCTCGAGGGACTTGGATGAGCGACCTGAGCGATCTCGGGCTTCGCCGCATTCACCAAGGCAAGGTTCGCGAACTCTATGAGGTTGATGGTGAACATCTCCTCATGGTCGCGTCAGATCGAATCAGCGCTTTTGATGTTGTGATGGACCAAACAATTCCCGAAAAGGGACGCGTGCTCACGGCCATGACGTCATTTTGGAATGAGGAGCTTGGGGGAGTAGCTCCGCAATCTTTGGTGAGTTGTGACCCAGTGGTGATTGATCACATGGCACCAGGCTTCCTCTCGCAAGCTTGGGCGCACGGCCGCTCCAGTCTTGTTCGGAGAGCTGACATGCTTCCGTTGGAATGCATCGTTCGTGGCCGCTTGGCTGGTCAGGCCTATGAGGAATATGCCGCCAAAGGCACTATCCATTCCATGAGTGCACCAAGTGGACTGCGACTGGCTGATCCCCTTCCCGAGCCCATGTTCACCCCTTCAACCAAAGCCGAGGAGGGGCATGACCTGAACATCTCTCTTTCTGACGCCGAGGAGATCGTGGGCGAGCGACGGCTCGCCGAGGCCATGGAGATGTGCCTCGGGCTATTCAAGGCGGCCTCTGAGCGCTGCGCTGCAGCAGGCTTTGTGCTGGCGGATACCAAATTCGAACTTGGCCTCATTGATGGCCGACTCTTCTTGTGTGATGAAGTGGTGACCCCTGACTCTTCGAGGATCTGGCCCATCGATGCGGTGGTTCCTGGTGAGGTCCCCCCGGCCTTTGATAAACAGCCATTTCGTGACTGGCTGGCGAGCCTGGCGTGGGATCGCACCCCGCCACCGCCTCCAGTTCCCGACGAGATTGTGGCGGTCACGGCCGATCGATACCGCAGCGCTTACGAGCGGGTGTGCGGACGGTCCCTGGCCGAGTGGTACGGTCCGAAGCCGTGAGGTACCACGCGAAAGTCGAAGTTCGTTTGCGGCCCGGGATCGCTGATCCTGAGGGCGCCACCATCGAGCGGGCACTCCCTGCTCTCGGTTTCGATGGCATTGCCTCGGTCCGAGCGGGCCGTTGCTTCAATCTGGAGCTCGATGCCACTGATCTTGAATCGGCACGGAGCCATGCGGCTGCTGTGGCCGATCGCCTTCTGGCGAATCCGGTAATTGAGGAGTCGGTTATCGAGGTCACTGAACTCTGATGGCTCCCGTCGTTGGCGTCCTACTGTTCCCTGGGACCAATTGCGAGTACGACTCGGTGGTAGCCATGGAGAGCCTTGGCGCTGAGGCTCGACTCGTCTTCCACACTGAGTCGTCGCTCAAGGGTTTCGACGCAATCATCCTGCCCGGCGGCTTTGCCCATGGCGACTACCTTCGTCCCGGGGCTATCGCTCGGTTCAGTCCGATCATGGAAGCAGTGGCTGCCTTTGCTGCTGACGGCGGCCCAGTCATTGGGATCTGCAATGGCTTTCAAGTGCTCTGCGAAGCTCACCTGCTTCCAGGTGCGCTGCAGAAAAATCGGGGCTTGACGTTTTTGTGTCAGCCTTCGGCCCTTGAAGTGGTCTCCACCCGCTCTGCACTTACCCGTGGAGCGACGGTGGGCCAGACACTTGCGGTGCCGATCAATCACTTCTCGGGTTCGTACACCTGTGATCTCGACACACTTCGCCAACTTCGCGAACAAGACCAAATCATGTTGCGTTACGTCGATAATCCAAATGGATCTATCGACAACATCGCAGGGATCTGCAATGAAGCCGGGAACGTGGTGGGCCTGATGCCGCACCCGGAGCGAGCCTCTTCGCCACTCCTCGGCTCTGCCGACGGTTTGGTGTTGCTCCGCTCGATTCTCGACTCTGTTCCGGCCTAGGCCGGAACAGCCGCTAGGCCCTGCGGGTCCGCTTGATGCCCGCCCTGGTGAGCACGGCAGGTGAAACACCTGCTTCGCGCCAGGTGGAGTAGTCAATCCCCTTGCGCTCGCCATACCCTCTGGCGGCACCGACGAATTCCTTCTCAAGCTTCTTAATGTCCTGGTTGGACTGAAGTCGCTGCAGTTCCACATCGAGGTCTTTGCGCTCCTGGCGCAGGAGGAGTGCATCAAGCGCACCACTTGTTTCGAGCTCAATGTTGATGGCGTTAATCCGACGCTCAACCGAGGCTGGGGTGCGCTTGCGACCGCGCTTGCCGCGGCTGGCGGAAAGGGCCTCGAGGTAGCGGCGAACAGCAGCACCTTCGCGACGGCCCTGGGCGAGGGCATCCTTGTGCTCTTTGGTCATCGCTGACTTCGTAGCGGCCATATGTTCACTGCTCCTTTGGTTTTCAACTTCTACTTTATCTCTAATTTGATCGATCAAAGCAATTCGTACTGAGTTGAAGAAACGGAACTTAAAAGTCAACTTTAAGAAAGGGGGTGGCAATAAATAAGGGAATTTTATTCCTAGAGGACCCGATTCAGCATTCGGCCACAACGGTCGCACTCCTAAGCAGACTATGTCGACTATCGAACTAATTCCCGATAAAGGTTACGAAATACCTCCAATTTGGCCCTGGGCCACCGAGAAGGGGGGATCGAGAGACGTTTCCTGGTGGCCGCCTGAGAGGGACGGGGAGGGGCACTACCTTTGACGCCATGGCCTCGACTTCTGCTGACCAGCCACTCCACCGAGCCCTCGGGCTTACTGACGACGAGTTTTCTGAGATCACCTCGGTGCTCGGTCGAGAGCCGAACTCGCTTGAGACTGCGCTCTACTCGGTGATGTGGTCCGAGCACTGTTCGTATAAGTCCTCGCGAATGCACCTCAAGCGCCTCCCCACCGAAGGCCCCAAGGTGCTGGTTGGCCCCGGCGAAAACGCTGGCGTGATCGATGCAGGAGACGGGATCGCAGTGGCGATTCGTATCGAATCGCATAACCTTCCGTCGGCCATCGAGCCCCACCAGGGCGCAGCAACTGGCGTTGGCGGCATCTTGCGTGACATCTTCACCATGGGCGCTCGTCCCCTTGCCGTGATGGATCCATTGTTCTTTGGTATCCCTGATGACCCCCGCCAGCGCTGGTTGGTCGAGGGTGTTATCGGTGGCATCTCGCACTACGGCAACTCTGTTGGTGTACCCACCATCGGTGGCGAACTCACTTTCGACCGCTGCTATCAGACCAACCCCCTGGTGAACGTGCTGTGCGTTGGTGCGCTTCCCGTCGAACGGCTTGTCCTCGGCCAGGCGTCTGGACCGGGAAATCTTGCAGTGCTTCTTGGCTCCAGCACGGGTCGCGACGGTATCGGCGGTGTCTCGGTGTTGGCATCTGCGGGATTCGAAGGCGAGGACGGTGCCGCCAGTCTCGATGACTCCAAGCGCCCAGCTACCCAGGTGGGTGACCCTTATGAGGAGAAGCGCCTGATTGAGGCCTGTCTCTCGTTGCTTGATGAAAAATTGGTTGTGGGAATCCAGGATCTCGGTGGTGGTGGTCTGGCCTGCGGCACCTCAGAGCTGGCCGCACGTGGACGGGTCGGGATGGATGTTGATGTCAACGCGATTCCCCGGCGTGAAGAGGGCATGGAGCCCTGGGAAGTCATGATCTCGGAATCTCAAGAACGGATGCTGGCAATCGTCACGCCCGAGGACCTGGCCAAGGTCAAGGAGCTCTGCGAGCGTTGGGAAGTTCGCGCCGATGTTATTGGTCGTGTCACTGAGCCTGATTTTGACGAGGCGGGAGAACCGATCGGGAAATTGCGCATTCGCGACGGTTTTGACGGACCACTTCTCGCAGACGTACCTGCTGCTTCGTTGGCTGACGAAGCTCCCCTTTATGACCGCCCCCGTGCCGTTCCTCAGGGTCGCGACGCTCGCCTTGCCAATGATCCCACCGAGCAAGCTGCCTCGGTGGACGTCGCCGCGGCCATTCTTGACCTTCTCCTTGACCCCGCACCGGTGTATCGCCAGTACGACCATCAGTTGTTCTTGAACACGGTGATTGGCCCTGGGGCGGACGCGTCGCTTCTCCGCCTCGCTGGCCCTGGGCTTCCGCCATCCAACAAAGCTCTGAGCTTGAGCACCGATTCAAATCCGCGGTGGTGTTCGCTGGATCCTCGTCGAGGTACCGCCGCCACAGTGGCTGAGTCTCTGGGCAACGTTGCCGCCACCGGCGCCACTGGTATGGCGGTGGTGAACTGCTTGAACTTCGGTAACCCCGAGCACCCTGAGGTGATGTGGCAACTTTCTGAGTCAATCGATGGGATGGGAGAGGCCTGCTTGGCGTTGGGCCTTCCTGTCATCGGTGGCAACGTCTCGCTCTATAACGAGTCGGGCGGTTCTGATATCGACCCGACACCAGTGGTGGGAACACTTGGGCTCGTTGACACACTTGTCGAGCGTCCACCATCCCTTGCGTGGACCGAGGGTCACGCCGTGCTGCTCCTCGGCGAGCGCGCGGAGAATGGTGCGCGTCCGTACCCATTGGCTGGCTCCCGGCTGGCAGTCGATGTACTCAATCATCGAGACGGGACCCTGTTCGAGCTCGACCTTGCCGCACATAAGCGAGCCTGTGAGTTCGTCGCCGCACTTGTCTCGGAGGCCGCCGCTGGACGACCGTCTCCGATTGCTGCCGTCCACGATGTCGGCTCGGGGGGCATTGCTATCGCGGCAGCCGAGATGGCCGTCGCCGCTGGGGTGGGCGCCGAACTTGAAGGTATTGACGGCGTTGCTGAGGCCTTCTGCGAGCGACCTGGTCGTTTCCTCGTGGCGACGCCCTATCCGAATCAGGTGCTTGAAGCAGCTGCAGTGTCAGGGGTTCCAGTGGCCATGCTTGGCAAGGTCACCGGTGACACTCTGGTCTTGGACACGCTTTGCTCGGTGTCGGTGAGCGAATTGGCGACCCGTCGTGCCGGAGCCTTTGACGCGGCACTTGATGCTGCTGGTTGATCGAGGAGGCGTCGCTTAGCCCGTTGGGCGGCGCGCCTTGAGGGCCGTCAGCGATGAGTCAGGGACACGAAGTTCACTTGAGGTTCCCTTTTTTGACTTCACCCCGCGTCCGACGGTGAGGTCAGGGGTTTTTGCCCCATGGAAGTCAGAGCCGCCTGTAGGAACAAGGCCGTGCTTCTCGCAGAGCTCGACCACCATGGCAACTTGCTCAGGGCTATGGCGTGCGTAATACGCCTCAGCTCCTGAGACGCCCCAGGTAGCCGCTTGGGCAAAGGCCGCATCGAGAATTTCTCGCTCCTCTGAAAGGGACAGAACTGAACCACCTCTCGCTGAGGCAAAGGTTTGCAGAGGGTGTGCGAGCACGGTAACTGCGCCCGAGGCGGTGGCCATGGCGGTCGCTGCAGGAATGGTCACTTTGGCCTTCGCCACATAGGCCGAGCCGCCGTCGCCGAGGACTTGGTTGAAGACGCTTTGCAGGCTTTCGAACTGTTCGGGGTACGCAGCCATGATGGCTTCGGCGAAGTGCGGCCGACCGGCAGCCAGCAGGGGTTTGGCGGCAAGCTCCTCAACGGCGGCCACGGTGACGGGATAGCCCGCTTCTGCCAACTTCTCGATCAGGCGCAGGTTCCGGGTCGCCCGATCCTCTCGGAGACTGGCCAGGACCTCGTGCAATGGTGCCGTGGGCTCCTCGAGGAAATAACAGAGCAGATGGGCACTCCGACCGGTGTCCTCGAGGAGACAGGAGATCTCACAACCTGGGACGGCTTCAATACCTTCGGCATGGAGGGCCTCGCCATAGGCAGCGCTGCCCTCCATGTTGTCGTGATCGGTCAAGGCAGCGGCGGAGACGCCTGAGGCAGCCACTAACCGGGCCAGATCCTCGGGAGAGAAGGTCCCGTCAGAGCAGGTCGAGTGCATGTGAAGATCAATCACGACTACAGGGTACCCGGAGGGTGTGGCGCCACTAGGCTCATCACTGCGATGGACGGCGGCGAAACGACCCATCGGCTCTCTGGGCCGGGCGAGACGCGGGAGCACTGCACCCGATGAAGGAAGCCTGCGGCGTCTTCGGGATCTACGCACCAGGTGCAGATATCGCCCACCTTGCCTTTGACGGCATCTTTGCCCTCCAGCACCGCGGGCAAGAGTCAGCTGGTATGGCAGTTGCCGAAGACGGCCAAATCATGGTGGTCAAGGACAATGGACTTGTTGCGTCAGTCTTTGATGATCGCACCCTGCAGAGCCTCACGGGTGACGCGGCGATTGCTCACTCTCGGTACTCCACGGCTGGCTCGGGAGATTGGCGAAGCGCCCAGCCGGTCTTTCGCTCTGTGGGCGACGTTGGATTCGCCTTGGCGCATAACGGGAACTTGACCAACACCGAGGATCTTGCTTCTCAGCTTGGTGCACTGCCCGGCATCGGGCTGACCGACTCCGACACCATGGCAGAGCTCATTGCTCAGTCCTACGCAGCGCACCTCGCGAAGGGCGGTGGCCTCCGTGAAGCACTCCTTGAGACCCTGCCCAAGATTGAGGGAGCGTTCAGCCTTTCCCTGCTCGACGCCACGCATATTTACGGGGTGCGTGACCCTCATGGATTCCGCCCGCTTTGCCTTGGTCGCCTCGGCGATGGCGAGGAGCCCGACGGCTGGGTGCTCGCATCGGAGACTCCGGCTCTCGACGTCATTGGTGCAACCTTCGTTCGAGAAATTGAACCTGGAGAATTGATCCGTATTGGACCCGATGGCGTCTCCTCGGAACGTTACGTCCCGTCAGGCGAAACCGAACCACACCTCTGCATCTTTGAGTTCGTCTACTTTGCTCGACCTGACTCACGATTGATGGGCCGAGAAGTACACGGAACGCGTCGGCGAATGGGTGAGTTACTCGCAGCGCAGGCTCCAATCGAAGCCGACATGATCATGGGCGTTCCCGATTCGGGAGTGCCCGCCGCCGAAGGGTTTGCTCTCGCCTCTGGGATTCCCTATGGACAGGGCCTTATAAAGAACCGCTACATCGGTCGCACCTTTATCTCGCCCGATCAAAAGGCTCGCGACAAGGGTGTGCGGCGCAAGCTCAACCCGCTCAAGGAAAACATCGCTGGGAAGCGCTTAGTGGTCGTCGATGACTCCATCGTGCGCGGCACCACCACTCGAGCCCTCGTACGAATGCTTCGCGATGCCGGAGCAGCCGAGGTCCACCTTCGAATCTCCTCGCCGCCCTTTATGTGGCCATGCTTCTACGGAATCGATACGCCATCTCGCACCGAGTTGCTGGCGGCGAACCACACGATTCCCGAGATCGTTGAGTACTTGAACTGTGACTCGCTGGCTTACATCAGCCTCGAGAATCTCAAGTCAGCAATTGGCGTCGCTGAAGGCTTCTGCGATGCGTGCCTGTCCGGTAACTATCCCACTGCGGTTCCGGTTGAATCACCCCGAGCCCGAGCACGGGCGGAGGAATTCGACCTCGCCGCGTCGCCCACTGGCGTATGACGACTCCCGACCTGAGTCCGGCTACCTATGCCGCCGCGGGCGTTGACATCGAGGCAGGCGACCGAGCGGTCGAGCTCATCAAGGATGCCGTTGCTTCCACCCGGCGTCCTGGGGTAGTCGGAACCCTTGGCGGGTTCTCCGGGCTGTTCGAGTTGGATCTGTCCAAGTATCCCCACCCAGTTCTGGTCTCGGCCACTGATGGCATCGGCACCAAACTCGAAGTGGCTCGACTCGCTGATCGCTTTGACACGGTGGGCATCGATGCCGTTTGCATGTGCGTTGATGACCTGATCTGTGTGGGAGCGGAGCCGCTCTATTTCCTTGACTACCTCGCAGTGGGTCGTGTGGTCCCCGAGCGAATTGCTGAGCTGGTGGGTGGCATCGCCGAAGGTTGCCGCCAGGCCCGATGTGCACTGATTGGTGGAGAGACCGCAGAGCACGGTGGGGCCATGGAGGATGACTCGGTGGACGTGGCCGGTTTTGCTGTAGGGGCCCTTGAAAAGGGGACCGCGTGGGGGCCAGAGCGCGTGGAAGCGGGAGACGTTCTCATCGGTCTCGCCTCGCCAGGGCTTCGCTCGAACGGATATACCTTGGCCCGACATGTTCTCTTGGAGCGTGCGGGGCTGGCTCTGAACGCTCCTGCATGGGAAGGTGCTGAGGTCACCGTGGCCGATGAGCTCCTTCGGCCCAGTGTTATTTATTCAGCGTTTGTTCTTGATGCGGCAGAAGCAGCACCGGGAGCCATTCACGCGGCCGCTCACATCACTGGCGGTGGATTGGCCGGAAACCTGATTCGATCACTCCCTGACAGGACTCGAGCAGTTGTTGATCGCTCCCCCTTGGCAGTTCCCAGAATCTTCTCTGAGATTCAGCGTCTGGGGTCAGTGAGTGATGAGGAAATGGGCAGGGTATTCAACCTTGGAGTCGGAATGGTTCTCATTGTCGACCCTCTCAGAGCTGATGCTGTCCTGGCCTCACTGTCTGGATCGGGAATCGAGGCGGCGATGATTGGATCAGTTGAAGCGGGCGAGCGAGAGGTCGTGGAAAAGTGAGTGAGGCACGGGATCAACTCAGGGCGCACCTTCTTGATCACTCGGTGAAGACCGGTGACTTCGTTCTTAAGTCAGGGAAGCGATCGAGTTGGTTTATCGACTCGAAGCAGACGGTCTGCCGTCCGGAGGCCATGATCTGGGTGGCGGAATCACTTCTTGAGATCATTCCTTCTGAAGCGACGGCCATCGGCGGTCTGACGATGGGCGCTGATCCGGTGGCATTCATCACCGCCGGGGTTGCTGCCACTCGCGGAAAGGGCCTTCGATCATTCAGCGTTCGCAAGGAAGCCAAGGACCATGGAGCGGGCGGTCGGATTGCCGGTGCCCTTGAACCCGGCGACAAAGTCGTGATCACCGAGGACACCGTGACTCGTGGCACCTCACTTCTCGAGGCGGCACATGCCGTGCAAGAGTTCGGCGCTGAAGTGATACTCCTCACCGCCATTGTTGATAGGGGTGGCACGGCCGAGGCCATGGCGGCGGCCGAGGGACTTCGTTTTCAAGCAGTGCTCACCGCTCCCGATCTCGGCTTCGATTTCGAGGGTGGCTCCTGAGCGAAGTTAGGAGGGCAGCTCCGCTGCCACCTGAGCAATGAGGCGTTGACGCCATTCGAAGAGATGCTCGTTTCGTTCTGCTGGCGTTGTGCCCAGCCGAACGATCACCAGGTCAAGTGGCGGGCAGATGGTAATGGATTGACCTTCGAAGCCCGCAAGGTAGAAGGTTCCCCACTCGTCACCGAACGCCCAAAAATGAGCCGAATAGAGATATCCCTCCGGGTCCTCTGAGCACGGGGTCCGCCAGCGATCCACCCAGGCCTCTGGAACAATCTGCTGTCCCTGAGCCCGCCCACCTCGACAAAGCATCAGTCCGAGCCGAGCAAAATCTCGCGCAGTGGCGTGAAGATAGGACGAGGCCATGAAGGTACCGGCGTCATCGAAACCAGGGTCGGCCGAGGTGATTGCAAGGGGAGCAAAAATCCGATCCGTCAGTGCTGCTCGAACTGCGGCTTCGCCACCTAGGCGAAGGCCCACCTGGCGAGCAATGAGATTTGAGGTACCCGAGGAGTAGTTGAACACTTCGCCGGGCTGATGAGCGAGCGGCCGTGAGGCCGCATAAGCAGCGACGTCAGAAGCACCAGCACCAAAAAGCATTTCGATGACGTCACTCACGCCGTCGTCGGTGTATTCCTCTGCGAAGGCGAGACCGTCACGCATTTCGAGTGCGTGGTTCAACGTGATGGACCTGCGTGGATCATCAGACCCCCATTCGGGGACTTCGAGTGAATCTTCAAGGGCAAGCAGCCCATCGTCGACAAGCTGCGCTACCAGGAGGGCAAGAACTGACTTCGCCATCGACCATGAGAGCAGCGGTACCTCGGCGCCCACTTCTCGAGGAGCATCAACAAAGGAGGGCAGTGAGCCGGCGTAGTGCTCGGCCAGCAGCTGGCCGCGGTGGATGAGGAGTGCGGCCCTCGTCTCCGACAAAGCAGGATCGTTGAAGGCCTCGTCAAAGATGGCCTGAACCTCTGGGGAGCACGAATCGCCTGGCCACTCGTGGCGGGGCCAGGAACCAGATTGCTCGGTGGGGTAGCCACTGAGGGGTCCGGTGGGGAGTGGGGAAATCATTGACTGAGATTATCGAGAGAGGGTGCACCTAACCCGATTCGCCGACCAATGCACTTATTGGGATTAACTTGACCAAACTATTTGATCAAAACACTCAATTTCATAGAGTTATTACGGGCGGAGAAACTTGCATTTGATTGAGATCGCGTCAACAATTCTCTTTATCTTCACTTTCCCTCCCCAATCCCCGTTTCTGCCGTATGGCGTCGGAAGTCCAGTCAAAGGGGAGTGTCATACCCCTCCTCCATTCTTATAATTATGACCTCTTCTACTGACTTTCTGCGTCTTCCTTCTTCGCCGCCAACTGGCGAGATTGAGCCACTGTTTCTGGGCGCATTGGGCACTCCTCGAATTGAACTTGGCGGAATTCCGATCAGTTTTGCCACGCGTCACGCAAGTTGGGCCCTCTTCTCGCTGGGGTTGAGCGATGAGCAGCAACTTTCCCTTGATGATCTGTGCGAGCGGCTGTGGCCTGACGCCTCTGAAGGGGTCCTGGCCCGTCGACTTGCAACGATGACCTGGCAAATGCGGCGCGGCCTTGGAGAGGGTGCGTGGCGTATCGAGCGGACCAAGAGTTTGCTCCGACTTCGCCTGCACCCCGCAGACTCGATAGACCTCATCAACGTTCGGACCCAAGCACGAGCCGTGTTGGCGGGAAAAGCGCAGGCGGACGCATCGCTTCTTGAGGCACTGGCGGTTCCTGTCCTCGAGCCATGGTCAGAGCTTGACTGGGTCCAAGCCGAGCGCCGAGCCTCAGCGGAGTTGCGAGCACAGATTCTTTCCACGACCTGATGCAGGCGCGCCCGACGGAGGCGCAGAGGTTATTCGTTCACTAAGGTCGCAAGCATGCGTCGACTCGTCCTTTGCCTATTCCTCCCGCTGAGCTTGGTGCTTGGAACACCCGCCTTGGCCGCTGCCGTGGGGACGGCGACGCCGCAGCCCACCTGGGGATCGTTCCTCTTCGGGCCTGGTCCCATGGGCGGAATGGCTTGGGATGGAGCGCACCTCTGGGCCAACACGGGAACCTCGGTCACCGAAGTCTGGCCGAACTCGATTGGTTGGGGATCTGCGCAGAACTTTCAGCTTGATCTTTCTGTCGAGGCACAAGGATTCTCAATTAGCGGCCAGGCGACGTTGGTGGCACTTGACGGGAAGATCTATCTCACGGGTGTCACGGGAACTCACCACCAAGGCATCGTAGAAATTGATCCCTCCACCAGCCCGGCCCACGTGGTGGACGTGTTTGATTTTAATACGTTAAGCGGGGGAACTCTCCAGGCTATGTCCATGACGGGGGGCGTCACGGTCGGATCTTCCATTGTTTTCTTTACGTCGGGTGGAACATTGTGGCGATTCACGCCGCCGACCGGGTCCTCGCCGGCAGCATCAGTGGTGCAAGTGGCGGGGACAAAAAGTTTGGTGAGTGTCTTGGCCTTTGATGGCTCGAAGCTCTGGGTTGGCTACTACTCCCATGGCGTGAAGTCCCTTGAGGCCTATGACTTTTCGGCTACGACAACGACGCTTGGAACGCCCACGGTGAGCCTTCCTCTTACCCAAGCTGTGCGAGCGCTGAGCGTCGATGCAACTCATGTGTGGGCATTGAAAGATAACTCGGTGACCGAAATCGACAAAGCGACAGGGGCGGTGCTGCACGATTCGATCCCTGCCGGCGTGAATCCGACCGGGCTTGCGTCAGATGGCACCTGGGTGTGGGTCGCTGACCTCGCTGCTTTTCCTGGTCACTTAATCGGCATCAAAGCATCCGACCCCTCTGCATCGACCACCATCTCCCTCATGCCACCGCCCATAACTTCCGGCGGTGCCCTTTCGGGAGTCTTTTTTGACGGCACCGATATTTGGGCAGCCGAAGCATCTGATCACACCATTGAACAACTCAAGCTCTATCCCTCTGCTCCGACGGTCTCCGCCATGACTGCGACAGGGCCTCAAGCAGTGCACTTCAGCTTCACGGCTCCGAGTGATCCTGGCAATCAGGACATGTTGGAGTATGAACTTCATATTGACGGGCCTGTCGGTCCGGGTGTTCATGCGAGCCCGCCAGAGCCGTCAGGTATCTCAGTCTCAGGATTGACGGCTGGTGGCCACTACTGCTTCGTTGTGAGCGCTTCGAATGGCGCCTACAAGGTGAACTCGGCGCCATCGTGCATCACGCTGGCGGGGACGACGCCGACCACGACAGCAACACTGCCAGATTCCCTTGCTGCCACTGGCTCATCCTCGGGTGCCTTGGTGGTGCTCACTGGCGCATGTGTGATCCTCGGAGCCGTCATGCTCCGCCGCCGGCGGGTGGCCTGAATTCAGTCATAGGCGGGGGGTACGTTCCAGGCATGACTGAGCAGTCCATAACCATGAGATCTGGAGAAGCTTGTCAGGGCTGTGGTGCGCCCCAGGCTAGCGCCCATGAGGATGGCAAGCACCTGGTGTGGCTCTGCGGAGCCTGCGCCGCCTTTGAAGGACTGGGTTGTCCATGATGAACTCGGTGCTCTGCTTGCTTCGACGGAGCGTCGTTGCCGTCCTCGGAGTTGCGCTTCTCGCTGCTGGTTGCTCAACCGTCAGCGAGAGTGCACCATCAAACCCAACAAAGACCACGCATCAAGTGGTGGCGCCGGTGTCCTCGACCACGACACTGCCAGTCACCACCACGTCAGCGCTGGCACCACCAGGAACGCTTCTCGCTACCGTGGACTTCGGTATCCAACTCAGCCCCTGCGGGTTTGGCGTGGTCAATGGATGGCCATCTCTTCCCGATCGTCGGTGCACGCCTGGCACCGTGGATCCAAAGGTGACGCAAGACACCATTCATTCCACGATCTGTGTCACTGGGTACACCTCAACGGTTCGCCCTTCGTCCTCTGTGACAGAGAGGGAAAAAATCGTCGCCATGCGCGCCTACGCAGCGACTGGAAGTACGGGGGACTACGAGTACGACCACTTGGTGAGTCTCGAACTCGGCGGTTCACCGAACGTGGCCGCCAACCTCTTTCCTGAGCCCTATGGCGGGCCTTACGGCGCCCGAGTCAAAGACCGTCTAGAGAATCGACTCCATGATCTGGTGTGCTCAGGAAGCATCAGTCTTGCTACGGCGCAGTATCAAGAAGTCACTGACTGGATCAGTGCGTATCGCCAGTACGTAGGGCCGCTCCCGTAAACAAGCCTGCTCGTCCTACTGACCGAGGTAGAGACCACCATCGCAACGAACGATGGCACCATCGACGTAACTTGAATGTGGTGAGGCCAAGAAAAGTGCAGCCGTCACTACCTCTTCGGGGTTTCCGTTTCGACCCACTGCGTTGGGAGAGCCATTGCGCTGCTCCTCTGGCCATGCCTCGGCGATATCGGTAAGGAATGGGCCAGCCGAGAGGGTGTTGACCCTCACTTTTGGACCGTACTCGGCGGCGAAGGAGCGAGTCATCGCATTGAGTGCTGCCTTCGCTGAACCATAGGGAACGACGTAAGGGAGTGGCTGAAGCGCGCCAGAACTCGAAACGTTGATAATCACGCCGCCATCGGCTTCGTTCATGCGCTTGGCCACTTGGGATGCCAACCGAAAGGGCCCCTTGAAATTGAGCCCGACGACAGAGTCGAAAAGTGCTTCTGATACCTGCTCTGAGGGAGCAGCGGGGGACATGCCGGCATTGTTGATCAAGATGTCAATCCGGCCGAACTCTGCGTAGACGGCATCAACCATTGCATCGAGCTCGTCCCACTTTGCAGCGTGAACGGCGTAGGCCATGGCTTTCCGGCCACGAGCTCGCACTTCGTCAGCCACCTTTTCGCAGTTTTCGATCTTGCGGCTCGCAATAATGCAATCCGCACCTCGCTCCGAAAAGGCCGTCACCATCTGGTAACCAAGCCCTCGGCTCCCCCCTGTGACGAGAACAACCTTGTCCGTGAAGTCAAACAATGGATCCATAATTCCCCCTAAGAATGTTTGAGTTTCTGATTCTTACAGATGAACTACGAGAACACGTCGGAACCACCGAGGGGTTGGCAAGCGCTGGTCCTGAGCGAGTCCCCGGGGTTCAGTAGGATTTATATCTGTGAAACGTCTCAACCTTGAGCGAAAAGATTATGTCCTTCTCCTTTTCGGAGCCCTGTCCTTCGGGGCAGTGGCCATGGCCCAGATTTCGCATCTTGAACCTGTCCTCGTCTTCGTGCTGGCCGCCCTGGCACTCGGTACCTTGGCTGCTGTGGTCGGTGAAGCGACTGACCACCTTGGAAATCGTCTGAATGCGGGGCTGACCGGGGCGGTGCAGTCTGCCCTCGGCAATCTTCCCGAGTTGCTGTTTGGGATCTTCGCTTTGCGAGCGGGGCTGGCCCCGGTGGTGTCAGCGGCGCTGGTCGGCTCGGTGCTGGCAAATATTCTCCTGGTCCTCGGCATGGGGTTTGTAGCGGGCGGTCTTCGGCACGGCCCCCAGGAGTTTGGCCGAACGAGCTCTCGTCGGTTATCACTTCTCTTCTTGTTGGGGACAGCGATCATTGCGATCCCCTCGCTGACGGCCTTGCTTCATATTCCGGTGGCCAGCCACGAGCAGGCACTTTCGGTGGTTGCCTCAGTCGTGATGCTTGTTCTCTTCGTCTTTTCGATTCCGGCCACGCTTCGGGGTGAGACGGGCGAGGTTGCTCGAGGTCGAGGCGAAGTGGGGTGGCCACTTTCCTTTGTGGCGGTGGTGCTTCTTGTGGCTGCGGTTGCCTCTGGTTTTGTTGCTGAATGGTTTGTCGCCGTGCTGACCGACGCGCTCAATGTCCTCCACATCTCGGAAGCCTTTGCTGGTTTTGTCATCGTGGCGATCGTTGGCAACGCAGTGGAGCATGTTGTCGGGGTGCAATTGATGTACCGCAATAAACCGGCGTATGCGGTCAACATCATGGTCCAATCACCGCTGCAAATTCTTTTTGTGATGTTCCCCGTCCTTGTGATTGCTTCGGCAATTTTCGGGTGGGGTTCCTTCACCCTCGTCCTGAGTCCGCTTCTCCTCTCGGTGCTGGCGCTGACAGCGCTGGTCACCTCTGCAGTGGTCGCCGAAGGGGAGAGCACGTGGCTGGAAGGTGTCTTCCTCATTGGCCTTTACGCCGTCATCGCCACAGCATTTTGGTGGGGGTAAGTCGGGGGCAACGTGACTCCGTGCCTCCCCCCAGATGGGGTGTCAGCTTGCGGCCCTCGGGAGAAGGCCGTACCGAGGGATCGGGGGCCATTTGGTGGTCGAGACCGGCGTCGATCCGGTGACCTCACGCTTTTCAGGCGCGCGCTCTGCCAACTGAGCTACTCGACCAACGGAAGCGGCCGAAACCGACTCCGAGCGGACCTGACGGGATTTGAACCCGCGACCTCCGCCTTGACAGGGCGGCGTGCACTCCAGGCTGCACCACAGGTCCTCGCATCCC
>Ga0114959_10002127_pt1 | contig 16611 bp, 13 predicted proteins | sample C_130625_EF_Meta_FD_87317 | JGI IMG/M metagenome (GOLD analysis project Ga0114959, IMG submission 87317) | Freshwater microbial communities from Lake Croche, Canada to study carbon cycling - C_130625_EF_MetaG | ecosystem: Environmental > Aquatic > Freshwater > Lake | place: Lake Croche, Canada...
ATCTTTAGATTTCTCGTATCTACCATCCCACCAAGGAGCATGAGGATTAGGCCCAACTACATCTAATGGTTTTATTTCACTAGGTGTATCAAACCCTCCCTCATACCCATCAACTAACACCAGGGTTTCCCCATCATACTTTTGCAAGCTTTCTATTAGTTGGTTTACATTCATCTTTAGGTTCTTCTATCTTGAAACCTAACCTACGCAATCTCTCCCGTCCAGGGAAATTTTTCTGATCCTCCAGAAAATCTTCCATTAGCAAATCCCACTTCTTGCTGAGCTCTAATTCTGTTAATCCGGTGCTGTTGGGTGAGCCGGTTTTATACAGCTTATAGAAGTCTACATAGAGATCTGCTTTTTGCTTCTGGGAGAGGTTACACTTCATTAGGATTATTAACTAAGTAAATTAGGGCGTTTCCTGTATATATCACTTCTTGCAGAGCTTTTATTTTTAACTCTGCTGTTTGTATATCATACCGCAATTTATAATTAACCGCAAAGAAACTCCATTTGAGTTTCATTTTTTTAATCATTTGATACATAGTTGTGTGTTGTTGTGCCTTACAGGAAAGAATCTATACACTTTAGCAAGGAGTGTATTATCCTCGCTTGGTGTTGGTGGTCTGCTAGTCCACATATACTTTCCTCTGGCCTCTCTGATGATTACTTGTGAGCGGTGGTTATTCTGGAGTATTCCATCCAGAATCAACCTTCCGTCAAGGGTCCGGCTAACTTTCATATCCAAAGATCCGGGGGTGTTTGAGCAACTCCTTAAGAGCCGCTAACTGATCCTTGAGCATGGTATCTATTGGATCATCTGCGTACTTCTCACCGAAGTAGATATCAAGATGCTCCTGAATTTTGTTGCAATAGTCCCTTATCTCCACAGGAATGTCAGGGTGTTCCATCACAAGCATTACTGCCTCTAACGCCAAAAGGCGCTGGTTCAATGTCATAGTGTGTTTGTTTGTTTTAGTTTCTTTAGGTCCTCAATTACTAGTTCGAGAGTTATAATAACTCCCTCTACTACGTCATTGTGGCCGGTTTGTTGTAGTTTCTTTCTAGCTTCTAGCTTATCTTCGTATTTCTTTATTAGTGTGTTTATGTTCATATCAAGTGGCATTCCCAAGGGGATTTGAACCCCTGCTAAGCCCGTGAAAGGGGCTGGTGCTAACCGCTACACTATGGGAACTAAACTGGTCCCCCCGGAGGGATTCGAACCCCCAACCAATCAGTTATGAGCCGACTGCTCTGACCATTGAGCTACAAGGGGAAGGTGGTACCTGTGATCGGATTCGAACCGATACTGTAGCGATTTTAAGTCGCTTGTCTCTGCCGTTGGACTACACAGGCTAAAAATTATTTTTAGCTATATTAGCCTACTACAAGTACTCTAGTTGTCAACCCATCCGCAGTCCCCAAAGGTTAAAATACCAATGGACTGCCACCAATATAGGTGGTGTAATTGCTATTATGAAAGTTGCAAAACAAAATACAACTAGTATTAGTTTTGCAAAAACTATACTGGTTTCTTTCATATCTGGTAATCCCTGGCTTTTGATGCTTGCTTAATTCCCTTTAATCTTCTTCTTATCTTTCTATTTCTTTTCAGCATTTTTCTTATGCCCGGAGAAATCATGATCAAGAAGCCTATAAAACCCAGAGATAAAATAATTCCTGCTATATGAGGAATTATATAGAAAGCATCTTTCATTTGAAGATAATATAATACCCTGCGCTGAGTAGTGCAAGTATTTCTATTATTCTGATAATCTCTCTAATTTGCATATTTCTTCTAGGTTTATGGGAGTATATCCTATTCTTTCACAAGATACACAAAAATATTTTTCATCTACCAATGGGAGATAATTAAAAGTTTTTAAAACTCTCTTATCGTGTATGTGCCCGTGAACATTAAGCTTATGGGCTTTACCAAACGTCCCAGGATGAATAGGAATATGGCTCATTAGGATTCCGTTATCCAGCCTGTGTGTTGCTCTCACATCTTTAAAGTACTTTGCGTACTCTTTTAGCTCATAGATATCGTGATTCCCTTTTATAAGAATCTTTTTACCTGTGAGCTTACCGAAATTCTCTAAGTCTTTCTTCTTCTGTGCTACATCTCCTAGCACATAGACTTTGTCACTAGGGTGAGTTACCACGCGGTTCCAATTGTCTATGAGTGTTTGATCATGCTCTTCAATAGAGCTGAACGGTCTGATAGGATGTGTCTGGCCATCCATGAGTATTATCATATCACTGTCTCCAAAATGGAGATCAGCTATTAGGAATGTTCTTTTCATTTTTTAAAGGTGGTGCTTGGTGTAGGAATCGAACCTACGCTCGGCCCTCATCTAGGGCACACAGGATATAAATCTGTCGGTGCTTCCAGTTACACTAACCAAGCGGTTAAAAATAAGAGGCCAATAAAGGGTCCTATCTCTAAAAGATTATACCCCCAAAAAGATAAAAATCCTTTGGGGGGTATAAAACCTTTTTAGTTATCGTATATAGCTGTAAACGATTTCAGAAATTCCGATATCGCCCACAACAAAGCAACTTTGACGAGGCACATTGTTCATACCCATAGATTCTGAATGCTGGTCACCTTTAACTGCCGTGCTAAGCATATAGTGATCGAACTCTGCATACTCTTTACTCTCCCAGTGGTGCTGATCTGCCGTGAGAATAACCTTGGTCTTAACACCTAGCAAAGCTTCAGGATTAGCCAAGAACAAGTTGGCGATATAGCTCTCGCGAGCCTTACCACCAGATGGTAAGCGTCCTTTATATTCTGCGCTATATCCATGAGAGATCACAAACAAGGTATTGTTAACTTTGAACAATCCATGATCACTCTGGAACACATCGAACTCCACACGCTTTTCAGTCCTGAAGTAAGCAGCCATAGCCTTGAATAATACATAATCACCAAAGTCATTATGATTACCTTTCACACTCTTAACCTTTACCTTTGGAAAGATATCCAGCATAGCACTGATAAACTTAACCAATGAATCAAAAGCGGCATTGAATTGTTCTTCTTTCAAGCAGTCGTAGGTTAATGGAGTGCCTTTTGTGGTGAATCCTTGACCTGTGGTATGTAGGATATCTCCTAATGAAGTAACCACGCACTCTTTGAAGGTGTAGCTCCTGGAGTTAGCAATGCGACTGATGTCCAATGCATAGTTTTCAATGCTCTTAACTGTATCTTCCGTGCTGTTACCCTTTTTACGGTAAGAAAGGTTCTTCTCTGAATACGAACCAAAGTGAATATCAGACAATCCAACAATCATGCTCTCTACACCCACGGGCTTGCTCTTGGGGATAGCTGGACTCTTGATAGGTACATATGTTGGAGGCTGCCAGTTCTTGAGCATGTTCTCCATGGGATTGTATGTACCCTCCATAAATTCCATCCACTTGTGCGCGGCTGTTTCTGTATCTGCCCAGCTACGCTTCTGGAAGTTCTGATAGAGTTGGAACTTCTTTTTTTCTAGGATATCAGATGTCAATTCATCAACATCTTTTTCCATAAGTTGTTCATTTGTAAATGGTTCTGAATTATGCGTAAAGCCCATGACTTGCTTTAACTCATTAAAGTAGGCTTTCGGAATCTGATAGTTTCTGCAGATCTCGCCGGTAGTTCCTGGTGTGCCATTCCAGTTAGAATAGTTCTCCTGAATGCCTCTCATGGTATTTCCAGGAATTACTATGTTACCGTTAGCTGCCTTCAGATACACAACATATTTATCATCCTCTTTGTTGTATACATACTTGTTTGTGAACTTTAATCCACCCTTCCAGTCTTCTTCACTCATGGTGGTATTCATATCTATATCAATAGACTTGTTCTTAACTCCTGCTGTGAATGCTGCAGGCTTACCCTTTGTCTGGCGATAGGTACTCACAATTTTATCGGCTTCTTTAGCCTTGTATCCCATCTTCATCAATGATGAGCGGAGGCCCTTTTTCTGTGACTGAAGCTTTTGTAGTGTGTTGTATAGGTCGGTGTTTTGCATTTTTTATTTTCTTAATCCATCTGATTTTTACCGGCTATTTTGTGTATTTGGTTATTACACAGTGAGTTACGTAAAAATCTTACGGGTTTAATCTTTTTGGTTGTTGTAAAATTGTACAGCATATCTACCCCTGTTATTAGCAGGTACTGATTTTAACAGTAGGTTTGATTTACGCATGTCCAATTTATTAGTCGATTTAAAAAATACTCTATCCGCAGAGTCTGTCAAATTTAAAATTGCTCTTGTTAAATATTTTTTCTTTCCGTCGACTATGAAGTATACCCGCTTATCTTTTGGAATCAACAATTTAAATTCTTTAAACTGGGTGTATATAGGCTCATCCACAATAATAGATATCCTTCTGCCACACCCTCTTTTCTTGGCGTAAAGTTTATTATATTTCATCCTACACTGCGATCTCCTAGCAACCAGTCTAACTATGTAAGTGCTACTGATACCATGGTTCCTGCGTTATTAACATATAGCCTTACTGTGCCTGCAGTGGAATCACGCCACACAGCACATGTTCCAGCTCCGTTATTCCACGGTGTTGTGGCTGTTGTTGGCGCCCCTGCTCCAGAGTAGTATTGCCAGTTCATTGAGTTGTAACTTGTATTTCCGTTTGTAGCCATTTGAAAAACACGAGTTGTATCAGATATATAATAATCTATATTTTCTGCGGAGTTTAACCTAACACGGCGAGCTGCGGTCCCTGAGCCTGCTTTTTGGGTTCCAATTGTCAGGGTATTGGTATTGGTGGTCCAATCTATAACAGCTCTCTCATAATTTGAAGAATCTGTGTAAGTATTGTATACCCTAAAACTTTGCGCGTTTACTCCGTTGCGTTGAGCAATAATTTGAGCGGCATCCCTATTAAGCCTGGCATCAGGATTTCCATCTGCATTTCCACTGCTCCAACCCATAGATTGACCAGAATTAAGATTCCATACAGCTGTGTTTACAGCACCTGCAGGGGATGTGCCGTTATAAAAAGTAAAGCGACCAGAAGCTCCATCAAACCCATAATTATTAGTTAATACTTTCCCTGTTTTATCAATACTTATTTTACTAGTTCCACCAACTTGAAAATCTGCCAACAAACTCCCAGTAGCACTTGCGGTGTCAGTTACGTTTAATTTTAGCCCTGTGAAAGTTACGGCAGTAGCATTCCATGTTTGTGCTAGATCGAGAATGGGAGCAGATGTAGTATGCGTTACATTCGACGCAATAAGAGCTGAAGATCCAGCAGCAGGGGTGATTGTTTTTGTTCCTGTAATTGTCTGTGCCCCTGTGAGTAGAAGTACGTTTGTGGATAGCCGCGAGTCACTAAGTGTACCTGTGGAAATATCAGCGGCAGATCCACTAGTTGCTACAGAGGCAAGCCCGGTAATCTGACTAGCAGCTAGAGATAGTGCATCAGTTCCACCACTACTGTGGCTTGAGGCGTGAGTTGATGGTGTTCTTGAATCACTAAGTCTGGTGTCTGAACCATAAACAACTTGGGTAGAACTGGCATTACCTGTGGCCGGGATATCCTTTTCAGAAGCTGTTCCTAATGTTGGTTTACTTGTTAAATCAGTATAAGAACCGCTAAATAAAGTAGGTTTGTTAGATAGATCTGCGTATGAACCACTTGTAGCAATAGAGGCAAGTCCAGTAATCTGACTAGCAGCTAGAGATAATGGATCAGTTCCACCACTAGCATGGCTAGCCGCATGAGCCAATGTAGAACTCGGTGTTCTAGAATCACTGAGCCTAGTATCAGTCCCATAAACAACTTGGGTAGAACTGGCATTTCCGCTTGCAGGAATATCTTTTGAGGAAGCGGTTCCAAGAGAAGGCTTGCTGGTCAAATCAGCGTATGAACCTGAAAACAAGGTTGGCTTGTTTAGAACTACCCCTAGTCCAGAAGTAGCATTCCAATCAGTCTGGATCTGCACTGCTGATGCTGAAATCTCTGTATAGGCTGAACCAGACCAGCGATATGTCTTTCCACCTGATGCAGATGCGGTTGCCGATATCCGCAGGATGAGTTTATTACTACCACTTGTTACCTGCGCATAATAGGTAGTGGTAGGCCAATCGGAACCGGAATTGTTTATCGTTATTACACCACTACTTGATATATCTACACTTCCACCAGTCATTACCGGGCTTGAAACAGCGGTTACCTGGTAAGCCGGTGTAGTTCCGGTAGATGAGTAAGTAACTGGTGTCAGCGCCAGGTTGCTCGACCCCTTAAATGGAGTTATATCATTAGAGAATCCATAGTATGTTGAAAATGTGGCAGTACCTGCATTTAAATATGATATAGATGCAGAAGAAATACTTGTTCCTAAAACAACATATATTTTCCCAGATTCACCTGTGGTCGGTAAATCGATTATCCGATTATATTCTAAAACATCATCGACATAGCTTGGCAGTTGATATGAAGGAACTAATCCATTTACAAGGTTTGCATAACTTCCAGACGTTTGTTTTCCACTTAAAGCAGAGTTTATATTTGAAATCGTAGAGTTTATATTTGAAATCGTAGAATCTAATCCAGAGATTTGCGAACTGGTATGCGTATGAGATGCCGAAGCCGCACCAAGTTCTGCTAACGATGGCCGTGCGTGAACGTGATCCTGTCGTGCTGGGTGCGTCGATGATCCGGTACTGGCTACAGATCCAAGTGGCTTTATCTCATCGGTCAGATATCCAGATGTAAAAGAAGTTGACCAGGTATATATTGTTGGATCTGAACTATCTTGCTCGTATCCAGATTGTGATCCGCTTATTCCAAAAACAAAACTTTGTGCCCAAAGTTCCACTATTCGATCGCTATCGTTGATGATCTGCCAAGATCCGTTTTCATGGGTAACACGCCAGTCCCCCAAAATGTATACTGCTGAAGTTGTGCCATATACGCCGCTTGATAATAGGTAAGTTCCCCCAGGAGGAGTTACATATTCATCTCTCTGATTCTGAAAATAGATTGGGGAGCCAGTAGCAGAGACATTGGCGTAGTAGTGTATCGGCTGGAACGTGGGCACTGTGGGTATATCACTGAGAAGAGCAATAGTTCCAGATTCGTGTTTTAGAGTTTGCGTATAGGACTGACCAGATTGCGGAGTTCCGTAACTTACAAAGATATCTGGGACTAACGAAATCTTGCATCCGTCTTCATTTATATCATCCCAATATATGCTGTTGGGATTCAATCCAAAGGCTTGTCCTGCAATTGGATTTACATGCGAAATGCTCCTTGAAGAAATTGTTATGCTTGGATTGTCATAATTAGATTGCCCGCCTGCTATCGTGAGCTGATCAAAACTTGGACTATCATGTATACCAAGTGGTTGAGTAGGTAAATCACTTGTCAGGGCAAGCGTTCCATCTGCGTCAGGCACAGAAATAGTTCTGTTTTCTCCTGTTGCCGTCCAGTTAAGGCTTAGACGACCATCTGCTCCATTAAAATTAATGCTAGCATTACTAAGATTTAAAGTGGAACCACCTAAGGCGCTTAAATAGCTTCCGTCTATTGTTGCTACATTTGGAAGTTCACTAGCCTTGACAAGTGTTTCCACATCGCCATTCGAACCTGTAATTCTAACAATATTATCGTCAGCTACAAGTTGAGCACCATTAGAAATGGACAATGAGCCATCACTGATGTTTATATTACTTGAGCTCAGCGATATATTTGATTCATGTAACGTCAAAGATCCCCCATTCGTATCTGAACCGGGATCATATGGAAGATTTAGAGGATTAGTAACAGAGGCTATATTTACCGCTCCAGTTTGGCCGTTAACTGATGTCACGGGGTATGCACTATCAATAAGTGCTTGAACATAGCCCGAGCCCTCCCATGTGTACGCTTTAGGATTACCTGGAGGTTGGGCTACAATTGTGAGTCTTGCTCCTCCAGCCACTGTAGCAATCCCTGAAGTATAACCAATACCTCCGTTGGCTACTACTATACCGCTGTTTGTAAAGTTAACTAAGCCCCCTGATGCACCACTCTGGATAATTGGAACATTTTGTTGACCTAAAAAACCACTCAGGTTGTCATATTGCGCTCCAGAAATTATTGATTGATTAGAATATTTAGCAATATACAGATTTCCAGATTTTCCTACTGCTGGGAAATTACTTAACCGGTTATACACATAACTAGGCCCCGCGGGCTTATTAGTGAGATCATCATACGACCCACTAGTGGCAACAGCGGATAATCCTGTTACCTGTGCGGCTGTAATTGTTATAGGATCAGTGCCATTTATATTGTGGCTAGCGGCGTGCCTGGCGGGAGCCCCTGTGGATGAAGTGGTTTGCCCTGGAGGATTAGTCGTTGCGCCGCTAAATACAGAAGTGTCACCAGAAATCTCGTATGTTTTTGTGCTCGATAGTCCGTTATTTATCGACTCTAGATCTGTTGCCAATTTTTTAATTTCATAAAGCATAGAATCAAACACAGCCTGCATTCCTTCAGCTGTTCTGACTATGAGTGTGGCCTTGTTTGTTCTATAGTATGAGGAGTTTTCCGTTGGTGCATTTATTGGGAAATCCTCTAATTGCGTAGGAGTTGCAATAGCCGCAAATACGTCATCAAACTGATCTTTAACAAAATCTCTAGTTCTTTTAATTACAAATATCTCACTAGGTGCATCCACCGCACCTGTTACCTCTACCGTCATTTTATAAGAGGATATATCTGGTGACCAGACTGAGGTGGTCTTAGCTAAATTAAAAGTTGGCATAGTTAAAAAAGAATTTGACTTTGGTTTATGGTAGCGTAAAGTTCAAAAGCTAACAAGAATAACCTTATGAATGACAACACAAACTTAAAAGTAGGAGATTTGGTGGTAGGTAACAGCGATCCATCAAAATCAGTATACACATCAACAGGAGCTAAAATAACTGACGGAGTACGCCTAGCTGGAGACCATGAAGCAGTCTCGGCTATGAGAGATAGAATTATTAAAGAAGCCACAGCTATGGGTGGGCAGGTAACCAAACCACACCAAGAAACTGGCGGTAGAAGCAAAAAGCAAAAAGTTAAAAAAAAGGAATATAGTAACACGGCTGAAATTCCCCTATGGCCTATCACAGAAGAAGTTAATACTGTTTTTGAGGAAGAGTCTACCGCCGTTGCTCCAATAGCCTTAGAAACAGTTATATTTGAAAACGACTTTGGTAAGATCAGAACCAAAGTAGAGACTATCCTAGACCACGATCAAGCTATGTTGCTAATCTTCTCTAGTGATGATGAAGTTGTGTTTGAGCCTAAAGTAGGAGAGACTCTTAAGTTCTATAGAAACAAAATACCACAACTCGTTTACTACCCAGGGGTTATATTTGAATGGACTGACGGTGTTAAAAGAGCTATGATTCTCTTTAAAAAGGAAGAGGAAAATGAATAAATACGGAATGCTCACCACAGAGTCAAAATCAGATTTTGATGGTACAAAAAAAGCTGAATATTATGACGAGTCAGGATTTATGGTAGCAGACCAAGAAAATAAAAATCTTCTAGCTGATCCAAAAAAGATTGAACAATCTCCTGGGGATGTTGTCAAATAACCTTTACACACTATGACAGATCCAAATCAACCACAAAATTTCTTTAATGAGGGGCTAAGCGGTAAAGACCGATATAGTAATCCTTTTTATAATATTCCATTGCAGTACATGCCTCTTAATATAGAGGGGCAGTTATTGTGGGCAGAACATTTCCTTTTTCGTAATGGCTTCTATAAGCAGGCATTAAGCAGAATAGCTAACTATTTCATCACCTCTCTTCAGGTGGAGTGTGACGATCATGAAGCTAAGGATAAGTACATAGATGTATTAGAGCAGCTAAAGTGGAGGCAGATCCTAGCAGTTAGCGGTTTGAACTTGTTGGCCTACGGTAATGAGTTTCTTACTGTGAACCAAGGTTTTAATAGACATCTTCAATGCCCTAAGTGTGGTCGTGTGGACAATATTGATAAGTTGAACAACTTTGATTTTAACAAGGGTAAATACGTAAAGACTTGTTTGAAGTGTGGTTTCAAGGGTGAGCATCCTGTATTAGACAAGCCATCCACAGATGTGAATAAAATCCACGTTGTGCATTGGCCGGCAAAAGAGATCAAGATTCGCCATGAAGATACCACAGGGGAGTACGAATATTTCTGGGATATCCCCCAACAGTATATTAGAAAAGTTACATCTAAGAATAATAAGTTCTATAGTAAGAAAACCCCTAAAGTTATCTATGACTGTATTTTCGAGAAGAAAATGCTTAGCTTCAACACCAAGAACTTCTTACATTTAAAATTAGAAACACCCTCTACTATTCGAACAGATGGTAAGTCTATTCCTCCTTGTATGTTCTTGTTTGAAGATTTGTTCATGCTTCAAACCTTAAAGAAGTATAATGAAGTTATCTGCTACGAGGACATTGCTCCGTTCAGAGTTATATCCATGAGCGCAGAGAACAATAGTGCAGCTAACCCTATTCTACATCAAAACGGAGCTGTGTGGAGTGCTACTGTTGATGAGATGATTAGCCAGCACCGCCAAGATCCAGGTGCCTATCACAAGTTCCCATTTCCTATTAACTATCAACAACTTGGAGGAGAGGGTAAAAACCTTGCTCCTGTTGAGATGATGGAGAACTATAAGAATAATATTCTAAATGCCTTGAATATCCCTGTTGAGCTGTTTCAAATGACCTTAAAGGCAGAAGCCGCTGGCCCTGCATTGAGATTGTTTGAAAATTCTTGGAATGTTATTCCTACAAACTACAACCATCTATTAGATCATTTAGGAGATGTTATTAGTAAAATTCTTTCTTTACCCAAAGCAAAGATTAGTCTTATTCCTATTACGTTCTCTGATGACATAGAGCGTAAGGGTGTTATTGGGCAGCTGGTATCTGCTAACGCTATTGCAAGGTCAGAACTCCTTAATCTCTATAACTTTGATTATGAGGATCAACTCAGAAAGAAGAACGACGAGGATCGTGTTGCCAAGGAAATTCAAACAGAAGAACAGAAGAGGCAACAAATCCAACAATCTAGCGAAGCCAGCATATTCAATCAACAGCAACAGCAAGGTTCGGCTAGTGGTGGCGGTGTAACCCCTCAGGATGCCCTACAGAAGGCTCAGCAGATTGCTCAACAGCTATTCCCACTAGATGGTGCCCAGCGTAGAGAAAAGCTCCAAGAGATCAAAGGTCAGGATCAGGAACTATACGCTAACGTAAAAGCACAGTTAGACCAGATGACAGCCCAGGCTAGAAGTCAGGGACTCTCCAACAGTAAACAACAACCACAGCAGTAAACCACAAACACAATATAAATATGACAGACAAAAAGCACTATTGCCAAATAAGCGGAAAAGAAATTCCAGGAGAGAGAGTGGAGGCTCTGATCATGTTGGGAGTGCCAGAGCACCAATGGACTTGTGTAGAGCACTCTATCACAAAACCCAAACAAGGTATATTTATGGGTGAACATGGTACTAGTGATCTACTTCTTGTTAATAAAGTTTATGATGACTCTGTTAGGGGTATATTCAAAAGCGCCGGGAAAGAAGAAGAGACTGAAGATGGCCCGAATGAAACCACAGAAGCGCCACAACAAAAAGTGGGATTTTATTCTGAAAAAGAAATCAACTACTATAGCACAGGAAGCAGTGAGGATGGCGAAGAGCTAACACCAGGAGCCAAAAATACAAACAACCCAGTTTAATCTTGCTCCATTGGTACCAAATCCATAAAATAGGTATCTATGGCCGATAGTGTAGTTTTATCTAGATTAGCTGCGACAGGCTCGGTATTTACAAGTACCGGGCCCTCTGACGCTTATAAACTTGTTCTTTTAAACACAGAAGGCAAGATCGACCCATCCTTGGTATATAATTCTGTATCAGTTGTCTCGGTGACTGACTCAGCTGCCAGGTTATCGTTAGGTGCATTATCAGGAGCATTTGTTTACGAGACCACCACATCTCTTTTGTATATTTTGATTAACGCCCCAGATGACTGGCTTTTGTTATCCTCCCCAGTGAGCTCCGTTAACGGTAAAATTGGGCAAATAACTTTGGATAAAAATGACATTGGAATTGAAAATGTAGACAATACCAGCGATATTAATAAACCCGTAAGTACCGCCCAAGCAGCTGCGATTAAAAATACAAAAAACCAAGCAATAGCTTTTTCAATAGCCTTATGAAGCAACTACTAACAAATTATACATATAATCCTAGCACCACCACTTTATCGTTTACTAATCAGAGCATTCCTGGACAGAACGTGTTATTAGTAGCCGCGAAAGGTACCGTACTTTATTCTTTAGCTGACGGAGTTGGCTACTCTGCTTATACGCAAGGCACAACAAGCACACTAACACTTCAACCACTACCAACAGGGTTAACCTTAGATTCAAATTCAAAATTTACTATATACTATGACGATGGTGTGGTGGCTCAAAATGCTCCAGGGGCAGTTACGGCAACAGGTTCGGGTAATTTCATAGCAACTCAAAGTACCGCTGGTAGTCTTAATGCAACTGTGATTGGTTCGGGTAATTTCACAGCAACTCAACCAACAGCAGCTAGTCTTAACGCAACTGTGATTGGTTCGGGTAATTTCACAGCAACGCAAAGTACGGCAGCCAATCTTAATGCAACTGTTGTTCAAGGCACAGCAGCTAATCTTAAAGCCACAGCTTTAATAAGTGATGGTACAAACTCAGCTGCAGTTAAAGGAGCTAGTACAGCTGCCGCCACCACAGACCCAGCATTAGTTGTGTCAGTCTCTCCTAATACTCCTGTTAAATTAGACGCAGGGGCTAATACTATAGGTAACGTCAAGATAACTGATGGAACTAACACTGCAAAAGTTGTTAGTGGCTATCAGTCGGCAGCTAACGACCCAGCATTAGTCGTTGCTCTTTCCCCCAACTCCCCAGTGGTATTAGGGGCTGGTGGGAATAGTGGTAATGATGTTATTGGTACAGTTTCGGTATTGGGTGTGTCAAACACAGTAACAGTGGAAGGGGTGAGTACTGGGGTCCCCATGCCTGTGACTGGAAATACCAATGTGGACATTGTGCAGACGTTCACAATGAATACCACAGCGGGAGGCAATAGTGCAAATCCCACTATAAGTACGGTAAATAAGAGTGTTGTGGTTTTCCAGGTTATTAAAAAGGGATCTGCAGGAACAATCGCCAGCTATACCTTATATCCAGAAATTTCAATGGATGGTATAAACTTTGTAGCAGTTAACTATACATTATTTCCCGCAGGAACAACAGGTAGCGGAAATATCACTGAGGCCACCGCACTTCCTATATTGGGAGAAGTTAATTGTTCAGGATATAATACCTTTAGATTGCGTTTGATTTCGTTTGTTGGTGGCGCGAATCCTCAACTAACCGTGACTCTTAATGCCTCCAGGGGGGCTAGGTCAGTAACTATAGACAGTTCCTTACCTGCAGGTTCAAGTACCATAGGTAAAGTTAGATTAACCGACGGCACAAATACCGCCACAGTTAAGGGAGCTAGTGCAAATGCAGTTGCATCTGATCTGGCCCTAGTTGTATCTGTTTCTCCTAATACAGCCGTTAAGTTAGATGCAGGAACAAATGCCATAGGTACAGTCAAACTATCAGATAGCACTAACTCCGCAGCTATCAAAGGGCCAGGTAGCCCAGCACAAAATACAGATTCAGCATTGGTTGTTGCTGTATCTCCTGGTACTCCTGTTAAGTTAGACGTAGGAACTAATACTATCGGTAGTGTTAAATTAACTGACGGTACAAACTCAGCTGCAGTTAAAGCAGCTAGCACAGCAGCAGTAGTAACAGACCCAGCAATGGTTGTTGCTGTATCTCCTGGTACTCCTGTTAAGTTGGCGGGTAATAATAGTGCAAACTTAGTTGGTTCTGTGGTGGTTGCGGCGGATAGTGGTGGAACAGATCTTTCCACATTAAATACCTCTCTCACAAGCATATCAACAGCAATAAGTAATCTAATAGATCTATCCACAACAATTTGGGTAGATAACACAACAAATCCAAATTCATTTTATGTTAGGCGTGAAAAAACCCAGGGTGGAAGTATAACAGTATCATGGGAGAATCCAGACGGCTCTGTAGCAACACCTCAAGTTTCAAAATTAACTTCTGTAGCTGCCTCTCCTGGTATTTTAGTAGATAGCGCCACATTCACAGTCACCACCACAGGGGCTAGCGGAGCAGGGTATAGTGTTGGAGATATTATTATACATAGTTACGGCATAGACTCTTCTGAGACAACACCTTCCGTAGCATTCAATATTTGGTTCAACGCCACCACAGGAGCAACAATCTCAGCTCCCACAAATCCGGCACACTACACCTCCGCGGCAGGAATGAGTGTAACAGGTAATGTGGCGCTAAACGCAGGAGCTAGTGGTGGCGCTAATGTTATTGGTACTGTTTTAATTCAGGGTGGTAATACCACGGCCCTCAAAGTTGATGGTAGTGCAGTAACTCAGCCAATAAGTGGAAATATAAATACTGATACAACAAATACAGGAGCTATAACTGCACTTGGTGGTACAGCCAGCATCACCCTAGCCAGTGCAACTTCTGTAACTTTTTCATTAGTCGCTGTTAATGGTACATTTACTGGTTTAAACTTAATACCAGAGTTGTCTATAGATGGTGGAACGAATTGGTATACCACAAACTACACCACAGTCAGTACTGGTGTAAGCGCTAACTATATAACAGCAGGGCAACTTCCTTTATCCGCACAAGTAAATTGTGCTGGATATACTAACTTTAGATTAAGAGCGACCGTATTCACGAGCACCGCAACCCCACAAGTAAATGCTACTTTTATCGCAACAAGAAACCCAGGAAACATATCATTAGCATCTGGAAATAATAATATAGGTATAGTTAAGTTGGATACTGGGGTAAACACAATAGGTAGTGTTAAATTAACTGATGGAACTAACGTACCTGCTGTTAAAGCTGCGAGTACAGCAGCATTAACAACTGACCCAGCCTTAGTTGTATCTGTTTCTCCAAACACATCAGTTAAATTAGATTCAGGCACTAATAGCGGAACTAATATTATTGGTACAGTAATAGCTAACGCCGGAGCTAACTTAAACACCAGCGGATTAGCTCTAGAAGCAGGAGGCAATTTAGCTAGTATAAATACCTATACAAATCAGATAAACAATAAAACGCCAGCATTAGGACAGACAACCATGGCTTTATCTACCCCTGTAGTAATAGCTAGTAACCAGGCGGCTGTTCCTGTTAGCTTGAGTGCATTGCCTGTACTTGCCGCAGGAACAAACGCCATAGGAAGCATAACAAACACATCATTCGCAGCAACTCAAAGTACAGCAGCTAATCTTAATGCAACTGTAGTTGGTTCAGGTAGTTTCACAGCAGCACAATCAACAGCAGCTAATCTTAATGCAACTGTAGTTGGTTCAGGTAGTTTCACAGCAGCACAATCAACAGCAGCTAATCTTAAAGCCACAGCTTTAATAAGTGATGGTACAAACTCAGCTGCAGTTAAAGCAGCTAGCACAGCGGCAGTAGCTACCGACCCAGCATTAGTTGTAGCGGTATCTCCAAACAACACTGTGTCAGTTAGTAACGCTACAGTGACTATCGCTGAATATACTACTGCACTAACCGCTGGTACAGCCTCAACTATTTTTACATCCAAAACAAATAGAAAATATCTAGCAGTTCAGAACACATCACAATATCCTATGTATCTAAGAATAGATGGAACGGCAGCAATTGGAACAGGCTTTTATCTAGCTCCATATGGCGGTTCTTATATTGCAGATGGCTTTAGTGTACCTAATGGCTCTGTTAGTTTGATTTGCGCGTCTGTAGGTACGTATTACGCCATACAGGGTTAATATTACATGAGCTTGGTCACCAGTAGCCAGATGGGAGCATCCAGGGGGCTAATACCGTCACTCAAGCTCTATAGAAATTTAATTCAGCCAATAGCTTATACAGGAGGTATTGGTGGCGGTGATTTAAATTTTGGGAGGCCGTCATTAGGTACTTACGTTAATTCTTCTGGGTTGATAGCAACAGCAGCGAGTAACATTCCCAGGTATGAATATACAAGCACAAGTCCCTATACCCTCAGGGGGTTATTAATGGAAATGGCGAGAACAAACTATCTAGCGTATAGTTCCACTTTTACAAATGGAGCATGGACTAAATCAAATCTAACCGTTACCAATACTGGGTCTATTACAGCACCTGACGGAAATCCCTCCGCGTGTACAATTACTGATAACACAACTAACATAGCACATTATATATCTGCTACAGGAACTAATACCGGTGTTGCCTCAACGTCATATACTTTTTCTGTTTTTGTTAAACCAATATCAACAGTAACCAAGAGATATATACAAATTTCTTTAGGCCCCACAGCCCAATTCAGCAGCACCACATATGCTAACTTTGATCTAGCTTCTGGAACTGGAACCGCCACTACAGGTGCGGGCGTGGTTTCGGCGGTGTCCACTTATTACGAAGCCCAGGGTTATTATAGAATAAGTATACAG